>Ga0105240_10003893_pt1 | contig 23054 bp, 29 predicted proteins | sample KBSC54metaG_FD_80426 | JGI IMG/M metagenome (GOLD analysis project Ga0105240, IMG submission 80426) | Corn rhizosphere microbial communities from Kellogg Biological Station, Michigan, USA - KBS C5-4 metaG | ecosystem: Host-associated > Plants > Roots > Rhizosphere > Soil | place: Michigan, USA... | reverse complement strand
ATACGGATCAAGAATCTGCCATTCCTGATCTGTCAAATCGCTCGGATAACCCATCAAAACCTCCGTAAAAACAAAGGGAAGCCAACATCATAACTGATTCATCCTACTTTCAAGACAAGTTCTTAAAGAGTGGGAGCGTTAGATGCTCCGCTCCTTTCATTTTGCATTTGTCTTCCGACCCGCAGAAAAGCTTGGCGTCCTCTGTGTATTCGGGAACGTACTGTTCCAAGCGAAACCCCAGTTTCAATTGCAATTTCTTCATAACTTCTGTCTTCAAGATCTGCCAGAAGTACGGCTGTTCGATACGCATCAGGAACCTCCTTCAAAAGATCAAGGAGTTCTTTTTCTGATAATTGACCCAATGTTAATGCTTCAGGACCCGGCCTTTTATCTGCTAATTCGCGGGTTAAATCTTCTTCACCCTCAGAATGGATAGGATTATCAAGACTAACATGCAGATGTCCTTTATCACGACGGCGCTTATCAAGAAATTTAGTACATACTACTCTGGTCATCCAACCCATAAATGGTAGACTCGGATCATATTGATTGAAAGAACAATAAGCCTTGATAAAAGCTTCCTGTGTTAAATCTTCTGCCTCAGTACTATTACCAGTTAGACGATAGGCTATATTGTAAGCCCGCTTGCGATATGTATCTACGAGCTTATTATATAGGGAAATTTGATCGCTAGTTAAATCTGGGGCTTTTAGAGTGCCGGCCTTTGCTATTTTTCTGGTTGCCATAATTTCGTCCACGATGGATATCAATCATAAAATATTACATAATTTGGGTATTGGAAAGCAAACAAAATAATACTTTCATGTCTCTTTTTTCATCCTTTCCTGCAATTCCGCCAGTTGATCTGGGTTAAGTATTAGGGGCTATGATAAAACTCACAGCACGACTCAACACGATCATTGTCGTCCAGTTCTTGGGCGGCGGTCTCGGTCAGCATGACTACGCATCAACACGTTATGTTATAAAACCAAAAGATACCTTATGGCGGACCATTAAGTCCTGGCATCAACGTATGGAGCGTGGGATGATTTTCCAGGCGTTCTTTTAGGATTTTTCCACAGCGGTGAAGCTGTGATCTTATGGTTCCTGGATGAATCTTCAGTATAGTAGCAGCCTCTTCATAGCTATAGCCCAGCAACCTAACCATCACAAAAGAGTCTCGGTAAGACTTCGGCAGATGGGCTAGTATAATTTCACGCAATCGTTCTTGCGTGTCTTTATCTGCAACTTTTCGGTACACATCGGAATCCGGCTCAGCAAAACTTTCTAAGAGCCTGTTCATAATCTGATTTATTAATTTGGATTGCCATCGGCCAGAATGGCTGTCGTTCTTCAAGGATAAAAAAGACGTGGTTGTTTGTGCAATCGATTGCAATATGCCTATTGAATTGACGGACTATCCGACAGCGCAAATAAAAGAAAGACAAGAATATATGCGTCAGAAGCATGTATGGCGTCCTGGCGTATGTACAGCAAGGCAACAAATTGACCCTTCAACCGGCATTCTCTTCGCACTTCAGACGCGCGAGTTTATCCATATGAAATCTGGAAAATTGACAAGAAAAAAATATGATCAGGAAGTTCAATTGCTTGCCTGGATAGAAAAGAATATTCCACCCAGTAATGGCTTAACGCCTTAAGCTTATTATCTTTACTGGCGCGCCCGGGAGGATTCGAACCTCCGGCCTCTGCCTCCGGAGGGCAGCGCTCTATCCACTGAGCTACGGGCGCGGGCGCGCCCATGGGAGCTACGGGCGCATTGCCGCCCGTTCATATCAAATCCCAACCAAAAAGGAAACCTTAATCCGCCTTACCGGTCGCTTCATAAACCAGCTTACCGATGATTTCCTTCAGCGCTTCCGTTAGCAACCACAGATTTTGCGACACCTTAAACTCACGCTGCCAAATCGGCGTATCGGTCGTGATAAAATCAACGGGATCCGGGATAACGTGCCAGCCCTGGTGCGCAAAAATCGCTACCGCGCGTGGCATATGCGTGGCCGATGTCACCAGCACCCAATTTTCACCGCGCTGCGGATGCGCCAGTGCCTTGCTATTCACCGCATTTTCAAACGTATTGCGGCTATCGCGTTCCCAGATCACGCGCGACGGATCCAATCCCATATCCACCCATGCCCGGCGCACCCAATCGGCTTCGCGCGAATCCTGCACTATCACGTTGCCCGAACCGCCCGAGAAAACCAATTTTGCATGCGGATATTTGTGCGCCAGTGCGATAAATTCTATTAACCGTTCCGCCTTCTCGTTCATCTGAATCTTGTGATGTGCGGCGCTGCTCTCACCTAAAACGAAACCGCCCAGAACGATCACGCCATCCACGCGCACGGGCAGTACCGGAATGGGATAAGTCTTTTCAATGTCGCGCAGCAGATAATCCCCAATTGGCAAAGTGCCAACCAACACTGCACCAATCACCAGCGCAATCGCAAAAATACGCCCAGTATGCGGCCAGTGCCACAACATGATCGCCGCAATTACCAACAGCACGAGCAACAGGTTGGCCGGCTGCGCCAGAGTCCAAAAAATTTTGCTGAGGATGAAAAACATGCGGTTCGTCGGCTCGGGTTTTGAGATTATACTTATGCCATGATTCTGAAATCAGCAGCAGAGAAACGCGCGGCGCTGCGCGCGGCCTTGGCAGGCAACAAATTACTGCGCTTCCCCGGCGCCTTTATGCCACTCGCCGCCATGGCGGTTGAGGAAGCCGGTTATGACGGCATCTACCTGTCGGGCGGCGCTTTTTCCGCTTCGCTCGGCCTGCCGGATATTGGTCTGACAACCTTATCCGAACTTACCACTATCACAGCACAAATCGCGCGCGTGACAAACGTGCCGCTGATTGTCGATGCCGACACCGGGTTTGGCGGCGCGATCAATGCGGCACGCACGGTGATAGAACTGGAGGCCGCAGGCGCATCCGGCCTGCATTTGGAAGATCAGCAACATCCTAAACGCTGCGGTCATTTGGAAGGCAAAGAACTGATCAGCACCGAAGACATGTGCCAGAAAATTCGCGCCGCCGCCGCCGCGCGGCATGATGAAAATTTCCTCCTCATCGCGCGCACGGATGCCACGGGCGTGGAAGGGTTTGATGCCGCCACTGCACGCGCGCAACATTACATCGCCGCCGGTGCCGATATGATTTTCGCCGAGGCGCTCATCAGCGCGGCAGAATTTAAAACCTTTGCCGCCACGATCGCGCCCACACCCCTGCTCGCCAATATGACAGAATTCGGCAAAAGCCCAGTGTTGTCCATTGATGAACTCACCGCTGCCGGTGCGTGCATGGTGATTTATCCCGTCACGACGCTGCGCCTGGCGATGCAATCCATCATCCATGGCCTGAATCATATTAAAATGCATGGCAAGCAAACGGATGGCCTAATAGGCGAAATGCAGCCGCGCACAGATCTGTACCGCATGATCCATTATCAGGATTATGTGGATTTCGACGCTAGCCTCGCCAACGACCAAGTGAAAATCAAATGACCGAGCAAAAAGTTTACCCTAAAATTTATAAGGGCCTCGACGGCGTTTACGCGGATGTTACCGCCATTTCTGAAGTAAATGCAATGGAAGCCGTTTTAACCTACCGCGGTTACCGCATTGATGAATTGGCCGCGCATAAAACCTTTATGGAAACGGCCTATTTGCTGTGGCATGGCGAATTGCCCACGCCAAAACAGTTTGCCGAATTTGATGCCTTCGAACGCGAAAACCGTGCGCTTTCACCTGCCCTAACCGCGCTGCTGCGGTCCATGCCGACCAGCGCCCATCCGATGGACCGTCTGCGCACCGCCATCAGTTTTATGGGCACGGAAGATTTGGGTGCTAGCGACCGCACGCCTGAAGGGCTGCTGGAACGCAGTTATTTGATGTTTGCCAAACTGCCGACGATGGTGGCCACGATTTACCGCACCGATAAACGTCTGCCATTAATAGAACCTAATCCTAAACTGGATTACATCGATAATTTCTTCTGCCTGACGTTGGGGCACAAACCCGATGCCACGATCCGCCGCGCCTTTGACGTTTCCATGATTTTGTACGCGGAGCATTCATTCAATGCCTCCACCTTCGCCGCACGCGTGGTGATTTCAACCTTGTCCGATATTTACAGCGCCGTCACGGCGGCCATTGGCGCATTGCGCGGACCGCTGCACGGCGGCGCGAATGAAGCTGTGATGGGCACGCTGCAAGACGCCATTGATGCAGGCGGTATTGAACCGTATTTGAAAGGAGTTTTCGCGCGCAAAGAAAAAGTGATCGGTTTCGGCCACCGCGTTTATAAAAACGGCGACAGCCGCGTACCGACGATGACGGAATGGTTTCACAAGGTTGCACATGCCACAGGCCGCACCGATCTAATCAAACTCCACACCGAACTGGCCGATGCCATCGCCGTACAAAAAAGTCTTTTCCCCAATTTGGATTATCCCGCCGGCCCCACTTACGCGCTAATGGGTTTTCCCGAAAGTATTTTCACGCCGATGTTCGTCATGTCGCGCATTACCGGCTGGACGGCGCATATCATCGAACAATTGGCGGACAACCGGATTATCCGTCCGCTGTCAGCTTATAATGGAAAACTTATCCGGAAATTGAAAGTATAGCATTTATGGAATCTCGGGCAGAAATTTCTGTTTCACGGCATTTTGCCACATCTTGTGAGCGCGTATTTGATGCGTGGCTTACACCTGCAATTGCCCGGCAATTCCTATTCACGACGCCGGACAGCACGATGATACGCGCGGACATCGATGCGCACGTTGGCGGTAAATTCTGTTTCATTGACCAACGTGACGGCAAAGATATTGAACATATAGGCCAATATTTGCTTATTGATCGGCCAAGGCAGTTAATTTTCACTTTTGCCGTACCAGAATTTTCTAGCGAATATACAAGAGTTGATATTACGATTAACGCTGTTGATAAGGGCTGCGATTTAATTTTAACACATACAGGTGTTTTACCTGATTATGCCGAACGTACCCGGGCGGGCTGGAGCAGCATTTTAAGCAAACTTGATGAAATCCTAAAAACAAAATAATTATTTCCGCTTTGCAACCAAATGCTCCCCGCCATCCAGCGGAATGCACGCGCCCGTCATGCTCGGTGAATTCAAAATCATAGAAATCGTTTCCGCAATTGCTTCCGGCGTTGGCCCAATACCCAGCGGCGTTTTCATCTGGCGTACGCGAAATGTATTTTCACTCTCCCCCACACTTGGCAAAACATGACCCGGCGCGATGGCATTCACGCGGATGCGTGGTGCCAGCGCCAATGCCATATTTTTCGTCAGCGCCCACAGCGCCGATTTGCTTGCCGTATAAACCGGAAAGGCATGAGAAATATTTAACACACGTTGGTCTAAAATATTGATAATATTTCCCTCATCTGCTCCTCTGCTTCGGCTGTGCCTGATCCTTGGTCCGGTACAAGCCGAAGTCTGCTCGTCTGCTTGTTTTGCAAATTCCTGCATCAAACAAAACGGCGCCCAGCAATTCACCATCATGATTTCTTGATATAACTCTGGCGTCACTTCGCCCACACGATCTCGATCTGGGTAAAACACGGCAGCATTGTTTACCAAAATATCAATCGGCCTTGTCCGCCTCATCAATTCCTGAAAATTTTGCGCCAAATCCGGCGCGCATAAATCCTGCTGCCAGAGCGTAACCCCTGCACCCTGCACGCGCAATTCCACTGCCAGTTTTTCTGTTTCGTCCACACTGCGATGATAATGCAAAATAATATGGTATTGATCCGCCATCCGCCGCGCGATTGCCGCGCCCACACGCTTGGCAGCTCCCGTAATTAAAATGGATGGGCGCGATGAATTCACGCCACATCTTTTCTAATCTCGCGCGCCTGTCAACTAGCGACGCCAGCCGCCGCCATGGGCATATCCGCCGCGATGCCAGCCGCCGCCGTGATAATACCGCCCATGATAACCATAGCAGCAACCACCAACATAAATGGACGGTCCGGCGTAAACCGCCGGTCCAGTATAATAGGCTCCATCATAATAGCCCGGATCGGAATAATAAGTACCCGGTTCAACCACACAGCCGCCGAGCGCCAATGGCACAGCAATCGCAGCAGCCAAAAATAAAGAGCGTTTGATGGACATGATGGTATCTCCTTCTTTATTCAGAATATCAGCAGGCTTTTAGAAGACGATTAGAATTGACGGCCAAATCATAAAAATGTGGTAAACTATTTACGTCCTAGCTTCGATGGTTTTTTTAAGATCTTATTGGATTTCCTGGGCGGCAGCTCCTGCCCTGTGGCGGCGGAATGGCCGGACGGCGTAATAATTCCTATCTCGCGCTCTTCCACGCGTTTCAATTCATCGCGCAAACGCGCGGCCTCTTCAAATTCCAAATCCGCCGCCGCTGTCATCATGCGTTTTTCTAAGTCTTTAATATAGGCTTTCAAATCCTTGCCTTCTAATGTCAATTCATGCGTCGCAACATCAATCTTCAAATGATCTGCGCGCTCAAAAATACTATCCAAAACTGTATTCATGGATTTTTTAATGCCTTCAGGCGTGATGCCGTGCGCCGCGTTATATTCTTCTTGGCGATGCCGGCGGCGTGATGTCTCATCCATCGCGGCCTGCATCGAACCCGTGATGCGGTCGGCATATAAAATGACGCGGCCCTCGACATTCCGCGCTGCGCGCCCCATGGTTTGAATGAGCGAGGTGCGCGAGCGCAAATAACCTTCCTTATCCGCATCCAACACGGCAACCAGCGCGCATTCTGGAATATCCAATCCTTCGCGTAGCAAGTTAATACCGATCAAGACATCAAATACACCAACGCGCAGATCGCGAATAATTTCAATGCGTTCAATGGTTTCAATTTCGCTGTGCATATAACGCACGCGCAGGCCGACCTCTGTCATATAATCCGTCAGTGCCTCCGACATTTTTTTGGTCAGGGTCGTCACCAGCACGCGCTGCCCCTTCGCCGCGCACAGGCGGCATTCTGCGAGCAGATCATCCACCTGATGTTGCGTTGGGCGTATTTCAACAACGGGATCAATCAAGCCCGTCGGACGCACGACTTGTTCGGCAAACACGCCGCCGGTTTGCTCCAATTCCCACGGGCTGGGTGTAGCCGAAACAAAGACGGTCTGCGGGCGGAATGAATTCCATTCTTCAAATTTCAATGGGCGGTTATCAATACAGGAAGGCAGACGGAAACCGTAATTCGCGAGTGTCGATTTGCGCGCAAAATCGCCGCGCGCCATGGCGTGAATTTGCGGCACCGCGACATGGCTTTCGTCGACAAACAGCAATGCATTTTCCGGCAGATATTCAAACAGTGTCGGCGGCGGTTCGCCCGGCGCACGGCCCGTCAGATAACGCGAATAATTTTCAATCCCCGGACAAACCCCCGCCGCATCAATCATTTCTAAATCGAATTGCGTACGCTGTTCGATGCGCTGTGCTTCCAGTAACTTTCCTTCGCCGCGAAAGGTTTCCAGGTTATCTTTCAACTCCTCACGGATTTTCACCACCGCCTGTTTCAAGGTCGGCTTTGGCGTCACATAGTGTGAATTTGCAAATATCTTCACCGCGTCCATACTTTCGCGCTTATCGCCCGTCAGCGGATCAAATTCCGTGATCGCATCAATCACCGGACCAAAGGCCTCAATCCGCCAGGCCGCATCATCCAAGTGCGCCGGGAAAATTTCCACACTGTCGCCGCGCACGCGGAATGTCCCGCGATTGAACGCAATATCATTGCGTTTATATTGCAACTCCACCAATCGCGCGAGCAATGTTTGCCGGTCAATCCGGTCACCCTTTTTCAAATTAAACGCCATCGCCTGATAGGTTTCCGCATCACCGATACCGTAAATACACGACACAGATGCGACGATCACCACATCATTGCGCTCAAACAATGAACGCGTGGCGGCATGGCGCATGCGGTCGAGCTGTTCATTCACCACCGCTTCTTTTTCAATAAATAGATCGCTGCGTGGCACATAGGCTTCGGGCTGATAATAATCGTAATAGGACACAAAATATTCCACCGCATTATGTGGAAAGAATTGCAGCATCTCGCCATACAATTGCGCGGCCAGAGTTTTATTCGGCGCCATGATCAGCGTCGGCCGTCCCAGTTTGGCGATCACCTGCGCCATCGTAAAAGTTTTCCCGCTGCCCGTAACACCCAATAAAACCTGATCTTTTTCGCCCGCCTGAATGCCTTCCATCAGCGTACGGATTGCTTCAGGCTGGTCGCCCGCAGGTTCATATTCCGACACCAATTGGAACGGCGATTTCGTTTCAATCGCCGCGCGCTGTTTGATGATTTTGGGGGCGAGTAAGGGCTGGACCATCATGCATAGATAGGGATGGGAGCTGCTTTTGTCAGCTGCCGCAGGCAACTTTCTCACAAAATAGTGGAATAAATTTATGATATGGTTATAATCATCGTTCCAATCCTTATTGAAGCTTCGGGAGTGTATGGTTTTGTCACTTATCACCTTAGTTTTCGGGCTTCTGGTAAGCTTAATGGGTTCACACTTTGTTGCGAGGACCGTTGATAATGAATTCAAAGATAGAAAAAATTGGGTGAGAATATCTCTATCCTTCATTGCTCTCGTCATAAGTTTCGCGGTTATAATGGCGATTGTTGTAACGATGATGTATATTATTAGCAGGCACTAATGTTGCAAATTATTATCTTTGTTTTTGGACTTCTGGTCAGTTTAATTAGCGCTCATCTTATGGCCGAGATGGTGAATAAGGCCCTAGGAAATAAAAAAAAGTGGGTGAGAATATTCCTTTCGCTTGCCACTCTGATCGCAAGCTTCGCAATCATGATAGTGATTGTTGCCCTGATTATGGATTATACCGATCCTGGTGATGGATTCAGCAGATAACAGTCTAGGCTTTCCTGGCACGGATAATATATTCCGCGACCAATAAATTCGGCACAAATCCCATCCAAGCATCGATCATATACAGATAAATAGGATCAATCGTAACAGTATGCGACAAAATCAATTTCCATGTGCGCAAGGTCACAGCCGAAAAAGTAAGCGCATAACTGCGTATCATATATTTTTTATGATTGGGAAAATCGCGTTTTATGGCAGACTTTAACGCCTGAAAGGTAAACCAAAACCATAAGCTGTCCAGCAAGACAAAGGCGATCCGGCCCGGCAGCAGGCCGTTCGCGCAGACGGCCAGTATCATGCCGGCTGGCACATTAACTGCCAGTATATCCCAGACATAAATTTTGCCAAACAACCGGTGTAACTTTTTATGATTTTTCAAAAAATCCCTGGAAAATTGCGTGAAGCCCGCAAGCAGCGCGATAATGGCTGAGAAAACATGCACATAAAACGCCGTGCGCCAAATCGGATTATGAACATAGGCCTGTTTATAGGCCAGAAATTGAACTTTATCTTTAAAAGACGTATATTCCAAAATGATCCGCAGCATCAAAAAACACCCGACACTCAGCGCCAGGTAAATAAGAAAAATTCTAATTATAAACGCCAAAGTTTTCAAAACATGCCTGTTATAAGCCGCAAGTCATTGGCTAGCAATTACTAGAAACTACCAAATTCCATTGACTTTACCCGCTCGGATTTGCTATGCAACCAGCCACTGGAGAACAACAAATGACAACGATTTCTGCAAGCGCGGTGAAAGAACTGCGTGAAATGACCGGCGCAGGCATGATGGACTGCAAAAAGGCTTTGACCGAAACCAATGGCAATATGGATCAGGCCGTAGATTGGCTGCGTAAAAAGGGCCTGGCCAATGCGGCGAAAAAATCCGGCCGCATCGCGGCGGAAGGCCTGGTGGCGATCGCCACCGATGGACCCAAAGGCGCGGTGATTGAAGTCAACGTTGAAACCGATTTTGCGGCGAAGAATGACAAATTTGTCGACTTTGTGCGCCAGGCCGCCGATGCCGCGATGCATACCGCGGGCGATCTGGATGTCTTGAAAAACGCACCGCACGCTAGCGGTAAAAATCAGGCTGATGCGCTGACGGATCTCGTCGCCACAATTGGTGAGCACATGAACATCCGCCGCGTGGCCTTGTTGGCGGTATCACAAGGCGTCGTTGCCGGTTACGTGCACGCTGCCGCCGCGCCCAACATGGGCCGCATCGGTGTTTTGGTGGCGCTGGAATCTTCCGCGCCTGCGGATGCGCTGGCCGCATTCGGCAAACAAATCGCGATGCATATCGCCGCCGCGCGTCCGGAGGCCTTGTCGCGCGCAGATGTGGATTCCTCCGCACTGGAACGCGAACGCGCGGTCTTAACGGAACAGGCGAAAACCAGCGGTAAACCTGACGCCGTCATCGCCAAAATGGTCGAAGGCCGCATCAACAAATTCTACGAAGAAACCGTTTTGCTGGAACAGCCGTTCGTCATCACGGGCGAAGGCACGGTGCAAGAAGCCGTGGATGCCAAGGCAAAAGAACTCGGCACGCCGATTAAACTGGGTGGTTTCGTGCGTTTCGCCCTGGGCGAAGGCATCGAACGCGAAGAAAAAGATTTCGCCAGCGAAGTCCAGGCTGCTCTAGCGGGGTAATACGTCGTCGCAATATAACCGGCACCCCGGCTCCCGGGTCGCGCTTTGCGCACCCGAGGGCCGGGGGCTGGGGTGACGCATTATAAAGTTAAGCGACTTTTTCTTCGCTCACACCCGAACAGGTTCTTTTAATCCCTGCCCAGCTATCGAGCGGCGTGCCGGTTTCCAAAAATGATTTCAAACTCGACAACACGCGCGGCCAGCCGCCGGAAATTTTTTCCGCCATATCCGTATCCGCGCGCAATTGGTCATGCAGGACTTTCAGGCAGACCATGTCCGCGATGGCTTCGATATCGAAACTCACGCGCGACACGTCGGTGGCATCATCCGTGCTAACCCACGTATACACCAACCGGTGCGGCGGCGCGCTTTCCAGCACTTTGCCGGACATGCTGCCGCCCTGCCAGGGCGATCCGACTTTCCAGTCCGACTGCATCTCCACATCCCAATACTGGCGCGTGAATTCCGGATTGGTGATGGCGTCCCACACCTGTTGCGGCGTGGATTTGATATAGGTGACATAATTGAATTCAGGTTTGATCATCGTTTTGCTCCTCCAAAGCTTGTTTCAAGTTGTATAAGGCTTGCAGCCGCCCGCGCTCAAACTTGCCGACCCAACGCGTATAAATGTCGTTGATCGGCACGGGATTGAGGTAATGCAGCTTTTCGCGTCCCCGCCACACCGGCACGACCAGACCGGCCGACTCCAATATGGCGAGGTGTTTGGCAACCGCCTGGCGTGACATGTCGTGCTGTTCGCAAAGCTCGCCCAGCGTCAGGCCGTTTTTGGCCTGCAGTCGGTCGAGCAGCGCGCGGCGGCTGGCATCCGACAGCGCCTTGAACACCCCATCCAGATCGGTTTCCATGGTTTTATTATATGCAACCTTTTGGTTGCATGTCAAGCAATATTTAATCTACAAAAAAATCCAACCAAATTTCAAATTCAAACCCCTGAAATCTTTTTCAAATCACCCAGCAATTGCGGCGCGATAAAATGCCCCTGCACTTCTTTCGCCAGCGGGAAATCCAGTGTCCATACGGTGCCGTGGTCAGACTTTAATTGCGCGGTTCCCTTGGCCTGAGTCATCAGGCGTTTAATCAGGCCGACGCCATGGCGTTTGCTGGCCTTTTGTTCCACAAAACCAATCCCGTCATCGGCAATCGTCAAAATGCCCACGCCGTCTTTTTGCATCAGGGTAATGCGGATGGTGCCCGGACCCTTGGGGAAGGCATGCAGATAGGCATTGGAAGTCACCTCGGCCACAATAATGCCCAGGGAGGTTACCAGATCCAGCTCCAGCGCCATCGGCTCCACTTCGCAAATCAAGGCAATATCAAATTCGCCCTTTTCCTGAAAATCCTGCAGGCTCGCGCAAAGGGATTGCAGGTACGCACCGAAATCAATGGTCTGTACCAAGCCGTGAAACAACAGATGGTCGTAAATCGTCGAAAGGCTCATCACGCGCCGGGCAATAGCGCGAATGCCTTCTTTGCCCGCGCTATCCGAAAGTTCAATCTGCCGCAGCAGCATCCCATATACAAGTTGCAGGTTATTCCGCACGCGGTGCTGCAATTCGGCGGCAAGCATGCTTTTTTCTTCCAGCAAAACTTCTTTTTCAGTCACCAGGGTTTGCATGGTCTTCAACGTAGCTTGCAATACAGCTGCCTTTTCAGATGTCCCAACTGCCTGAGCGACAATATTGGCAAAGCCCGTTAAAAAATTAATGTCATGCACATCAAAGGTGTGCTGTCGCGCACTGTCCGCTTCCAAAACGCCAAAGGGTCCGCTGGCCCCATTGATCAAAACATCCACGGTGGAAACAATGCCATGCTGAGCGTAAAAATCAGGCAGATTATAACTGCCATTCTGATGAATATCTTCCAAAATCACGGGCTGGCCCGTCACAAACGCCCGCCCTTGGGTTGAGCTTTCATCCGCCTGGGAAATCACGCGACCGATGACATCCGGTTCCCAGCCATAACCGGCAACAACTAGCAGATCATTTTGTTCCGGCCGGTACCGGCAAATTTTCGAATAGGGAACGCCAAGACTGCTTGCACAAATACGCGCGGCCTCTGAAAGGATTTTTTGTAAATCCGTTTCACCGAAAGCAAAGCTACCAAAATTCGCGAGCGCAGCCTGCTGCCGCAGCAGTTTATCAATCGTGCGTCCCATTCTCATGCGACCTGTTGCGGCGCGTGAATGGATTTTCCCAACAGATGAAAATTTTTCGGGAAAAACGCAGGAAGAGAACTGCCACCGGTTTTAATATCGTGAACGATCCTCACCGCCAATAACAAATCATGAATGCTATAGGGTTTTTGAATATAGGCGGTGCCGTCGCTGCTCGTCAGCGTGTCATTCAGGTGATCCGCTGAAACGTATAAAATGGCCATGCCATTTTTATTTTTCAAACGCGGACGAATATCTGAACCATGGTTGCCATCGCCCAATCTGAAATCCAGCACTGCTATATCCGGTTGGTGCAAATCGGCCAGGGCCACCGCCTGATCCACCGTATGGGCGACACCGCATACGTCATAACCGCCGGATATTAGCGAATCCTCCAGGATATCCGCCAGCATCACATTGTCTTCTGCAACCAGGACTTTAAGCATTTGCGCTCCTTACCTGCAGGCAGGATTGGCGACAGAATTGGTCCCGAGACAGGTTGATACCGGAGCCTTCGCATTCCCGAAGGAATGATCTGAAAAGATACTACACCCTATTTAACTTAATGTCTTGTTTATTATACAATGCATGTAATTTATGAATTTCTTATAATTTGAAATTTTCGCATAAAAAACGGGCCGGAAAAATTCCGGCCCGCGCGTTAAAACTTTTATATAACGTGAAATTCGCGCCTGCCGAATTAAGGCTCACCCAGTGCCTGCCCCGGCCTCACCGGGACGCTTCACACTAGGAATTCGTGCCGGCTGCGATATATTTCACGGTCTCCCAGGAATTCCCCATCGCCACGAGGCAGCTGGTACCGTCGGGCTTGGTCAGCAAAACTGTCCAGGTCTTGCCGTCTCTGCTTGTCATCACTTCCAGAACGCCGCCGTTCGATGCCATGCCCAGGGCCGTGGGCGCCTCGCGGTAATTGGCGGACAGATTTTTCATGACTTCGCTACGTTTGTTGCACAGCATTTGTTGCGTGCTGGCGCCGTCTTGGCCGTCGCTGTTGTCAGCGTCCTCGGCCATCGCGGGCAGGGTCATTAGACCCAATAAGAGCATTGCTCCAAGTATATGTTTCATCGTTTTCATAGTCTCTCTCCTTTCGGAGCCTGTCGTGGGAATATTCTATTCCCCCTAGTGTCAGCCTATCAAAAATTAGTTAAGGAATGGTAAATTTGGGCGCAGGAAAACGGCGGATTTCTTTGGATTATGGCTGCGGCAGGCCGTTTGATGGTGCAGCCGCTTTATTACCGGTTGTCTGTGATAACAACTCTTGATTATCCCATAAAACTGTCAGATCAGGTGGACGACCCATCATAGCAATGAACTGTTGCATGCCAGTCTGTGTTCCAACCGGGGCATAGATTGTTTCTTTCAATTTCTTGGCCGTTTTCCGGTCATAAGGTTTATTTTTCGGAAAAGCGGCAAAGATATCCGCCGCCATAAATTCAGCGAAATCATAGCTGGAAAGCACCCCGGCATAGGGTCCGCCGCCAAAGATATGGCCAAGCGAAGCTGAAAGCATACCCACTTCGCCCTCAAGGATAGAGGTGCGCTGTTTCACGCTAGCTTCGATGTCAGCCGGGCTTCCCATTTTGTCTGGGTCGGTTGTGTGAAAGGCGATATCCAGCAAACCTGCAAATGTATTAAACAGTCCATTTATTCCGACGCCAAAATTTTCCATATCCTGAACTTTATCCAGTAAATCTTGCGGCAACGCCTCTCCAGTTTGATAATGAACCGCCATCGTCTTCAGTGTCACTTTTTGGCGCGCCCACTTCTCTTGCACTTTCGCAGCAACTTCCAGCCAATCTTTTTCCTCGCTTGCAATATCGGATAAGGACGGATACTGACTTATCGCGGCCAAGAAATTCCAACCATGTCCAAATTCATGGAAAATATTTTGAACCTGCCCAAGAGACAGTAACGTGGGCTTTTCCGGATTAGGCTGAGGAAAATTAAACGTAATCGTAACGCATGGGATTTCCTCAACCCCATTTCGAATACTATGGCACCGAAAGGCTCTTGCCTTGGCAATATTTTGTTTACTACCGGGGCGGGCGTAATAATCCGCCTGTAACAAACCAGTCACTTTGCCATCCCGGTCAAAAACTTCATACGTTTTGACATCAGGATGAACGGTTGAATATTTGCCGCGGGGTGCTTCTCTAAGTCTATCCTGGAAAAGCCTTTCAAAATGGAGGCTTGTTCCTTTTAAGACCCGTTCAAGCTCGAAATAGTCCTGCAAGTCTTCCATATTAATCTTAAATTTCTTCTCTCTTAATTTTTGCATATAAAAGGTAACATCCCATGGGCGGAATTCTTCCGGAGGCAGGCCGTCCTCCGCCAGGGCGAATGCTTTAATTTCTTGCATTTCCCTTTCCGCGGCCGCCTTATACACAACTAAATTCTTTTCCAGGAAATTCACGACCGTTTCAACATTCCCGGCAATGCACTGTGACAATGCAAATTCAGCATAATTGGGATAGACGAACAGCTTTGCTTTTTCGTCACGCAATCGGGTAATTTGTATAATATTGTCTGTATTATCGTAATCACCGCCACAGCATATGGTCTCAAAAGCGATATAAATCTCCTCACGCAGTTCGCGGTTGGTGCAACGTGCCGCTATATCTCCGCAAGAATGCGCTTCAATTAAAAATTCTCCCTTGCCAGGATCGGTTTCTGTTGCCCGCTTACGATACATATCCTTTGCGCGTTCTGGCACGCCGTCCAATTCAGCCTCGTCTGTGACATATCGTTGGTAAGCGCCATAAGCATCAAGCGTATTTTTATAAAAGCTCCCTTCTAATCCGGATAATTCTTCATTAATTTGCCGCAGGCGTTTTTTTAGGGACGGTTCAAGCAAGGCGCCGCCGAGTACAAATCGATTATAAGCATCAGACAACAATTCATTTTGTTCGGGATTAAGACGCAAAGTATCACGCGCGTCATAAACAGTTTTAATGCGGGCAAAAAGCTCAGAGTCTAATAAAATATTATCCTTCTGCTTAGCAACAGCACGTGAAACAACTTTTTCTTGCAATTCTCGAATTGCCTCGGTTCCATTGCAATCCGCGATGACAGAAACAATTCTAAAAATACGCTTCAGATCGGTATCCGCAAATTCTAGCGGTTCAATGGTATTTTCAAAGGTAGCTGGGTTTGCATCATCTCTAATCAGCGCAATTGCAATATTGTTTTGCTCAATGCCCCATCTGATAGCAGGTTCAATATGTTCCGGCAAAATCCCATCAAGTTGCGGAGCGCCATACGGCAGCGACCGCGGATAAACTAATGGATTTCCGGCATAATCAGTTGCCGAATTTGTGGTTTGGACCATTTAAAATCTCCAATAATTATGGTTAATAATTAATTATGCCAATAAAACATAGGAGGTATTCTATCACAATATTATGCAAGTAAAAACGATTTTATAAGCCCGCCATCTCTCGCCGGATCCGACTTCGACAATTTATCCGCAATCCGCGTCGGCTCCGGCAGGCGGTATTTCCCCAGCGCCGACAGTGTGATTTCCAGCGCGGTATCCTGATCCATCCGGTGGCCGGGCGAGATGAACAGCGGCAGGGTATTTACCTTGCTCCGCAGCACGCTGCCGATGCGTTCCTCGCGGTCGCGCAACACCGTCCAGGCGCCCTTTTCATTCGCGGGTTCTTCATAACGTCCGGTTAAGCGCGATTTCGCTACGCCGATCGCGGGCATATCCAGCAACACGCCCAGATGCGCGGCGATGCCCAGGCGGCGCGGATGGGCCACACCCTGCCCATCCACCATTAATAAATCCGGCAACAGGTCGGGTGCGCTCGGCAACTGCGCCAGCGCCGTCAAAATCACTGGAATTTCGCGGAAGGATAATAGGCCCGGCATATAGGGAAACTTCACCGGCATTTCCGCGCGCGCAATCGCGATGGGTTGCCATTCGCCCATCTTCATCAAAACAATCACTGCACGGCTTTGGTCGTCTTTGTGGCTGACATCGACGCCTGCCACGATCCGGAATTCACCAAAATCATTTTCTAGGCGCAGACGCGCGCGCAGCGTCTTTTGAATGGAAATCGCCGACGCCGCATCGACAGGCCATTCGAGCGCTTTGACTTCGGGCGGCAGTTGATAAGTCATGAAGTATCATATCCCTTGGCGACATCAAAAATACATTCGAATACGCTCAGAATATTTAATCCGTTATGGGGCGGGCCTCGAAGAACGATTTCTCTTAAAAAGACCCAAAGAATGCCCTGTGGCCCAGTTCAATAATTCATTACGTTCATTAAATTGGAAGGCCGTTTTTCCCATCTCGTAACTGCCAAACATTCTGCGCGCTCAGGGCCATCAATAGAGCAGTCCCTGGATAAAGGCTAAATTTCTCATTATCCACCAGCCGCGTATGAATAGCGTTTCTCCTGGCAAAATTTATCCGGTCACGCAAAACTTTTGTCCTAGGTGAAAAAACTTTGGCTGGCGAACCGCAAAATAAGGAAAGAATTCGAACACCTTTATCATCTTTCAGCGCATTATAAATCGTCTGATAATGGCCGACACCACAAATAAAATAACTATCGCCGTGGTTCACGGCAGCTTTAACCGCTTTTACCATCTCATCTTCTACTTTTGGACTAAACAACCTGGGATCTTCTGAATGCGCGGGATCCTTAACCTTCTTTGCCCGTTCGTTATACAGAGGATCACCGGGATACATCGTTGTTTTATCGGATACCTGAAATGGGCCCAGCATAAGTCCATTTTGCATTTTATAACCATTGCTTGCATCCCATGAATCTACAATTAAAGCCGTCATCACTCTTTGTGTAAAATCAAGATCGTTCACGATTACTGGTATATTGCTCGAATTAAACATGGTGGCATTGGCGGCATTTACAATCTTATTGTTATCCAGATTTGTTGCTGCAAGCGTTGTTTGATCCAGTTCCACAATGCAGCTGGCTATGCCTGCTTCTTGAAAAGTAAATTGCGTCACAGCCTGCACGGGCAATGCATTTGTCCGTTCATGAATTTCAGGTTCCAGCACAAGGAGTTTTTGGCCATTGGCTTTTGCCTTGGCTTGTTCAGATAGGATTAAATCATGTACTTTTATCAGGTCTTAAAAATCAGCTGAAGCGGTATGCAACGGCTGATAAGAGGTTTGCGCGAGCACTGGCGCTGCCGGCGGAACGGATGCTACCGGATTTGATACCGCGGGCTGCTGTGGGGTAGCCTTGGTCGCAACGGGATGCGCCGTCCTGCAAGATGCGGAAGGAAAAGCGAGTACTCCTAAAAGCGTAAGCTTTGCATTTCGTTTGATTTTATGAGCGTTCCGCGTAAGCATATTTAACCTTGAAACAAAATTACGATGATCAAATAAATTATGCTCCCGGAACAAAAACTGAATTGGACGATTGATGACCAGACCATGCATCACCCGACGTACATCCTTCGCCCTCTTTATAATAGTATCCGGAATTTTCGCCGGTCCACGTGCCACGCTGTTCAGATAATGATGAAATTGGTGGATTCGCACCCATACTTTCTGTGCGGCGGCGAACCAAATCTCTTGCGGCATCGCCAGGTAAAGCGCCGCCTGCCCTATCTAATTTTTGCGATATTGGATTGGATGGTAAAGCGGCCATGAGATTCTCCTAAGGGTTTAAGTATTAGCCTCTAAATGTTAATCGGTTTTCAGAAAATACGTCAAGTTTTTATTTCTTGGCTTTATTCCTAATATAGATTATAATCCTATATGATGCCGCCCGCGCGGCGTCACACTCCATCAACCTAACTATTGCAGCCGACCCGCAAAGAACCGTCATGACCCAAAACAGGAACACAACAAGAACAGATTTACTTATACTGTTCTTGGAATCACCCAACAGCACAGTAAAAGATAGAATATTTTATTAAATTCCCATGCTGTCCCATTGACGAGGGGGTAAATCCCATGATATCCCTAAATATCCCTGTTGATGATGAATCACCGCCCGCTGCCCTGACCCAATTTGATATTTCCATGAATATCAATGGCTTATGCAGAAATCTGAAGGCCGGAAGTCAAAAAAGCGGGGCGGGAGGAACCAGTGGCGCTTTTTCTGGCGACGCAGATTAACAAGCTAGACAAAAAGGGCCGTGTTTACGTCCCTTCGATCTGGCGTGCTGCCCTGACGGGCACCGATTTTGCGGGCCTTGTCCTCACGCCATCCGCTAAAAACTCCTGCCTCGATGGCTTTAACATGGAGCGCATGTCACAAATGGCCGCCGCACTCGATAGTTATGATTTCAATTCAGACAAACAATTGGCTGCGGCGACCACTTTTTTCGGCAATGCCCAGCCGCTGACACTGGATGCCGAGGGGCGTGTCACCATGCCGGCTGACCTGATTGCCCACGCCAACCTAACAGATAGCATTGCCTTTGTCGGCCTAGGTCAATTCTTTCAGGTTTGGGAACCCGAAGCGTTCAAAGCGCATCAGGAAGCGCAACGTGAGTATGTCAAAAAACATCAAATTTCTCTGAAACTTGGAGGTCAGCCATGATGTTCCATCCCGCATTCCTCGAAGCCTTGCAGTTTTTCTGGCAACTGCGTCCTGGCTCTTACCCCGCCAATGATAATGGCCTGGGCGACCTGGTAGTGAAGGTTTCCAAATGAACCACACACCCGTCCTATTGAATGAAGTCATCACGGCACTGGCACCCGCGGCAGGACAGCATATGATTGATGCGACCTTTGGCGCGGGCGGTTACACACGCGCCATCACTGCGCGCGGCGCGGATGTGCTAGCAATCGATCAGGATCCCAATGTCATCGCAAACGCCATCGTGCCGCCCGGCGCGAAACTCGCGCACGGACGTTTCAGCGAACTCGCGCAAATTGCACGTGGCGAGACCCCGGCCTTCGCCGGAGCAGGCTTCGCGCCCGTCGACGGCGTGGTGTTCGACATCGGCGTATCATCTATGCAGATTGACGAAGCCCAGCGCGGCTTTTCATTCATGAAGGATGGCCCGCTCGATATGCGCATGCGCAGCGAAGGCACCAGCGCCGCCGACGTTGTGAACATGTATTCCGAAACCGACATCGCTGATATCATTTTCAATCTGGGCGAAGAGCCCGCCAGCCGCCGCATTGCCCGCGCGATCTGCAAAGCGCGTGAAACGGAAACCATCACCAGCACGCTGCAACTCGCGGAAATTATCGCACGCGTTATCCATGGGAAACCCGGCCAAAATCCCGCCACGCGCACCTTCCAGGCGCTGCGGATTTATGTGAATGAAGAATTGGATCAATTGCGTGCGGGGCTGTCCGCTGCTGTTTCGGTGTTAAAACCCGGCGGACGTCTGGTCGTGGTGACCTTCCATTCCCTGGAAGACCGCATCGTGAAGGAATTCTTTGCCGAACAAAGCGGTAAATCCCATTCCATTTCACGCTACTTGCCGACCATTGAAAGTGGCAAGGCCGAGCCAAGCCTCAGTATCGAACACCGCAAAGTCATCACGCCAACACTGGCCGAATGTTCCGCGAATCCGCGAGCGCGTTCCGCCAAACTGCGTGCGGCCATCCGCACCCCTTTTTTTGACCACGAATCCAATACATACATGGAGATAGCCGCATGAAACGTCTCGCCCCCCTCTTCTGGCTCGTCCTGATTTTACTTGCTGGCGGCACGCTGATGAAAATCAGCTATCAGGTTGACGCCAAGGAACGCGAACTGCGGCACCTCAATGCACAACTAGCCGCGAACCAGGATGGCATCCGTGTGCTGAAGGCTGAATGGGCTTATCTCAATCAGCCACAGCGCATCGAAACCTTATCGGCGAAATATTTAACGGCGATGCATCCGCTGCAAGTCGCGCAAATGCAGGCTGGCTTGCCTGGTGTGCAACTGGCTGCAGTTACGCCATCGAAAACCGCGGGCAGTGTGATCCAGGTCGCTGCGACACGTTGATAGTGACTTTGCACAACAAAGTGTATATAATAAGGCCATGCAAATTCCGGGCGGATTATCCAATGTGCTAGAAGCAACACCAGAGACCCTGCATGGAGCGGTGCGATTTAAAGGCACGCGCGTCTTCGCACAAAGTCTTTTTGACTATACCTTCAAAGGTAAACCGGTAGATGTGTTTCTGGATCATTTTCCGGATGTTTCGCGTGAGCAAGCCGAGGCTCTTCTGAACTGGGAATATCACCGTATCCAGCATGATTTCGGTTATTTGAACGCATGAAATTCTTGCTGGATCATTGTGTTCCAAAGCCCCTATTAAATCATTTAAAAGATCATAAAGTATTGCGCGCAGGCCAAATGGGCTTGGCAGAGTTAAGTAACGGCGAACTTTTGGCCGCCGCTGAAGCAGAAGGTTTTGTTGCACTGATTACCGTGGATAAAGGCTTCTCGAGCCAGCAAAATTTGGCTGGACGGAATATATCTGTTCTGCTGTTGGATAGCTGCGATACGGATTTGGATGGACTGTTGCCACTTATTCCAGCGCTTATCAAAGCGATGGGTAAAATTTTGCCGGGAACCTTAATCCGCATTAAAGAGGATTAAGTATGAAAGTCATCCCCCGACCACTTGCGACCGCGCGCCAGCGGATCTTAGTCATCGTCGGATTTTTTGTGATCCTGTCAGGCGCAATTATTTTCACGCTTTGCAAGGTTTCCCTGGGCTTTGGTTACACGCATAAAACACCCGTCGTCACGCAAGACGAAGATGACACCACTGTTGATGATAAAGAACCGACACTGCGCGGGGATATCACCGACCGCAATGGCGAGATTCTGGCGACGACATTACGCATGGCGTCCGTTTACGCTGATCCCAAACAGATTTTAAATATTGACGAAGCCGCGCAAAAATTAGCGCCATTATTAACAGGCGAAACCGCCGCGTCGCTGAAACAAAAACTGTCGCGCCCGCGCGCGCGTTTTATCTGGCTAAAACGCGATATCACGCCTACGGAAGAATATAATATCAATAAACTCGGCCTGCCCGGCATTGATTTCCGGTATGAAGAACGCCGCATTTATCCCACCGATAACCTGGCCGCGCACGCCGTCGGTTATACCGACCGTGATGGCAACGGCATCGCGGGTATCGAAAAATATTTCGACAAACAATTGCGCGAAAGTGATGAACCGCTGGCCCTGTCTATTGATAGCCGCGTGCAACATATCGTGCGGCGCGAAACCCTGAACGCGATGGAACGTTTTTCCGGCATCGGCGGAATCGGCATGATGATGAATGTAAAGACGGGCGAGATTATCGCCATGGTTTCCGTGCCCGATTTCAATCCGAATACGCCCAGCGCCACCACCGGCATCGGCGCCATTGATCCCAAATTCAACCGCGCCGCGCTAGGTGTCTATGAAATGGGATCGACGTTTAAATCGCTGACGATTTCTGAGGCGCTCGATAGCGGCCGCGTGAAAATGTTCGATCAGTTTGATGCGCGCGCGCCCATTCATGTCGCGAACTTCACCATCAACGATTTCCATCCCGAATATAAAATTATGGATGTGCCGCATGTCTTTATTTTTTCCTCCAACATCGGCACGGTAAAAATTGTTGAAAAACTCGGCACGGATTTGTTCAAATCCTTCCTGGAAAAAATCGGCATGATGAAGCCCGCGCCAATCGAACTGCCAGAAGTCGGCCACCCGCTCGTGCCCAATCCCTGGCGTGATATTTCAACCATGACAATTGCCTTCGGCCATGGCATGTCGGTCTCGCCGACGCAATTGATGCGCGCGGAAGCCGCGATGGTGAACGGTGGAATTCTCGTCACGCCCACGCTGGTGAAAAAGGATTTCGTTGCAGGCCCGCCGCAAGGTACCCGCGTGATTAAATCCGAAACTTCGCTGGCGATGCAGCAATTATTGCGCCTCAATGTTCTTGCAGGCACCGGGAAAAAAGGTGCTGTGCCGGGCTATGTGGTTGGCGGCAAAACGGGTACCTCGGAAAAAATCGGTTCGCACGGTTACATCCATGACAAACTAATTTCGTCTTTTATTGCGACCTTTCCGATGGATGATCCGCAATATGTCGTCCTGGTGATGGTCGATGAACCGCATCCGCGCAAGGATACCTTTGGCTATGCCACCGGCGGATGGGTTGCAGCGCCGCCGGTCGCCAATATTATTGCGGGCGCCGCGCCGATTTTGGGGATTGCCCCGCGCGATGAAAAAGCGCCAGAATTGGTGCAGAAACTCTCGATTCCTGGACTGGATACCGCGCGTGTTATTGAAGAAGGT
>Ga0105240_10003892_pt1 | contig 23054 bp, 25 predicted proteins | sample KBSC54metaG_FD_80426 | JGI IMG/M metagenome (GOLD analysis project Ga0105240, IMG submission 80426) | Corn rhizosphere microbial communities from Kellogg Biological Station, Michigan, USA - KBS C5-4 metaG | ecosystem: Host-associated > Plants > Roots > Rhizosphere > Soil | place: Michigan, USA... | reverse complement strand
TCGATCCAGATCGACAATCTGCCGGCGACCGACACCGCCGGCTATGCCGGCCTTCAGGACAGGGTGGATTTCCATACCTGGCAGCTGCTCAAGGGCGTGGCGATGTCGACGCTGCTCGGTATCGGCACGCAGATCAGCATCGGCGGCGATCGCAGCGACCTGGTCCGCGCGATCCGGGAATCCAGCCAGCAGTCCGCGTCGGAAGCCGGCCAGCAGATCGTCAGCAAGCAATTGAACGTCCAGCCGACGCTCAGGGTCCGCCCTGGCTGGCCACTGCGTGTGATCCTGCACAAGGACTTGATTCTCAAGGCCTGGAACCAGCCAGGCCAGGGAGATCTCTGATGGCAGACATCAAACTCGGCCGGCTGCCTGACCGCACGCCGGTCAAGATCGCGATCACGGTGACTCCTGATCTCGACGGGGCGCTACGCGACTATCTGTCGCTCTACCGAGCTACCTATGACGATACGGGCGCAAGCATCGCGGATATCATCCCGGCGATGCTCGAGGCCTTCCTCGATAGTGACCGCGCCTTCGCCCGTGCCCGCAAGATCCCGAACAGGGGAGCCTAGACCATGGCAATCGTGATCGGAGCATTCAAAGCCACCAAGCAGGGTGGTTGGGAAGGGCGCATTCATACCCTCACGATCGATCGCAAGGTCAGGCTCGTGCCCAGCGACGATCGGGTCGGCGACAGCGCGCCGGCCTTTCGGCTGATGCTCGGCTGGCAGAGGATCGGAGACGCCTGGGAGGAGAGGTCGAGAGGCGAGAAACCGCGACATTATCTCCGCGTGCGCTTCGAAGATCCGGCGTTCCCCCATCCCCGGCAGGCGGCGCTTTTTCCCGACGAGGGCGGCACGAGCGCCAGCCTGTTGTGGGACCGAGGCTTTCAATGAGACCGGGAGAGATCTCATGCCGCATCGCGAGAACCGTGGTTCGTCGGATCGCGTTTCCCGAGGGTCGTGGAGCGGCGATCCAGTCCAGGACAACCAGCATCGACCATCGGCCAAAGGTGAGGCTATGAGCATCGATCGTCGCCACGACACTCTCATGCGCATCGGTGATGTGCGAAGGCGCACGGGTTTGTCGACATCCACCATCAATCGTCGGGAGGCAAAAGGGACGTTCCCCCGACGCATCCGGATCGGCGAGAACAGCGTCGCTTGGTATCAGTCAGATGTCGAGACGTTCATCGCCAATCCACTCAATTACCGAAGTCCGGCCCGATCGCTATGAGTGAAGGTAATCGTGGTTTCGCGTCGCGCGACGTCGATCACAGCATCTGCTCTAATTTCGATCGGAAACGACCGCCAATCTGTTGGGATCTGGAGCGATGGGTATCGCTCGGATCGATTTCTCTGGGTTCGGTCGTGACGCAAACGAACATGCGGTGCCGCTCGATAATGTGTCCATCGCAGGTAGGTTCGTTCCGAAAGCGTTCGGCGTCATCACCCGATATCGTCGCCGCCCGGCCACGCCTGGCGGGCGCGGCACGCCTGATTTCGCCCGCGCTCCATCATTATAGAGCGCGGGCTTGATCATGTCAGGCTTCGGCCTCGGCCTTGGCCGGGGCGGGAGTTTCGGTCTTCGCTTTGGTGGGGCGACCACGCTTCGCCGCAACGGCCTTGGGGGCATCGCCGGTGAGGTGGGCGCGGGCAGCCTCGAGCCCCTTCACCGCCTTCGCCGGCTTCGCCTTAGCCGCCGGAGCGGCAGCGGCGGCCGGAGTGGCGGCCGGTTTGCGGCCCAGACCGATCTGCTTGGCGAGACCGCGACGCTGCTCCGCGTAGGCGGGGGCCACCATCGGATAGTCGCGCGGCAGGGTCCACTTCGCGCGATATTCCTCCGGCGACATGTTGTAGTTGGTGCGCAGGTAGCGCTTCAGCATCTTCAGCTTCTTGCCGTCTTCGAGGCAGACAATATAGTCGTTCTTGACGCTGGAACGGATCGGCACGGCCGGCTCCGGCGCAGGCGGGAGCTCCGGTGCAGGTGCGCCAGCCTTCGACAGGGCTTCATAGGTAGTCTGGATCAAAGCTGCCACTTCGGATGTGGCGATCTTGTTATTTGCGACGTGCGCGGAAACGATGTCGGCGGTCAGGTTGATCAGGTCAGCACTATCGGACACGGCGGCCTCCATTGGGTGAACGGACGCGCCATTAAACCCATTATTCGAGTTATACAATGTGCCGTCCAAAATGGACGTACTATCATCCATAATGGATAGGAACCGGCGCCCCAACCAGGGGGCGATTGCGAGGCCCTGACAATCTCGCGGACGTTACTGGCTGGGTGGCAGGGTCGTTCTATCGGCCGGGACGAGACTGTTGGAAATTTCGTGTGTGGGCGGGCATAACGGCTAGGAGGGAGGCCCGCGGCATCTTGGCCATCTCGACCAGCGTGATGTCTGTCTGCTTCTCGCTTGCCGCCAGGCTGGCGTCGCGATAGGCCTCGATGCGGTGAGATCGCCGGTCCCCGCCTTGCGGCTTCGCGCACGTCGTGCCCGTCTCTCGCCATTCACGAACCCAGCGGATCGCACTGGCCGCGCCGACCCCAAAACGCGCGGCGGCTGCTCGCCGGGACAAGCCGCCATCCTGCGGGCTCGCGATGAAATCGGGGAAGCCGAAGAAGCCGCAATCCGAAAGGCAGCAACGCAGATAAAGCATGTATGTGCTGGCGGCGTCATCACCCCAGCGGGCAAGAGCAAAGTAGCAGCACGGTGCTTCTCTCTGGCTTCGTCAGCCGGACCAAGATCCTCCCAGATGGCAAGAAGCAAATCACGCAAATTCACCTCCCAGGCGACTTTGTCGACCTTCAGAGCTTCTCATTGAAGGTCCTGGACCACGACATTGTCGGGCTCTCCGACTGCGATCTGGCTCTGGTTTCTCACTCAGCTCTACGTCATATCACGGAGGCGCACCCGCACCTTACCCGTGTCTATTGGTTTCTGACGAACGTCGATGCCGCCGCAAACCGCGAATGGGAGGTCTGGCTTGGTCAGCGCAGCGCCTTGGCCTGGGTCGCGTCGCTGTTCTGCGAACTAAATATCAGGCTTGGGCTCGTTGGGCTCAAAGACGATGGCGGTTTTGATTTGCCACTGACGCAGACCGACCTTGCTGATTGTCTTGGGCTCACGAGTGTGCACGTCAACCGTACCCTGCGCGAGCTTCGTGAGCGGTCGCTGGTCACCTTCCGCGCTGGTCGTGTTGCGATCCAGGATTGGGAAGGGCTGCGCTCAATTGCCGAATATGATCCGACATATCTCTATCTCGATCGTCGCGCGGATCGATAAGAGGCGCTGCCTCGGCGAGTTCGGGCGGGTCGCGATTCAATGATCCGGGCGGAAATCGCGTGTGGCGGCGCGTGTTATCCGTCACAAGACGCGCTTAGGGCGATAACCCGATAGCCATCGCCCGCGGCGGATTATTTTGAATGATCGCATTGGACGAAGCAGGGCGTGACGCCTGCGATGAACGTGGTGAGCACTTGGCGACTTGAGCGTCCAACCTGAGCCGTCGACGACCAAAGCTGCGGGTACGATCGGGGCAACGCATGCTGGAATCTTGCTTCAGTTTATTGAAATATCAGCCCGTTCGAATCAGAACTTTGCCCGGCTGGGGAATGCAGCTGGAGCCTGGGTCGATGGGAGAAGATGATCTCGATTATTTCATAAGACGTGCAAACGAGGAACGTCAGCGCGCGGATGCAAGCCCGCAACCGGCGATCGCGCAGATACACCGCGAGCTTGCCGCCCATTATGAAGAAGCGTTGAAGTCTTTGCATGGGAACATGTTGGCGCAGGACAGCGGTGACCGATGATCCAAACTCCGCAAGCGACGACGTACGCCGATGCGACGTCGCACAGAAGGAATATTCCACGACTTCAATTCGCTGAAGCGCAGACAGCGCTGCACGGACCAAAAATCGACCGCGCCCGGATCGAACCATTGCGTCGCGGATCGAAAGGGCCTCGGCGCCCCAGATGCACGTCTTGGGGCCGCCCAATAGTCTGTGCATGCTCCACGCGGATATGCCTGCCGGAGAAAGGTACACGGCAGCCAGATTCGTGTCGTTTCGCCAATGGCAAACCCCATCAAGGCGTTGAGAAATGCGGAAATTTGTGAAGCCTTGCGTTCAGGCGAGTTTAGCGCGTCGGCTGAGGAGATCGCGATGGGATAGAACCGATTGCCATCGGCACGGACTCGCCGCTGCCCGGCGGCCTTCGCGACGCGCGAAATGAGCATCCGCAAGTCAAAGCGCGTTGAAACCATCAGCGGTCAAGCGCCTCCCGCCGCAAGCCCCTATGTGCTGGGCCTGCGCGAAGCGCTGAAGGGCAAGCTCGCACATCCCGTCACATCGTTCGCAATCGGAGCGCTCGAATGCGAAATTGTCCAGTCGGCAGATTCCGTTTGGCTGATGATCCGCCGACCCGATGCCGGCGGCCTCGCGCTTCGCGCCTGCTTCATCCCTGCGCCATTCAACTGCACGCGCGAGCGTGCGGGTCCGGGCGAGCAGCTCCGGTTGCGGGTCGAGAGCGCGATGGGCCGTCATCAGATCGTCGTGCGTACGGGCGGCGCCGCGCTCGAGCATGTCCGCCTCACGGTGACGCTGACGCCATCGACGCCGGCGCTGATGCCGTTTATGCCGCGGGATCTCTATCCGCTCGACGCCCATGACGATCCCCTCGGGGCTGTCGGACATGTCGAGGCGGCCCAAAGGGGCCTGAATTGCGGCATTCTTTATTTCAGGATCGACGATCCGGCTTTCGGTAATGTCCTCTACTTTCAGAACCTTACGGCCATGAACGGCTATTACCAGGCGACGAGGACAAGTCCGGACGGAGCGGTCGGCGGCCGCTGGCCGGAGCTTGGCTATCTCCTCCCATCGCCCGCCCAGTCCGGCACGCCGCCGTCGCACCCGCTCGCCGCGGGCGAAGAGGTCACGCTGTCAGACGCGATCGTCATCGTCCGGCACCGTGCGCCGCCCCATGAACGGGAATCGGCGCGGCACTTCCTCCAGATGCTGGGCGAAGCCTACAAGCTGATCGACCTGCCGCGGACGCAATATCGCGACTGGGTCGATCGCGCGGAAAAGACTCTCGTTGATCTGAAGACGGCGCCCGAAGCGACCGTCCGTCACTACGGCCACCTTTACGTCCATCCTTATACGGCCAGCGAATATCCGGACTCGATGGTCCAGATCTCCGTCCTGGCGGCGATCTTCGACTGGGGTCGATGGCGGGGCGAAGAGCACCCGCTCGAGGCCGAGCTTCGCTCCGGCCTTCGCCGTTTCTACGATCCGAAGCTGAAGGCGATCCGACGCTACCTCCCCAACGTCGGCGACGACAAGGATGCCGATGCGGTCGACAGCTGGTATCTCTATCACCCGCTACTGAACCTTGGTCGCATGGCGCTCGCTGGCGACGAGGCGTCGAAGGCATTGCTGCTCGACGGGATTGATTTCGCCATCAAGGCGGCCCGTCATTTCGACTACCGCTGGCCTATCCAGTACAAGGTGACCGACTTCTCGGTCATCACCGCGACCGCCAATGATGATCGCGGCCAGACGGACGTGGGCGGTCTCTACGCCTATGTCATGCTCCAGGCCCATGAGCTGACTGACGAACCGCGGTTCCTCGACGAGGCGAGGGCCGCGATCGACGCCGCGATCGGCATGCGCTTCAATCTGAACTACCAAGCGAACCTGACGGCTTGGGGTGCGGCGGCCTGCATGCGGCTCTACCGGATCACGAACAGCGAGGTCTATGCCGAGCAGAGCTACGTCTATCTCGCCAGTTTCTTCCACAATACCGAAATCTGGGAAAGCCGGCTCGAACGCGCGGTCCACTATCGCAACTTCCTGGGTGCGACATGCCTGCAGGATGCGCCATATATGGCGATCTACGAATGCTTCGACGCCTTCACCGCCTTCGAGGCCTATCTCGACGACAGCGGTCCGGGCCTCGATCCAGACGTCCGCATGCTGGTCGCTGAATATTGCAAATATGCGCTCGACCGCGCCTGGTTCTACTATCCGGACGCATTGCCTGCCGAAATCCTCGCGACCGAAAACCGCAATGGCCATATCGACCGCACTCTCTCGTTCCCGCTGGAGGATCTTTACCCGGACGGTCAGCTGGCGGGCCAGGTCGGGCAGGAAATATACGGCGCCGGCGCTGCGCTCGTGTTCGCCACCCGGTCGTTCCACGCCGTGGCGGAGGCGCCCTTCAGCATCTTCTGCGACCACTTCCTGCGCGGCAGCGAGCGGATCGGCGATCGATCACTCAGCATCATGCTCGACGGCGGCGAAACCTGCAGTGCTGCGCTGAGTTTCATCAGGCAGAAGCGAAAGCGTCTTCCCAAGATCAAGGTCGCGACGGCGGGCGGCGACGCGCTGCGCGCACGTCAGCGCACGAAGGACCGTATCGACTTTACCGTTCCAGCCAGCGGACGGCTCATCATCAGCTGGGCAGAGGAGACGAAGCCATGACGGATCTGGCCGATGCCCATACCGACCGCCCGCCGCTCAAGGGCCGAAAGGCGATCATCACCGGCGGGACCACAGGCATCGGCCGGGCGATCGCAGTGTTGCTGGCGAGCGAGGGCGTCGAGGTCTTCACTTGCGGGCGAACGCCAGAGCATCTCGCCGATGCGCTGGCCCGCATCCGTGAGGTCGGGCGGGGCGATGGCATCACGGCCGATCTTGCCGACCCCGAGGAGCTGGACCGCTTCTTCGCGACCGCGAGGGATCGGCTTGGTGCGATCGACATCGTGATCATCAACGCGGCGGTGCCGGCGCGTGCCCTGTCGAAGATGACGGCCGACGAGGTGCGCTACGCGGTCGCCGTCGATTTCACCGCCTATATCCTGAGCGCGAACGCGGCGGAGGAAATGCTCCGCGACCATGGCAACATCGTCCTGATCGGCTCGATGTCCGCGCACGTTCTGGGGCCGGGCTCGACCGTCTATGCCGGTATGAAGGCCGGCATCGCCGGCTTCGCCGAGGCGCTGCGCCGCGAGCTCGGACCCAAGGGGATTGTGGTCAGCCTCGTCGAGCCGGGCAAGACCGGCGCCGACTTCCAGTATCCGGACATCCCGGCGGACGAGCAGCGCGCCATGATCGCAGACGAAACGATGCTGCGCGCCGAAGATATTGCGGTCGGGGTCCACTACCTCCTCACGCAACCCCGCCGGGCCGTCGTCCAGCAACTGACCATTGCGCCGCGCGGTCAGGAAACGGAATGACATACCCGGTCGACAAGCTGGTTCTCGTCCCCGACGACATCGACCTCTCGCGGTCCCCGCTGGCAGGACATCTCGATGTCGAGACATACGTGCTCGGCGCCTTCAACCCGGGCCTCACGCGTTTGCCGAACGGCAACCTCCTGATGATGGTGCGGGTCGCCGAGGCCCTGCGCCATCCGATCCGGGATGGATCGGTCCACGCGATACGCTGGCACGATGACGGCTATGTGCTCGATGCATGGCCGATCGAGCATGTCGATACCGCCGACCCCCGCAAGTTTCTGGTGCATGGGAGCGGGTGGAAGGTCATGGCGCTGACCTCCTTGTCCTGGCTGCTGCCGGTGGAGCTTACGCCCGACGGTCTGGAGCGGGTCGCGATCCACTATGACAAGGTGGTGGCGCCGTCCCGCAGCCTGCAATGCTACGGTGTCGAGGACGCGCGGATCAGCAAGGTCGATGGCCGGTGGTTGATGACGACGTGCTCGGTCAGCCCGGAGCGACATTCGACCACGCTCTACACGTCGGATAACGCCCTCGATTGGTCCTTCGCCGGCATCGTGCTTGATCATCAGAATAAGGACATGCTGATTTTCGAAGGACGGATCGATGGCCACTTCTGGGCGCAAACGCGCCCACTCGGTGATCTCTACTTCGCCTATCCGCCAGGTAGCGAATGGCGGGCAGGCCCCTCGATAAACCTGGCCTTTTCGCCGGATGCTAGGTTCTGGAAGCCATGTGACAGGCCAGGCATTCGACCCCATGCAGCAACTGTGGCGACGGCGCGCATGGGCGGCGGCGCACCTCCGATCCGCATCGACACTGACCAAGGGCCCGGCTGGTTGACGCTATGGCACGGCGTCGAGCCAAAGGAGATCGTCGGGATTTACCGCACCTATTGGTCGATCCTGCATGCCTCCGATCCGAGCGTCGTCCTTCGCACGGACCACGAGCCTCTCCTAGAACCGAGTCCGGAGCTCACCACTCCGATTGAGCATCAGATGTATCTGCGTGACGTGGTTTTCACGACGGGGATCGCGGACGGGGGAGACCATTTCGTCGTCGCATCCGGCGAGGCTGACCTCGCGTGCAGGATTACGCATGTACCCAAGGCGCGCATTGTCGGAAGCGACACCCGCGGCAAGGAGACGTTTATCGACCTATGAACATGTCGCCGCCCGGTTCGTCCTGGACGATGTCCAAATCGTCTGCAGGAAGATCGCCGGCGCCGCGGCAGGGCGGCGCCGGCGTTACTTCACTTGCCAGCGGCCGCCATCAGTTCGGCCTTCCGCTCCGCGAGTTGCACGCCGAGGGCCTTGAGGTCGAGATCGCTATCCCGGCTCTCGGGGAACATCTCCTTTTCCTCTTCCTCGACATGGTGGTCGACATACTCGCCGAGCACCTTGACCTTTGCGTCAAACAGGCGATCGCCTGCCTTCATCTCCCGGATCTCGGCGATCAACTGCTTCGCGCTGGCATGCTCGACTTCCGCCTCGTCCAGAAGATCGTCATCGTCGATCTCGCCCCGGGCGGCCGGATAGAAGATCTCCTCCTCGATCTGGGTGTGGACGGTCAGGGCAAGACAGATCTTGTCCGCGAGCGCCTGCTTGTCGCCATCCTCCTCCAGCTTTTCGTAGTCGGCGAACCAGCCTTTCACCTCCTTATGATCGTCTTTGAGCAGCTTGATGGCGTCGGCGGGTTTCGCCGCCGCGCGTGCGCTCTTTCGCCCGGCTCGTGACTTTGGCTTGGCCCTCGATGCCGAGGATTTGGATGTCGTTTTCGAGGCGGGCTGTTTCTTCGTTGCAGCTTTCGTGGCGGCCATGTCACTCTCCTGTCTTGCGCTTGCTGAAACGCGGGGGCGCGACAAAGGAACCCTGCAAACCGGTCGCATTCCGACGACATGGACGTCGCGCAAGGTGGGCGCTTTGGTATTGTGGCCGCGTGGCAAGAGGTCACCGGACGCGTTCGGCCTGCTCGGCAAGGTCGTTCCGGATCGTCGTCGCGGCGAGTGCCGCCTGACCCATGGCTCCGCTGATCTGGTCGAGCCCCAGGACGACATCGCCTGCGGCGTAGAGGCCCGCAATGCTCGTGCGGGCATGGTCATCCACAAGTAGGCATCCGCCATCCCGGGCTGCGGCACCGAGGCTCACCGCTAGCTCTGAATGAATAGTCGCCCCGAGCGCCGGATAGGCCGTATCAAAGCTAAGCCTCTTGCCATTCGCGGTCAGGGACAGCTTGTCATCCTCCACACGAAAATCTTTTGTGGGGCCATCAGGCGTGGTGACGCCCAGGCGATCCAATTCTTTACGCTCGTCAGCGGACAGGTCGTGCGGTCCGTCCGCGGCTACCAACGTCACGAAGCGTGTGTAGGACCGCAGAAATCGCGCTTCGCGGGCGCCGTGAGATCCGGTGCCGATGACCGCGACCTCCTTGTCTCGCACCTCGAACCCGTCGCAGATCGGACAATATCGGATCAACCCGCGCGCCAGGGCATCATCGTGGCTTACCGCATCCATGGCCGGGCGGTGATCCTCGATGCCTGTCGCGAGGAGGACCGAGCGCGCGACCACGATGCCTCCGTCATGCTCGGCAATGAACAGCGGCCCTCGCCTGCGGATGGCCGTCACCCGCCCCGTGGCAATCGTCGCACCATTCTCGCGGGCCTGCTCCGCGATCCGATCGAGCAGCTCTCGACCGGCTATTCCGCCCGGAAAGGCCGCATGATTATGCGTGCGCGGGATCGACGCGGCGCGACCACCGCCGGCGTCGATGACCAATGTCGTGAGAAGAAATCGTGCGCAGTAGATCGCGGCCGTCAACCCGGCCGGACCCCCGCCGATGATGAGGCAGTCGAGCGGTTCATCATCATCAATTCGCGCTAGGGGCATGGCTGCAATCAAGCTCTATGGCGCAGGAATTGGGGCAGGGATCGAGGCAGATCGCGAGCCATGAAACCGATCGGCCCGACGGTCTGGGCCGCCTCCCTGCCGCAAGCGCCGTGGAGCCAGACGCCCCATGCCGAGGCGGTGAAAGGCTCGACACCGCGTGCGAGCAAGCCTGCGATCACGCCCGCGAGAACGTCGCCCGACCCGGCAGTTCCAAGGCCAGGACAGCCGCTATCGTAGCGGAGCAGATCGCCAGCTGGCGTGGCGATGAAGGTCGATGACGACTTCAGCACCACCGTCGCGCCAAATTGCCGGGCGGCATGTGTGGCGACATCCGGTTGCGCCGCTTCGACCTTGGCTTTGTCCATGTCCATCAGCGACGCCATCTCGCCACAATGGGGTGTGAGGACGATCGATGAGGCTGCGGCTCTGATGGCTTCGCAAGATGACCTTGCCGAACTCACCGCACCTGCGTCCAGCAGCACGGCGGTGTCCGGCCCGGCCGCGAGCAATAAGGCGCGAACGAGGTCGCGTGTGTCGGCTCCATCGGACATAGCAGGGCCAACCAGGACCGCGTCTGATCGCTCGATAGAAGGGCCGAGCGTTTCAAACGCCCGCGAGGCGATCTCGCCCTCCCTCGTGGATGGCAACCCCATAATGGCCACCTCGGGACAGGCGACGCCCAGCGGTAAGGCGGCCTGCTCGATCGTCGCCACCTTCACCTTGCCCGCGCCTATACGCATCGCGGCCTCGATAGATAGGAGAAGCGCGCCTGGGACCGAGAGAGACCCTCCGACGATCAACAGGCGTCCTTTATCGTCCTTGTCCGCAGCCTCGTCGGCGCCTGGAAGCGGATGGGACGACAGCCAATTCTCGTCCAGGTTCGCGACGGAGATCATGCGCGGCTCCCGGCGGCACGATCGGGCTCACGGGTGACCGGCGTGCCCACGGCTTCGACGGGCGCGGTCACATTATATTGGGCGAGCTCGAGCTTTCCTCCGCGGTCGCCCTGAACATGGCGATATTCCGTGACGCCGCAATTTGCGACGTCGCCTTGTCTGTCGATCGCGAGAATAGTCGCCTCGTCGAGGTTCTCGATGATCGTGCGAAGACAGAGCACGACCACCTGATGGGCGAAGATCATCACGCGCCGCCCGGCATAGTGAAGCGAGACGGTATCCATCAGTGAGCGCAGTCGCAGGATGACATCGCACCAGCTCTCGCCACCGGGTGGCCGATGATAGAATTTGCCAAGCAGGCGCCGGAATTCGGCCTGGTCCGGCTGCAGGTGATGGATGCCACTGACCGTCAGCCCGTCCAGGATGCCGAACTCCTTCTCGCGCAGCCGCTCATCGCCGCAGATTGGCTCATCTGCCGGAGCGCCGCCGACCGATCGAAACAGTTCGGCAGTCTGGCGGGCCCGCTTATAGGGGGAGCAGAGCAGAATATCCGGTCGATCCTCGGCACTTGCTTGCGCAAACCAGCGGCCAAGCGCCTGCGCCTGCTCCTCGCCCAAAGCGCTGAGCGGAACATCGACATCTCTCTGGCCGATCGGGATCCTGTCCTCATTCGATGCGGACGCCAGGTCGCGAGCCACATTGCCGGCGCTCTGTCCGTGGCGAACGATCCAAAGGCGTTCGGGCCATTCCATTGTCATACCGGCGCCTCGCTTGTCCTATCAAGTGCTGGCGGCGTTAGGGTTTGCGGTGCCTCTCGCGGCCAATCATCCGGCGATATCGGTGCGGATGCCGCCAAGTCGCTTGCTCGAAGCGTCGTCCGAAATGGATGGCCGACGACCATGTCTCGCCAGGCAATCGCGCGCAGCTGATCGGTTTCCGCAATTCCGCTCCGCCTCACCACGAAATAGGTAATCCGCCCGGTTCGACAGTCCGCCATGGCACCTACGACATGTCCCAGCACAAAGCCTTCGGCACCCGACACTGGCCGACCTTCGAGCGTATGAACAGGAAATAGCGGTTTGCCTCGCCTACGGCTTCCCCTTGCGGCGCGATTGGCGCCGTCTTCGAGGAGTGCTCGCCGCCCGAGCCAGCGGTAGATCCCGATCGCATCCACGATCGCGAGAAAGGCGTTCGACCACAGGAGATTAGGCTGATGGGAGGCGAGCGCGACTGCGCACCAAGCCAGAGCGCCGAGGGTGAAGACGACGAAGCCCCATCCGGTGACGCGGGTACCAAGGTTCGAGGCTGTCATCACCGCCGCGATCATCGTCGCGACCGGCGCGAGCCATCCGGCGAACTGGTCCACTCCCATCTCCTCTCACAGGAGCGTAAAACGTCGTGGAGCCCGTGAGTTGCGCAGTTGCGCTAGGTTAGGGCGTTTCTTCCGCGCCAATCAGCACCCTCTCTTCATCTTCTTGATCTTTAGCGTCCGCCACGCGGGCCGCTTCGGTGCCTAGCCGCCTGGCATGCTGACGCTGGCCCACCATCGCTTTTTTGACGTATGTGGATTTCAAGTTTGGCGAGCGACGAGGACAGGGTGGCGAGGCGCAACGACGACGAGCAGGAGATCCTCAAATCCATCCGGCTTTCTCCCATTGCCTCGATCGTCACTGATCCCACCCTCCCCGACAACCCGATCATTGCTGCGAATGCGGCGTTCGAGCGATTGACGGGGTATGACGAGTCCGAGCTGATTGGCCGGAACTGCCGGATTCTCGCCGGGCCAGAGACCTTGCGATCGCAATCGGCGGCGTTGGCACGCGCGGTTGCAACAGCCACTCCAGCGGTCGTTGAGCTGGTCAATTATCGAAAGGACGGCAGCAAGTTCCTCAATGCTGTGATGGTGGCGCCGCTTTTCGATGATGAAGGAAAGCTCGCCCACTTCGTGGGCAGTCAGATGGAGATCAGCGGTTTGCGAGCAGGTGCCAGCCATCAGGCGGCCGCGGAGCGGATCGATGGCCTCACGCCGCAGCAACGAGCCGTCCTGCGGTTGATGGCGCGGGGCATGCGTAACAAGCAGATCGGGGAAGAGCTCGGATTGGCCGAGAAAACCATCAAGATGCATCGAAGCGCGCTCGTGAAACGACTTGGAGTGACCACGGCGGCCGAGGCCATGCGCCTAGCTATCGAATCCGGCTTGTAGGGGTCGACGAACACTCCGACCCGCGATGCATGATTCCTGTTGCACCCCGGGTGCCGCAGAGTATGGACTTTGGTCTGTGGTGTGGGCCGGGGGGCTGACACGGGACCAGATCTTGCCAACATCCAAATATCAAAAGCAGCCCCCTGCCGAGACGTTTCAGCGGCTCGTCGACGCGGTCACCGACTACGCCCTCTACATGCTCGACCCGGAAGGCCGGGTCGTGACGTGGAATGCGGGGGCCGAGCGCTTCAAGGGTTATTCCGCCGACGAAATTATCGGCGAACATTTCTCGAGATTCTTTCTTCCCGAAGATCGCCGCGAGGATCTGCCCTCTCGCATCTTGAGCATCGCCGCCGAGCAAAGGCGGTTCGAAATGGAAGGCTGGCGGCTGCGCAAGGATGGAACGAAGTTTTTCGCCCATGTCGTCGTCGACGCGATCCACGAAGACGGTCGACTCGTTGGCTTTGCGAAAATCACCAGGGACATCACCGAAAAGCGGCGCCTCGAACAGGCAACCTACGATAGCGCGCTGCAGCTTCGAATGCTGGTCCAGGGGGTGCGCGATTATGCGATCTACATGCTGGACACTTCCGGCCGGATCACCAGCTGGAACTCCGGCGCCCGCGCGATCAAGGGCTATGAAGAGGAGGAGGTGCTGGGGCAGCATTTCTCGCTCTTCTACACCGAGGAGGATCGGGCGCGTGGCGCACCGGCTACGGCCTTGGAAACCTCATTGCGTTTCGGCAAGTTCGAGGCGGAGGCTCAGCGCGTTCGGAAAGATGGTTCGCCATTCTGGGCGCACGTCATCATTGACCCGATCTACGACGACACCGGCAACCATGTGGGCTTCGCGAAGATCACGCGCGACGTCACCGAACGGAAGCAGGCTGAGGCGGAGCTTCGACAAACGCAGGAAGCGCTGATTCAATCGCAAAAGCTCCAGGCGCTAGGCGAGCTTGCGGGCGGCATCGCGCATGACTTCAACAATCTGATGACGGTGATCCGCGGCTCCGCAGACTTCATGCTGCGACAGCCCGACATGCCGATCGAGAAGCGCAACCGCTATCTGAGCGTCATGCTCGAGACCGCTGAGCGGGCGACCAGCCTGACCTCTCAGCTGCTTGCATTTGCGCGCCGCCAGCCGCTCGAGCCTGAGGTCGTCGACCTGAGCGTTCGACTGGATGCTCTGGGTGAGATGCTCCAGCGCACGCTTGGCAACCTTTACGATCTCGAACTCGATCTGGCGCCGGCTCTCTGGCTCGTCGAGATTGATCCGGCCGGGCTGGAGGCCGCTTTGCTCAACGCGGTTCTGAACGCTCGCGATGCGATGCCCGAGGGCGGGCGCATCACCATCAGCACCAGAAACGAAGCCCGGGCCGCGGGCGATGGAATCACCCTCTCGATCCGAGACACGGGCCATGGCATTCCACCTGAAACCCTTAAACGCGTTTTCGAACCCTTCTTCACGACCAAGCCGACTGGCAAAGGCACTGGTCTCGGTCTTCCGCAGATTCACGGCTATGCGGTTCAATCAGGCGGGTCGGCCCACATCGAGTCGGAGGTCGGACGCGGCACCAACGTCGAGCTTTGGCTTCCACGCACCGATAAACAGCGCCAGGGACACGAGGTCGCCGCGAGCGACATTGCGGTGCCGGCCGACCTGAGAGTTCTGGTGGTCGAGGACAGCGAACACGTTCGCTATTTCGCCTGCCAGCTGCTTAACGATCTCGGCTGCAGGGTCATCGAAGCGTCCAGCGCCGATCAGGCGCTCGAGTTAATGCAGGATAATGCCGTCGATCTGGTGTTCTCGGACATCGTGATGCCGGGCATGAGCGGTCTGGATCTGGCGCAACAGATCAGGGAACGCCACAGCGGAATCCCCGTGCTCCTCGCGAGCGGCTACAGCAGCAAGCAATTCATCCCGAAGGATCAGCGGGAATTTCCCATCCTGCGAAAGCCCTACAAGCTCGAGACGCTTGCCGCGGGCATCAACCATCTCATGAGGGAGCGAACAATGCCGTCCGCCGGGCAGGGGCTAAAGGATTCTTGAGAGGAGAGGCCATGGATCGCATCTTCACAAAGGTCGCCGGCAGCATTGCGGCGTTCGCGGGCCAGCCCGTGGCCTTCATTATGGCCATCGCGCTTATGATTGTTTGGGGGCTGACCGGGCCCATGTTTCATTACTCGGACACTTGGCAACTGGTCGTGAACACGGGGACGACTATCGTTACCTTTCTTATGGTCTTCCTGATCCAGAACAGCCAGAACCGCGACGCGGCCGCCCTCCAGGCAAAACTGGACGAACTCATTCGTGCGATCGAGACAGCTCGGGGCGAGTTCATTGGCCTTGAACACCTTACGGACAAACAGATCCAGGAAATCAGGGCAGCGTTAGAGAAGGATTGTAAGGAGTCATCCGACGGCAAAAAGGCGACTGCGCACGTCAGCGTTGAGCGGCTGCTCAGACGATATTGAAATGGACGGGTGCGACCTACGCCCATATTCTTGCGCCATTTCGAGATGGCCGGCGCGCGATAACTCCGTTGCGCTTGCAGTCGCGCTCTGTTCTTCTAGAGCACGACGCCGAAGATATTCGAAAACGCTGATGGACATGAAATTTCTTAAAACGAAGCGGAAGGCTCTCGGGTGTCTTTTAGCCTGCTACGACGATTTACAGCTCCCGACGCCATAAAATGAGCATACATGATCTTCCCTACAGCCGGGCTTTTGCCAGGCTAGACGTCGCCGTCGAGCGGGAGTAGCCGCTTCCGCCGTTTGATGAGCCTAACGGCCGTGTTCCACGCTCGGTAGGTTCGGTGCACGCCTGGGATCTACCTTGGGAACGACAGCTCCTAAGGCCGGTGCCGAGGGCGCCCTTCGGCCAAGACAGGGCGCTTGCCGTATGGCAGCTTCTGTCCGATCCGGACGTTCGGGCAGCACTTGGTGAATGGCAATACCTGGTCGGGTGCCGACATGCCATCCGGGGAAAGCAGCCCATCGGCAAGGCGCCAATGCCGGTCGTAGAATCGCCTTCGCGCCCTTCCTAATTGCCGTCCGTCAGCTTTCTAGAATCCGTGTCTGCGGCCGGGCACCGGTTGTCAAAAACCACCGTCGGATGAGTGCGCTCAAGCCCAATACGACCAGAGCAGGTGGCATGGTTTTTCGAGAGGTCAGTGCGTAGGAGGATGCACATTGCGATGAAGGGTCATACGATGTGTGCGCGCAATCCTAACCGGCTCGACAAACTGCGGCAGCGACTGAATCTTGCACCACAGGTCGAGGAGCGTTGCGACGAGCCCAGGCCAGCAAAGCCGCGCAAGGAGCGGCCAACACCGACCGAAGGGCAAAAGCGTCCTCGCCTTAGCGTCAAATGGTGACCCCGACATCTGATTGACGCGGATCTCGGACCGTTGGTGATGGGTGGCACTGGCCGCTTCGCGGTTCTCATCCTCAGTTCGGTCGCAGGGCTAGCCTGGATGGCGCTCGGATGATCGATGCCGGATGGCGCTGCCACCTCTCGGCGATGGTGGCGCAGCAATGCTAGCCATTCTTTCATGTTGATGAACCCTATGCGCTTCAATCCGTTTCGTTCGTCAAGCAAGGAAGGGGGCATAGAATGGCGGGTGTCGCAGCGGTATCAGTTGCCTTTCTCCTTGGCTGCATCGGTCCCAAATTCCTGTGGCGCGGCGGAGCCTGGCTGCTTCTTTCCGTGCTTGTGATCGGCTTTGCCGCAACGGCCGAAATGGCCTATCGGGCGCCAGCCGAGGGCATGGAATTCATCATCACGCCGTGGAGTTTTCTCGTCGGTCTGTCTGAACAGCTCTTCGTAGCCTCAGCCTGTTATGCCTTCGGTACTGTCTTCTCGATCGGAACGAGGAGAATCAAGGGTTCCTCTCTCCCGACCGCCGAAGCCGAGGTGTCACCGAAGATCGAGCCCTGATGTGAAACGCGCCGCTCTCGCTCCCTTTGAGCGCACAGCGCGCGCCCAGCGCAATCTTCGCGCTACCGCAGGTGCGTGGCTTGTCGCGGCAATCGCGATCGCCGGGGCCTACCTCGCGCGCGATGTTCTCATCCCGATTACGTTGTCCATCTTCCTTTCGTTCATCCTCGCGCCGATCGCCGAAGGCTTTCGCAGAATGCACCTGGGTCGGGTACCGTCCGTATTCCTGGCCGTTACGCTCGCGCTGGGGTTCGTCGGTGTCAGCGGTGCTATTCTTGTCAGCCAGGCATCGACGCTCATCGATGACGCCCCGGCCTATGTGCAGCATCTTTCCGAGAAAACTGGTCGTGTGCACGCCGCCATCGTGGCAAGACTTGGTTTCCTAACTCACGAGGGAACAGCAACCTCGCAGAGCCGGACCCGCACCCGTAATCTGACGCGCGGCGCAAAGAGCGTGGCGGTTGCGCCTGCGGCACCGATTCCGGTGGAACTTCGCAGCCCGCCGCCGTCGCCTATCGAGCAGATGGAAACGCTGGTCGGTCCTTTGATGGCGCCCCTTGGCACCACGGCCATCGTCATTGTGCTCACGATCTTCATGCTGCTGCAGAAGGAGGATCTGCGCGATCGGGCGATCCGCATCTTTGGCGTCGGGGATTTGCACCGCTCAACCATGGCGCTGAGCGATGCTGGCAAACGGCTCAGCCGCTACTTCCTGTCGCAGCTTGGTGTGAATGCGTGCTTCGGCTTCATCGTATGGCTGGGCATGATGGCGATCGGCGTGCCGTCGCCGGGGCTCTGGGGTGTTTTGGCCGGCCTGCTTCGGTTCGCGCCTTATATCGGCACGATGATTGCTGCATGCCTCCCGATTGTCGTTGCCACGGCTGTGTCTCCGGGCTGGACGATGGCTCTCGAGGTCGCTGCCTTGTTCGCCTTCATCGAACCGCTCGTCGGCTATGGTGTTGAACCATTGCTCTACGGCCGTTCAACGGGGCTCTCGCCCATCGCGGTAATCGTCGCTGCCTTGTTTTGGACGTGGCTCTGGGGCTTGGTCGGCCTCGTCCTGTCGATGCCGCTCACCCTGATGCTCGTCGTCCTTGGCCGTCATGTCCCGCAGTTCGCCTTCTTCGATATCCTGTTGGGTGATCGCCCTGCGTTGTCGCTGCCGGAGACCTTCTATCAGCGCATGTTGGCGGGCCACCATGACGAGGCTTTAGATCAGGCAGCCGAGCTGCTCGCGACAATCCCTCCCGCCGAATATTTTGACACGGTGGTCTTGGGGGCGCTTCGTCTCGCAGCCTCGGACGCCGACCGAGGTGCCGTCGGACGAGCCGATCTGAACGAGGTCTGCCAAACCACTGTCGAAGTGATTGAGCAGCTGCACGATCTCGCGGGCTTGCCTCCTCCAGAGGGGGAAAGCAGCCACCATCCGGGCGGCAAGATCGTTTGCATACCCACCCGCGGCAATCTCAATGTCGCGTTCGCCGCTGCCACGCAGGCGGCGCTCGAACGAACGGGCTACGACGTCGTTCGTGTCAATCGGGAGGATACGATGCAAAAGGCGTTGGCCGCGATCGACATGCAGAACGTGAAAGTCGTCTGCCTGCTCGGCCTCTTTGAAGACCGTGCGATTGAGCGGGTGCATGCGCTCCGCGATCAGATCGCCAGCCGTTGGCCAGGTATCGCAGTCATAGCCGCTGTGATGCGAGACGGACAGAAGGGCGCTCTCCAGGGCGAGCGGACAATGCCGCACAGCCTCGCCGAACTCCTGGCAAGGATCGAGGGAGCGGCCGCCTGAAAGCCAAGCTGATCAGTGGACGGCGAACATAGCGACGACAGCCGCGAGCATGACCCCGGTCGCGCTCCAGCCGATCCAGTATAGGCGCTCCTGGATGACGAACTTGCCCATGGCCTTCCGCCGCCGCGCGACCAGCATCGTGCCGGTCATGATCGGCACGGCAACGACCCCGTTGATGACGGCGCTCCAGAACAGGGCCTTGATCGGGTCCAGCGACGACCAGTCGATGGCGATCCCGAGCAGGTGGCGCACCCGATCACGCTGTAGAAGCCAACTGCTTCCCAGGGTTTGTGCTCCAGCTCGCATTTCCAACCGCGGCTTTCGCCGATTGCATAAGCTGCCGACCCAGCCAGCACAGGGACCGCGAGGAGGCCCGTCCCGATAATGCCGAGCGCAAACAGAAGGAACGCGAACTTGCCAGCGACCGGCTCAAGAGCCTTTGCGGCATCCGCCGCCGTCGTGATGGTGTTGATGCCCTTCGCATGAAGCGTCGCTGCCGTTCCGATCATGATCGCCAGCGCGACGATGTTGGAGACCGCCATGCCGGCGAAGGTGTCCAGCCGCATCCGCCGGAATTCACGGCGGGCCTGCCAGGGCGCATCGACGAGCGGCTCGGCTTTCGCGTCCTGCTTGACCTCCTCAACCTCCTGAGCGGTCTGCCAGAAGAAGAGATAGGGGCTGATCGTCGTTCCGAGGATCGCGACGACCGTCACTAACGCATCCTTGCCAGCGATATGCGGGACCACTAATCCCAGCAGCGCCTCCCGCCACTCGATCTTCACCATGAAAATAAGGGCAACATAGGCCAGCAGGCACAGGGTGATCCACTTCAGCACCGACGCGTAGCGGCGGTAGGGAAGGAAAAGCTGCAGGATGAGCGTCACCAGCGCAAAGGCTATGGTCAGCCAGTGGCGGTCCACTCCAAGTACGAGTTGGCCGGCACTGCCCATCGCCGCGATGTCGGCGCCTATGTTGATCGTGTTGGCGACGAAGAGGAGCACGACCAAGCCACTCACCAACCATTTCGGAAGCAGCTCGCCCATATTCTTCGCGAGACCGCATCCGGTCACACGACCGATATGGGCGCTGATCAGCTGGATCGCCGACATCAGCGGGTAGGTCAGCACCATCGTCCAAAGCAAACTAAAGCCGAATTGCGCACCGACCTGAGAGTAGGTCGCGATGCCGCTCGGATCATCGTCGGCCGCACCGGTGACAAGACCGGGCCCAAGCTGCTCGAACAGTGCGATCGAGCGCAAGCGGGTTTGGATCTTCATACTGGCAGTGAACTCTAAAGATGGTGGCCGAGCGCTCAAAAGCAGCGCCGCGACGGTGCGCGGCGCTGGAATGGTTCACTCGCCTGTCGTGACGTTGCCCTTGAAGTCGAGGCCGACATGGACCGTCGCCCCATCCTTCTGCGCGGTCCCGCGCCAGACACCGGCCTTGTCCTTCTTCAGAGGCGAGACATCGGTATAGCCCGACTTTGCGATATGCTCGCGTGCCTGCTTTTCCGTGAAACTGTTGGCACCGCGCGAAGCGGCTCCATCATCCACGGTATGTGCGGTCTTGATCGCAGCGTTGTTCTTGGCGCCCGTCTGGGCAGCGGCGGGCGCGGCCACGAGCAGCGCGGCGAAAAGCGGTATCATCGTCTTCATCGATCGTTCCTCTCTCGTCTTCCGGTCACGGGCGCTCGAAGCGCAGCCGTTCGGCTTCGATCTCGGCTTCTGTGTAGTTGGGCGCGTTATCGTCGAAGTGGTTCCAGCCTTCTGCTTCATAGGTGCGCCGGCGCTCGCCGAGGTTGACGGTTCGATCGTCGCCGAGGATGGCGCGCGCGGTCGGAACCAGCGGTTCATCGACCTTCGCGGTCACCAGCGTACCACCGCGTCGAACGCCCTCAGCGTAGACGTGAGCGTCTTGCTCAGGCACGCCGGCGTGCGTCAGGGCACCGACAAGGCCGCCCGCCGCCGCTCCAATGACCGCGCCGCCAGCGACGCCGGCGGCAGTCGCGACCAGCCAGCCCGCGGCGACCACGGGACCAACACCCGGGATCGCAATCAGGCCGAGGCCGGCGAGCAGGCCACTCAGGCCGCCGACGGCCGCACCGATGCCCGCGCCGGTGCCTGCATCCTGCGCTGCCGGATCAAGCTGATCCCGATGCGCGCCGGACGCATCGTTGGCGACGATGCTGATGTCACGATGGGCCACGCCCGCTGCTTCGAGGTCCTGCACCGCGCGACGAGCATCGTCGTAGCGGTCGAACAGGCCGGTTAAGGTCTGGGTCATCTCTTCTCTCCTGATATGAGGCGGGTAGATAGGGCCCGTCTGGGCCGCGAGAGCGCTCAGCGGGCCGATCCCCGGATCACGAGGTGATACAGAACAAGCACGACGACCGCGCCGATGACGGCCACGAGCAGGCTGTAGAGGTTGAGGCCGGTCACGCCCGCCGCGCCGAACTGGTTGAACAGGAAGCCGCCGACGACGGCACCGATCACGCCCAGAACGATGTCAAGCAGAACGCCTTCGCCGGTCCTGTTGACGATCTTGCTACCGATGAAGCCGGCAATCAGACCCAGGACGATCCATGCGAGAACAGACATATGCCTTCTCCTGATGCTCCGAATAAGATTCGGATGTTCCCGAAGGTAGGAGCCTGCCGCCAGCGGCCAAAGGTGCCCGAGCACCCAATCGGTAGGTACATTGGCACCTATTCGGGCAATATGTCTGCACCCAGATGATGGCCGCGATCCCGCGCCCAGATGATCGCCTCGGCGCGGCTATGGGCGTCGATCTTGGCATAGAGACGCGCAACATGGTTCCGGACGGTGTTGCGTTTCAGGCCCAGCGCTTCGGCGATGGCCTCGTCGCTTTTGCCCTGCGTGATCAGGCTCAGAACCTCACGCTCGCGCCGGGTAAGATCGGCCGCCGCCGACGCTGGTCCCGTAGGCACACTTGGCGTGCGCAATGCCGCCAGACGGTCCATGATCTTCTGGCTGAGCCAGCTTGAATCCTGCATCGCACCTTCGATCGCGGCGACGAGATCCATTTCGGTTCGCTTGCGATCACTGATGTCCTGGAATGCGCTGAGAATACAATATTGGCCGTTGATGGTGACGGTTTCAGCCGATGCGAGGCAGGTCACCAGGGCGCCGTCCCGCGTCTTCAGCTGCAACTCATAGCCTCGAAACGCGCCCGCCTCCGCAATCCGCTCTTCGATCTCGCGCCGTGCCGCGGCGGTCTCGAAGAGCTCGATGTCGGCGGGCCTGCGGCCGACAACCGACTCGTACCCCCAGTCGGTCAGCGCCAGGAAGGCATGGTTGACGTTGAGGACGCGATGACCCTCAAGGCTGGTGAGTAGCATCGGCACCGGTGCGAAGCGGAATGCCGTGGCGAAACGCTCTTCGCTCTGCCGCAAGGCTTGCTCTGCGCGGCGTCGTGGCTCAAGATCGGCAAAAGTGAAGATCATGCATTGCTCATTATTCGGCATCTCTGCGGGATGCCCGGCGAGCAGAACCAGTTTTGTCGCACCTGATGGCAACGGAAGCTCCGCTTCCATCTGAGGAATGGTCTTACCGGCCTTCAGAAGGGATTTGGCCACCTCGCGTCGCTCGGCTTCGGCGAGGATATCGACCTCGTAGAGGGTATGACCGATGATCTGGTCCCGGTCCCAGCCCGCGAGTTCGAGAAAACCCTCATTGACACGAACATAGCGCAGGTCATCCAGACGCACGATCAGGGCGGGCGCCGGATTGGCGTTGAACATGCTCTCGAAGCGCTCTTCGGCCTCGAAGGCCTCGGTCGCATCGGTTATGACGAGCAGGAGGTCTTCGACGTCGCCGTTGTCGCCCTTGATGACGAGACCACGATCGCGGTGAATCCAGTCCGGCTCTGCGCGTCCATGCCGTCTGACCTCAACCACGACGTCGCGAAACGTCTCTCCTCGGCATAGCCGCGCCATCGGAGTCGATTTGCGCTCTATTAAACGGCCATCGCGAAATCGCAGGTCAAAGCGACGGTCATATTCCTTCGCCGATCCGCCGAGATCCGCGAGGGTATCACAACCGTGCATAGTGAGCGCGGCAGGGTTGGCAGACCGGATC
>Ga0105240_10003891_pt1 | contig 23060 bp, 25 predicted proteins | sample KBSC54metaG_FD_80426 | JGI IMG/M metagenome (GOLD analysis project Ga0105240, IMG submission 80426) | Corn rhizosphere microbial communities from Kellogg Biological Station, Michigan, USA - KBS C5-4 metaG | ecosystem: Host-associated > Plants > Roots > Rhizosphere > Soil | place: Michigan, USA... | reverse complement strand
GCGGACCATCACGGGATGTCGTCGTCGTGGGTGAGTCAGGTCTCGGGGGTGCCACCGCTGTTCAGCGCGGCGGTTGATAACGCCCATTTCTCGCGCGAGCTGATCGTGCGGACGGGCGTGTTCGGGATGAATATCGTGGGTGGGCGCGGCAAGGAATTGGAGGACTATTTTTATTCGGCGCGGGCACGGCGTGCGGACAACCTGGCGGGTCTCGATTACGAATTGTCGCCGGTGCTGAAGGTGCCGTGGCTGCGGCGCGCGATGGTTTCGATCGAGGCGCGGGTGAGCGCGAGTTGCGTCGCCGGCGACCATACGATTTTTATTGCCGAGCCGGTGGGCGTACGAATCGGGACGGGTGATCGTCCGCTCACGTCGCTCGATCTCGAGTACGTGTACCTGGGCGGCCGCGAGGTGATCGCACGCGATCGAAGCGGATGGACGTGACGCGCTGAAAACGGGCGGTGCGGCGGAGGCTAATTTGACGCCCGCCAAAACCATTTGATAGCATCCGGCGGCGCGGGGAGAAAACGATGCCGATCGAAAAGAACCAGTTGCGCCAGGTGATGGGGCATTTCGCAACGGGCGTGACGATTATCACAACGCTCAACAAGGCCGGCCAGATGCATGGGTTGACGGCGAATGCCTTTACCTCGGTGTCGTTGGAGCCGCCGCTGCTGTTGATTTCGGTGGACAAGAAGGCGGAGAGCTGGCCGGCGTTCGAGGAGAGCCGGGTCTTCACGGTCAATATACTGGCGGACGATCAGGAAGGACTGTCGCGTAAATTCGCGGTGAGCGGCGGGAACAAGTTCGAGGGCGTGGCGTATCGGATCGGAGCGAACGGGGCGCCAATTCTGGAGGGGGCGCTGGCGTTTATCGAATGCACGTTGTACGCAGCCTATGAGGGCGGCGACCATTCGATTTACCTCGGTGAGATTCAGCAGGCCGAGATTCGCGAAGCGAAACCGCTGCTGTTTTTTCGCGGCGGTTATCGTGCGCTGGGCGACTGACGGTCAGATTTTCCGATTTTTATCCCGATAGTTTTATCGTGGCATCCATCGCAAGCGAGTCTTCCGAAATACATTTTGAGATCGATCAGGAGCACGGCGCCAAAGCGGCGTCATTGGAGATTGCCATCGCGCCCCTCAGCCCGGACAGCGGGAGGTGTGCGATGACGGCGGCGGCGCGGCTGCCGGGGCTGACGGTCTTTTTGCCCTCCCATAATGAGGAGGGCAACGTCGAGCGCGTGGTCAAGGCCTTTCTGGCCGAGCTGCCGCGGGTGGCTGAGAAATACGAAGTCGTGGTGGTGAATGACGGCAGCCGCGATCGCACGGGCGAGATCGCGGACCGGCTGGCGGCGGAGGATCCGCGCGTGCTCGTAATTCATCATGCGAAGAACCTCGGTTACGGCGGGGCGGTGAACTCGGGACTGCGCAGCGGCACGCATCCCTATTTGCTGCTGTCGGACGGCGACGGACAGTTCGATCCAGCGGAGATGTCGAAGCTCACGGCGCGGATTGGCGACTGCGACGTGGTAATCGGGCGGCGCGTGCAACGGGCGGACAATCTGATGCGCCGGATCAACGGCAAGGCCTGGACGACGCTGTCGCGCCTGATGTTTGGCCTGCGGATCAGCGACATGGATTGCGGGTTCAAGTTGTTCCGGCGAGCGGCGGTCGAAGGAATCACGCTGCATTCGAACAGCGCGATGATCACGACTGAGCTGATGGCGCGGCTGGCGGGGCGCGATGCGCGAATCTGCCAGGTTGACGTGTCTCATCTACCGCGCGTGGCGGGAGAGCAGACCGGCAACAGCCCGCTGGTGGTGCTGCGGGCATTCAAGGAGATGTTCCTGCTGTATAGGGACTTGAAGGCGGCGCGGCGAGGCGAGCGGCCAGCGAGTTAGGGCGTCGGGCGTTTTGGGATGGGGGGCGGCCGGTGTTGGGCGATTCGACGCAAATTGGGGCGGGGACAACGCAAAGCGTATATCGGCACGCAAAATGGTTTATCGAGAGATTGGCGTCCGGTGCAAATTCTCCACATATTGAAAGGATTTTACTCCGCGCCCCGGATGGCACGGCGTTAGCATAGCGTAAAGAGGAATGGTCCGAGAACGGATCGTCAAGGAACCGAAAAGGAGAAGGATATGAAGCGTACTGTTTCAATTTTGACTGCGGCGCTGTTTGTGGGCGCATTGGGAATGCCGGCGTTCGCCCAGGATGCTTCGCCTGCAGCGCCAGCCCCGGAAGCGTCGATGGCCGCGCCTGAGGCGTCGCCCGCGATGGCAGCACCGGAAGCGAGCCCGAGCAGCCACAAGCGGCATCATCATCACCGTCGTCATCATCACAAGGCGGCGGCGACTGGTGAGACTGGCGCGACTGGTGAGACTGGTGCGACGGGCGCGACTGGCGCGACGGGAGCCACTGGTGCCACCGGAGCCACCGGAGCAACCGGAGCAGAAGGCGCGCCGGCACCGGCAGCCTCCTAAGCGACTCGCGCGATCAGTAAACGAGCGAGAGACAGGGCGCCCGCTCAGGCTGCGATTTGACCGTTACGACGGTAAAGTCGCCGTCTGACGGGCGTCCTTAACAATTAATGAGAGCACGCGGCGCGCCGGGGCGTCGCGTGCTTTTTATATTGCAGCGATACTGATAGCATCGCGGCTATCCCACACGCCCGCATGCGTGGACGGGAAGTATATTCAATTGTTTCCCAGCCACGGGTTCCGACTGCTGATCGCATTGGCTATTGCCTTTGTTATGCAATGGGCACCCCCGACTTGTGCCGAAGCGAGCAGCGCGGCGAGTTCCGACCAGGTGTGCGATCCATTGGCGGATTACTACCTCGGGATGGAAGATTACCCGCAGGCCATCCGGCGCCACGAAATAGTTATCAAGGCGCATCCGAACAACGCCCTTGCGTATTACCATCTGGGCTTTGCCTATGGCGTTACCGGCGACCATCGGGCGGAGCTTGCCGATTATCAGAAGGCGGTTGAACTCGGCCTTAGCGATTGGCAGTTATTTCTCAACATGGGACTGCTCTACCTGGACGGTGCGCGGCTCGATAACGCGACAGCGGTTTTGCGGCTGGCGACATTGCTCGGCCCGTACCATCCGGAGACGCATTTCAACCTCGCGCTCGCATATGAACGGCTTGGCGTCTATCCGCAGGCTGAGCAGGAAATCCTGCTGTCATTGCGGCTGTATCCGAATCAGTTGGACGCCCGCAATCAGCTCGGGGTGATCTATGCCGAAGAGGGCAACTACCAGCGCGCGCATGAGGAGTGGACGGACATCGCGGAGTCGAATCCGGATTATTCGCCGGCGCGGGCCAACCTGGTGATTCTGGAGCAGGTCGAGCGCGGCGAGATCAAGGGGCCCCAGCGGATGACGGGGTTCGCGCACGGGCCGTGACGAGATGCTTTGCGAGAATTCGCCCGGCGGGAGAATTGAGGAGGACGATGGTGGAGGTTGAGGGGATGTTCAGGCGGTACCAGTGGTTGCGGATTCTTACGGTGATTGCGGCGGTCATACTGGCCGACGGAACCATCGCGATGGCAGCGACGCACGCGTCGCACACACATCGCTCACATCATCATAGTCATCATCACCGCCACGCGGCCGGACCGGTGGTGATGTATCACGCGGCGCTGCTCGAAGACGCCGACACCGGGCGTGTGCTCTATGCCAATAATCCGAACCTGATATGGCCGCCGGCTTCGATGGCGAAGATGACGCTGCTGCTGGTGGCCTATGACGAGGTCAAGGCCGGGCGGATTTCATTCAACACCCCGGTGCGGATTTCGGAACGCTCAGCGACGACGCACGGGTCGCGGTTGGGACTGCACGCGGGCGACGTCTATCCGTTGGGCGATCTGATGAAGGCAGCGCTGATAAAGTCGGCCAATGACGCGGCCGTGGCAGTGGCCGAGGCGGTGGGCGGATCGGTCGAAGCGACGGTGCGCATGATGAATGCGAAGGCACAAAGCCTGGGCATGACGGACACCTCATACAAGACGGTTGACGGCCTGCCACCGACGCCCGACCATGACGTGGATCGGACGACTCCACTGGACCTCGCGACCGTCGCGCGCGCGCTGATTCATACGACTAACCTGCTGCAATGGTCGGGGATGCAGACGGCACTGTTCGACGGAGGCGCGGTGGTGCTGCACAACACCAATCATCTGGTGGGGCATTATGAAGGCTGCGACGGGCTCAAGACCGGCTTTACGATGGAGGCGGGCTTTAACTTGACGGCGACTGCGCGAAGGGGCGACATGCGGCTGATTTCGGTTATACTGGGGGCGCCGTCAAATCCCGAGCGTTTCATCCAGACGCAAAAGCTGCTCGACTGGGGCTTTAACAATTTCGCCAAGGTGCAGTTGTTCAAGCGCGGCCAAGCGCTGCCGGTACACGTGCAGGTTGAGCAAGGGCCGTCGATACAGCCGGTGCCGGAGGCTGACCTGGCGCTGGTGATGCGCAAGAGCGAGGTTTCCGACCTGAAAGTGGAATATAGCGTACCGCCGGTGGTGAGCGGCCCGATTGCGCTGGGCGCGCCACTCGGGCAGGTTATCGTGCACAACGGCGACGAAGTGATGACCAAGATAGATGTAGTGTCGCCGGTCGCGGTAGGGCCCGAGCCGCAGATCCTTAATGCAGTGACGGTTGGGGCGGACGATACGAACAAGGATACGACTACAATCAGTTCAACGCAGGAGAAAAAATGACACCGGGTTCCCGCCAACGTAATCGCCGCCTTCGCAAGCTCGCGCGCAAACGCCGAACCGATCCGTGCCAGGCCAAGTCGCGGTTGCGGCGGATGCGGCGGAGCCGCGTGCGCCGCGCCGCGAAGTAGCGCGGCCGCAGAAATGCACGACGCAAGACCGCCCCTCGCCGCAGACGCGGCGAGGGGCGGTCTTGCGTCGTGGGGCGTGTGGCGCGAGCAGGGCGCATAATTGGGAGGGGCGGATGACGGGACGCCGCGCGCGTCCGTCATCCGCCCCTCCCACGGCCAAGCGGATAAGCGAGCGCGCTTACATGCCGCCGGCAGGCTGCGCCAGCGGTACCATCTGCGCGATCTGACACTGCACCAGCGCGCGAAGTTTATTGTCGATCTGGAAAAAGCGCGTGACTTTGACATCATCCAAAATCGCGCGAAACTTCGGAATGTAGGCACTCTGCACATTGAGCCGGGCGGACGCGATCGCCATCACTTCGTTGAGCTTCTTGCGCGCATCTGAGTTGCTCAGGTTCTGGAAGTGGCTGGCAAATTCCTTGATCTCGCGGACGTGGCGGTCCTCGATCCGGTCCATCTTGCCTTCATACTCGTCGTAGAGCGGCCAAAAGGTCTTGCTCTCGTCGTCGGTCAGATTCATGTTCTGGCCGACTACGGCCTTGCGCTCGGCGCGGGCGGCGGCAATGTTGAGTTGCCTCTGCGAGGAGGCGCCGGCATCGGGCGCGGGGGCGGCAGCCGTCGGCGGTGCTGCAGCGGGCGGAGCGGATTGGTCCTGGGCGAGGGCGGGAGCGGCGCAGGCGACGCCGCAGACGAACATTGCGGCGGTGGCGGACAGGGTCAGGTATCTTGCAAAGTTCATACGCAGGAACGGTCTCCCTTTGGATTGGTGCGAGCGGTCGCGGGATGCTTACCTATCATCCCATCGCAGTCAAGGTCTGCACGCGCCGCTAGCGGCGGGGGCGGCGACGCGTGGCTGCCGAGGGCGGTCGGCGAACCGATGGGGGCGCCGGCGTGCTCATGCGGCGGATATCGATGAAAAGCTGGATGCTGGCCGCCATCCCGAGCGCCCAGATGATGATCCAGATGCGGCGGAACTTAACCATCAGAGCCGGAGCGTCGGCCGTATTGATGCCGACCATTCGAAAGTACCATTCGGAGACGCGGTACGCGGTCAACATCATGGCGAGCACCACGACCACCTGGAGCACCGAGAGCAGCGCGCCGGGCGTGGATTTCGCGGCGCGCAGGAAGGCGCGCACGGCCAGCAGCCATCCGATCCACGCCACGATTAGTGCAGCGCCGATCGCCGCCGCTATCAGGTAGAAATTCATAGTCATGGGTATGCGCCGAAGCGCCGGTGGAATCCTGCGTTACGCGAGGGGCCAACGCAAGTCCCACGCACGAGGAGATGGGCGACGCGCGGCGCCGCTGCGGCGCCGCTAATGAAGCTGCTGTGAATTGCTTGTGAAATGATGCGCGGCGATGAATTGACAACGGCGCGGCGCGGCGGTTACCGTTTAACGTGCCCCTTCAGTCAGGTTCCATCCGAAAAACTACGAGGTCGTGGTCACGGTGCTGGTAATCGCCGTCATCCCGGCGCGCTATGATTCGTCGCGGCTGCCCGGCAAGGCGCTGGCGGAAATCGGCGGGGTGCCGATGATCGTGCGGGTGTGGCGGCAGACGCGCCGCGCGCGGTCGCTCGAGCGGGTGATCGTCGCGACCGACGACGAGCGTATCGCACATGCGGTGCGCGCGGCGGGCGGCGAGGCCGAGATGACCGCCAGCACGCATCAGAGCGGCACCGATCGAATCGCAGAAGTGGCGGCGCGGATCGACGCCGAAATCTATCTTAATGTTCAGGGCGATCAGCCGTTTATCGCGCCGGAGGATCTGGACGCACTGGTCGCGCCGATGCGCGCGGAACCGGCGCTCGCGATGGCGACGCTGGCGACGCCGATAACTGACCGCGAGGAATGGTATAATCCGAACAAGGTAAAGGTGGTGTGCGACGCGCGCGGCGACGCGATTTATTTTTCGCGCAGCCCGATACCGTTTGCCCGCGACGGCGGCGTGCCGGCAGTGGCGCGGCGCCATATCGGGGTGTACGGCTACCGGCGCGATTTTCTGCTGCGCTTCGCCGCGCTGGAGCCGGGCGTGCTCGAACAGATTGAAAAGCTCGAACAACTGCGCGCGCTGGAGCGCGGTTATCGAATTCGGGTGGTGGCGTCGGTGGCGCCATCGATGGAAGTGGATACGCCCGACGATCTGATGCGGGCCAACCAGGCGGCGGCGGTTAACAAGTAGCCGGGGAGGGGACTAGCGTGGAACGCGGCAAGACCAAGTTTATATTCGTGAGCGGCGGCGTAGTGTCGTCATTGGGCAAGGGGCTGGCGGCGGCGTCGCTGGGGGCGCTGCTGGAGGCACGCGGGCTCAGTGTGACGCTGCTCAAGATGGACCCGTACATCAATATCGATCCGGGCACGATGAGCCCGCTGCAACATGGCGAGGTCTTCGTCACCGACGACGGTGCGGAGACTGATCTCGATCTGGGCCATTACGAGCGTTTTGTGAAGACCACGATGGGGCGGCGCAACAACTGCACCACGGGCCAGATTTACGACACGGTGATCCAGAAGGAACGCCACGGCGATTATTTGGGCGCGACGGTGCAGGTGATTCCGCATATCACCGACGAGATCAAGCGGCGGATTCAGCTTGCGGCCGAGGGCAGCGACATCTGTATCGTCGAGGTGGGCGGCACGGTGGGCGATATCGAGAGCCTGCCGTTCCTGGAGGCGGTGCGGCAATTTCGCTGGGACCTTGGGCGCGAGAATGTGCTCTATGTGCATTTGACGCTGGTGCCATTTATTCCGGCGGCGGGTGAACTCAAGACCAAGCCGACCCAGCACAGCGTGAAGGAACTGACCGGACTCGGTATCCAGCCGGACATCCTGCTGTGCCGATGCGATCGTCCGCTGGAGCAGCGCTTTCGCGCCAAGATCGCGCACTTCTGCAACGTCGAGGAGAACTGCGTAATCGCGGCCGTCGATGTGAAGACCATCTACGAAGTCCCGATCAAGTTCCATGAAGAGGGTTTCGATGAACGCGTCGTGCAGAAGCTCAATATCTGGACCGGACAACCGAATTTGACCAAGTGGCGCCGGCTGGTGAAGACCGCGCAGAACCCCAAGGTCACGGTGAATATCGCGGTGGTCGGCAAGTACGTGAACCTGGTCGATTCGTACAAGAGCCTGCACGAAGCGATCGCGCACGGGGCGATCGCCAACGAGGCCAAGGTCGAGATCGATTACGTGGACGCCGAGGAACTCGAGAAGGGCGACGCGGCCAAGCGGCTCGCCAACGCCCATGCGATCATCATACCGGGCGGCTTCGGCGAACGCGGAATCGAGGGCAAGATCAACGCGGTGCGCTATGCGCGGGAAAGCGGCGTGCCGATCCTGGGGATTTGTCTCGGCCTGCAGGTGATGGTAATCGAGCACGCGCGCAACGTGCTGGGCATCAAGCGGGCCAACTCCCGGGAGTTCGACGCGAAGACGCCCGACCCGGTAATCCACATGATGGATCAGCAAAAGGACGTCGCGAACCTGGGCGGCACGATGCGCCTGGGTGCGTATCCGTGCGCGGTGCAGCCGGGGTCGCTGGCTGCGTCGCTCTACCGGCGCAACCCGATCGCCGAGCGCCATCGCCATCGCTACGAAGTCAACAATCATTATCGCGCGGCGCTCGAGCAGGCCGGCTTCAAGGCGACCGGCACCTCGCCCGACGATTCGCTGGTCGAGATCATGGAGCTGCCGACCCATCCGTGGTTTCTCGGCTGTCAGTTTCATCCGGAGTTGAAGTCGCGCCCGCTGGATTGTCATCCGCTGTTTCGCGGGCTGATCCGCGCGGCGGTGCAGCGGCGCGCGGCGATGGCGCCGGAACGCTCGAAGGTGCGGGAGTTGCGATCGGTTTCATGAAGGTGACGGCGGTGGACGCGGGCGGCGTGGTCTTTGGCGGGCCGCGGCTGGTCGCGATAGCGGGACCCTGCGTGATCGAGAGCGCCGAGTCGTCGATGCGTCATGCGGAGCGGCTGGCGGCGATTGCGCGGGCGACCGGCGTGCCGATCGTGTTCAAGTCGTCGTTCGACAAGGCCAATCGCACCAGCCACGGTGCGTTTCGCGGTCCCGGTCTGGAAGCGGGCCTGCGCGTGCTCGAACGGGTCAAGCGTGAAACCGGATTAGCCGTCCTGACCGATATCCACGAGCCGGAGCAAGCAGCGCCGACCGCCAAAGTCGTTGACATCCTGCAAATTCCGGCACTGCTCTCGCGCCAGACCGACCTCGTGGTCGCGGCGGCCCGGACCGGCTGCGCGGTCAATTTGAAGAAGGGGCAATTCCTCGCGCCGTGGGACATGAAGGCGGTGGTGGGCAAGGCGGTGGAAGCCGGGAATCGACGGCTGATCCTGACCGAGCGCGGCTTTTCGTTTGGCTACAACAATCTCGTCTCCGACATGCGATCGCTCGTGATCATGCGCGAGTTCGGCTATCCGGTGGTCTTCGACGCGACCCATTCGGTGCAGTTGCCGGGCGCGGGAGCGGGCGGTGAGCGATCGAGCGGCCAGCGCGAATTCGTCGCGCCGCTGGCGCGCGCGGCGGCCGCGGTGGGGATCGATGCGGTCTTCATGGAGGTGCACGAAGACCCCGACCACGCGCTGAGCGATGGGCCTAATTCCTATCCGCTGGCCGAGGTGGCGACGTTGCTCGGCGATCTCCGCCGAATCGACGAACTGGCGCGCGAAAGCGCTGCCCGCGGCTGACGCGGATAGCGTTGTCGTAAGGTGCGCGCGGGCGTATCGTAAGAAGTTCGCGGCGGTCCCGCAGTCGATTCCACCATCGGTTTACTCTAAAAATGTCGCTTGATAGCCTGCAATTGGACGGGACACGCTGATGAGCCCAAGGCGAATCGCCAAGGCGCTCGCGCTCTTCGGCAGCGTCGCGCTGGGCGTGATTCTGATCGTCACCATCTGGGTCGTTAGGCATCGTACTTCCGGGCGCAAACTGGTCTCGGCGGCGGGTCTGTTGCCGAGTTCGCTGTTGCACGCGCGCAATCTCCATTGGACCCAGATGAAGGGGGCGGCGAACCAGTGGGTCTTGGCGGCGAAGGACGCGAGTTACTCCAACGACAAGACCAGCGTGACGCTGACGCAGGCCATCGTCTCGTTAACGACCGAGGACGGCAAGCATGTGAAGCTGACCGCGCCGCGGGCGGTGATTACGCTGGATGGAAATCACGTGAAGCGGGCGACGCTCGAGGGCGGAATCGTGGCGATTTACGGCGATTACACCGTGACCACCGATCAGGCGGAATTTATCCCCGACGATGACCGTTTGCAGGCGCCGGGCTCAGTGAAGATAGAGGGGCAGGGCCTGACCGTTACCGGCGTTGGGCTGACCGGTCATCCGAAAACCGAAACCTTCGAATTGCTAAACGAAGTGAGCACCCAGATTGTACCGAAAACCAAAGGCAGCAACGCCAAGGTCTCCTGAAGCAGTGAAGCGCAAGGTGTTGATAGCGACCGCGGCGGCATGGGCGATAGCGGCGATTCCGCAGGCGCATGGCGGGTGGGTGCAGCCGGCGTTTGCGCAGGATGCGACGGCAACGCCCTCTCCGGCGGTCGACACGCCGCCACCCTCGGGCGAACTCCTGCCGCCCGCGCCGGCTACGATTTCCGCGTCGGCGCCGGCCGTCGCAGGGGCTACGCCTCCACCTGCCGCCAGGGCGGGCGCGAGTCGCGTCAAAACCGCGTCGGTCGGCCGCGACACCAAAGACACCGCCAAGGACAATGCGGCCGACAACTCGCCCTTCGGTGGTTTCGAGAACAACTCAAATCACGGGCCGATCAATATCAAGTCGGACACCATGTCGTTCGACTACAAGAAGAGCGTGGTAGTCTTCACCGGCCATGTGCATGCGGTGCAATCGGGCAACGAGCTGTCGTCGAATACGCTGCACGTGCAGATGAACAAGGACAGCCAGATCCAGGAGATGATTGCGGACGGCAACGTGCGCATGAGCCAAGGCCAGCGCTGGGCGACCGGCGATCATGCCGTCCTCGACGAGACGCTGCATACGATGGTGCTCACCGGCAGCCCGGTGGTGCATGACGGCAAAGACCAGATCGCGGGAACCAAAATCACTGTTTTCCTGCAATCCAACACCAGCGAGGTGACCGAGCCGAAGGCGGTGATCTTCCCTCGCGAGTCGAAAAAACCGAATAATAACGAAGCGTCGGCAGCCACACCCGTGCCAGCCGGCGCGGGTCAGTAAGCGGCGTTGGTGTAAATGGCGCTCGAAGTAAAACTCGGACAGGACCTGCGGCTGCGCCAGCAACTGGTGATGACGCCGCAGTTGCAGCAGGCGATCAAAATCCTGCAACTGTCGCTGCCGGAGCTGGAGGCCGTCGTCCAGAGCGAACTCGATTCCAACCCGATGCTCGAGCCACTCGACCAGAGCGTCGCGGAGGCTGCCGCCAACAGCGAGACCAACGAGACCTCGGAGGCCGGCGCCGAGCCCGAACCGCTGCAACCCGAGCCCGAAGGCGACGGCACGGGAACCATCGGTGAGGCCGACTGGGAGCCGGTGACCGAGGATCGGCCGGCCGAGATGGTCGCGACCGAAGCGCCCGATGCGGCGGTCGAGTTACGCGAGCTGAACAATCTGGAAAAGCTCGACTGGCGCGAATACCTCGAAAATTATTCCAACAACTGGCAGGACGGCGAGGCCCCGGACTCCGACGACGATCGCCGCCAGACGCTCGAAAACACGCTCACCCGCAAGACCTCGCTCGAAGACCATCTGATGTGGCAGCTCCGCCTGTCGAACCTCGACGAGGGCGATCAGCGGGTCGGCGCGACGATCATCTATAACCTGAGCGACGACGGTTATTTGGAGACCCCGCTCGAAGAACTGGCGGCGCAGCTCGAATGCGACGTGGCGCGGGTCGAGCGCGTGTTGAAGCGCGTGCAGCGGCTTGATCCGCCGGGCGTGGGGGCGCGCGATCTCCGCGAATGTCTTTACGCGCAACTCACCAACCTGGGGATGGAAGAGTCGCTCGCCGCGCGTATCGTGCTCAACCATCTCGGCCTGCTCGAGAAACATCGCTACAACGAAATCGCCAAAGCGCTCGGCATATCGCTCGAGATGGTGGGCGAGGCGGCGAAAGTCATCGGTCTGCTCGAGCCCAAGCCGGGGCGGGATTATGGCGGGCAGGAGCCGGCCTACATCGTGCCCGACGTGTACATCCAGAAGATTGGCGCCGAGTTCATGGTGACGCTTAACGAAAGCGCGGTGCCCCGCCTGCGTCTGGCAAACTACTATCAGCGCGTGCTGAACGATGCGTCGGCCGGGGCCGAGACCAAGGAGTATTTGCAGGAGCGGCTGCGCTCGGCGCGCTGGCTCGTGAAGTCGATTTTTCAGCGCCAGCAGACCATCTTCAAGGTCGCCAATTCGATCGTGAAGTTTCAGCGCGCGTTCTTCGAGCACGGCATCGGCCAGTTGAAACCGCTGGTGTTGAAGGACGTGGCCGAGGACATCGGCATGCACGAGTCCACTATCAGCCGTGCAACCGCGAACAAGTACGCGCATACGCCGCAAGGCATCCATGAGCTCAAGTTCTTCTTCACCTCCGGCGTCAAAGGAACCGACGGCGGCGACGTTAGCGCCGAGACCGTAAAGGAAAAGATTCGCGCATTGGTGACGGGCGAAAAGCAGGGCGATCCCTTGTCTGACCAGGCCATCGCCGACATCTTGCGCGTCGATCAGATCGATATTGCCCGGCGTACGGTGGCCAAGTATCGCCAAGCGCTGGGCATCCTGCCTTCGGGCCGCCGCAAGCGGCTGGGCTAGCCTCATCGAGGAGTAAGGGGTGCAGGCGAATGACCAAGACCAAAGTGGGAAAGAAAGTGTCGGTGGTGGCGAGCGTGGCGTCGCGGACCTCGCGCAAGGCGAAGGTTCCAGCGATGGCCGTGACCGTAACCTTTCATCATGTCGAGCCGAGCGCGGCGATCCGGACCTACGCGGAGCGCAAGTTCGCCCATCTGGCGAAGTTCGCCAGGCGCGCCTGCGAGGCGCATTTGATTCTCACTATCGACAAATATCGGCAGCATGGGGAAGTTACGCTAAAGTCTGGACGGCTGTCGGTCACCGCGCAGGAGGAGACCAAGGACCTCTATGCAGTGATCGATTTGCTGGCGGACAAGGTGGGACGCCAGTTGAAGCGCCAGCAGGGTAAAGCCAAAAGCAAAAAGGTGCGCGCTCCGTCAACCGGAGAGGTGCTCAGCGCCGCCGAGGAAAGGACGCCGAACAGCGGCAACGGCCGCGTCTGAGCCGATGAAAATCACCGAAATTCTCTCACCGGATCTGGTATTGCCGGAATTGCACGGCACGACCAAATCCGAAGTTTTGCGCGAGCTGGCGCAATGTCTGGCGACGCGGTTCAAGGATATCAATGTTGACGATCTGGCGGCCGTGCTGGCCGAACGCGAGCGGCTGGGATCCACGGCGATCGGCGACGGCATCGCGATACCGCACGGCAAGATCCGCGGCGCGACGAAGATCGTCGGCGCGTTTGGCCGCCACGCCGCGGGGGTCGATTTTGAATCGCTCGACGGCGGGCCGACGCATCTGTTTTTCGTGCTCATCGCGCCCGAGGATTCGACCAGCCTGCACTTGAAGGCACTCGCCCGGGTATCGCGCCTGCTGAAGGACGCTGCCTTCCGTGAGCGGTTGCTGTCCGCGCCCGACGCCGACTCGATCTATCGGCTGATCATCGAGGAGGACGGGCGCTACTGAACGCGCTCCTCACCCGCCGCGCGCGATCGAACAACCGGCGCGCCGGCCGCGCCTGCATCGCCGACCTGGCTGGCATCGTCGCGATCGTCCGATGACTTCGAGTACAAACGAGACGTCTCACGAACCCCGCCTGATCATCGTGACCGGAGTCTCCGGGTCGGGCCGGGTCTCCGCGATGCGCGTGCTCGAGGATCTGGGCTTCTATTGCGTAGATAATCTGCCGGTCGCGTTGGCGCCCACCGTGGTCAAACTGGCGCGCGAACGCAAACCCGAGATTGCCAATGTCGCGCTCGGTATCGACGCCCGCGAGCGCATTTTCTTTCCGCATTGGCCGCAAGTGCTCGACGAGCTCGAGCGTGACGGCTTCAGCCCCGACATAATCTTTCTCGACGCCTCCGACGACGTGCTTGCGCGCCGTTACTCGGAGAGCCGCCGGCCTCATCCGATGGCCGAGAGCGGGGCCAGCGTCGCCGACAGTATCCGGCGCGAGCGCCTGGCGCTGGCCGAGATGCGCGAGCGCGCCACCCGCATTATCGACACTACTACGCTGACGGTGCACGAACTGCGCGAGGTGATGACGGCGGCGGTGCTGCGGGCGGCCGACAGCGCACGGATGGCGATCGCGGTGGTCTCGTTCGGCTACAAATACGGCCAGCCGGTCGGCCTCGATTTGGTGCTCGACGTGCGCTTCATCCCCAACCCGTTTTTCATCGCCGAGTTGCGACCGCTGACCGGTCTCGATGCGCGCGTCGCCGAATACGTGATGGCGCAGCCGGAGGCGCGGCGTTTTATCGACGAGATTGAACGTCTCCTGGAATTCCTGCTGCCGCTCTATCGGCGTGAGGGCAAGAGCTACCTGACGATCGGACTCGGCTGCACCGGCGGGCGCCATCGGTCACCCGTGCTCGCCCGCGAATTGCGGGAGCGGCTGGCACAAGCCGGCTTTGAGGCCGTCGTGCGCGACCACGACATCGTTCGTTGAGCATGGAATCACGCACACGGCGCGCGCTCAGTTCATTATGCTGCCGGCATCGACGTTGATGGTCTGTCCGGTCACCCCCGATGACAGGTCGCTCACCAGGAAGGTCGCGACGCGTGCGACCTCGTGCTCGGTGACCATGCGCTGCAGTGCGGCGGTAGAGGTAAACCCCTTCTTGATTTGATCGTACGGCACGCCCATCGCCTCGGCGCGCGCGCGAATCACGCGTTCGATGCGGTCGCCCTCGACCGCCCCGGGACAGATACAGTTGACGCGGATGCCGTCGCTGCCCCATTCGCCGGCCAGGGTCTGGGTCAATCCGATCATCGCCCACTTGGAAGCGGCATAGGGCGAGCGCAACGGATAGCCGCGCCGTCCCGCGCCCGACGAGATCATCAGTATGTTACCCGAGTGCTGGTTGACCATCGCGGGAATCGCTGCGCGCGACGCCAGCCACGCGCCGGTCAGGTTGATATCGATGACTTCCTGCCATTCCGTCAGCAACATCTCGGTGCTGCGCTTGGTCGGTCCCGCGATGCCGGCGTTGTTCACCAGGATATCGACGCGCCCGAACGCCTTGACGGTTTCATTGACCATGCGGGCGCAATCGGCCTCCTTCGCGACGTCGGCGCGAATCGCGATCGCGCGGACGCCAAGTTTCTCGACCGCCAGGCGGGTCTCGTTGAGGGGCCCTTCGGAGCGAGCGGCGAGCGCGATCTTCATGCCATGATGGGCATAGAGCAGGGCGATTTCCTTGCCGATTCCGTAACCGCCGCCGGTGATAAGCGCGACCTTGTCCTTCAGCTCCTGCATCGCGAGGTTCCTCTACGAATTGCGGCTATTGGCGCAATGGGATTTTGAGGCCGAATCTAGTCCCATTCTACGCGCCATGACAAACGGGCAAATGCGCGAGGCACACAGCCGCTCGTCACGGCGAAACCCAGTTCCTACTGCTTCGTCATTCAGGTGAGTCGATGAAGTGCGCGGATTTAATTTCCTCATGGCGGGGCGCATTCAAGCGAAGTACCTTGTCACAAATCTGACCGCTCCGTATCATTACCACACCGCATCAATGGCCGCAGTCAAAGAAATAACCGTTCCGCCCGGCAAACCGGCCGAGGGTAGTTCGACGCTCCTGAATGTCCTCAGGATCGCAACGCTGCTGTTGCTCGTCGCCGGGTCGATTTACTTGCTGGCTACCCACGCGGAATGGTTCGAAAATCCGCGGCTGGTCAAGGTCGAAGTGACGCGGTGGGGCGCGTGGGGGCCGATCGCCTTCATCCTGCTCTTCGCGCTGGGGCCGTCGTTCCTGGTGCCGGGCGCCGTGATGACGATCGCGGGCGGGCTCGCGTTCGGAGCGTTTTGGGGTGCGCTGTGGTCGATTATCGGTTCTGACCTGGGGGCGCTGGTCGCTTTCGGCGCGGGACGTTTTCTCGGCCGTTCATTCGTGCAGAAATTCGTCGGCGAGCGCTTCCAGACCCTGATGGAGCGCCTCGCACGCAACGGCTTCTACATCATTTTATACCTGCGTATCGTTCCGGTGATTCCGTACAACGCGCTCAATTTGCTGGCCGGCGCATCGCCCATCGAATTCCGCGATTACTTCTGGGCGAGTGCAATCGGTATCCTTCCCGGCACAATCCTGTTCGCGGTGCTCGGCGACGCGTTGTGGCATCCGATGCAGCCGCGCTTCTTCATCGCGGTCGGGTTGATCCTGTGCTGCTTCGCTGCGGGCGAAGTCTTTCGCCGCCGCAACAAAGTCGTCGTCGACGTCTGATTTTTCCGCCGCCCCTATTTTGATCTGAATCCCATTCCGAGAATCTTTGTCACCATTGCAGTCCGCGCATAGAAGGCACGAGAAATGCTGCCGTGTCCCTGCCCCTTCGTGCGCGGCTGCACCATGACACCCATCGAGCCACTGAGGTGCTTGAATCCCTTCGTCCGGATCACAGCTCGAATCAAGTCGTAGTCAGCCCTGATCTGCTTGTATAGTTCCTCGTCGCCAAGATCGAACGCGGAAACGAGATGACAAAGCGACCGCGTCTCCGCCTTGCTCTCAAAAACCCGCGCGACGACGATCATTCGCTGCAACTTCAGGAAAAGATGGCTGTCTTGAAACTCCTTCGCGGCGACCTCGACTGGGTTAATCATCGTTATCGCCATCGTCTCTTTTACCTTGAATGAACCATCAGGTAGGGCTCGCACCGGCACTACCTTGAGCTCCCAGGAACCAAAGTCCGGAGAACGCAAGGAATTAAGCGGAAGTCCGAGATGGCGCTCAATCGTGTGACCGGCCCAGCCCTTATTGATGCGGGTACCTTTCCAGATCGTGACGCCGTACTTATTGCCGAGGCCGACGAGGTCATTCCCGATCAGCGCTCCGAGGAGAGCCAAGGCTTCGGCTTTGTCCATCGAGAGCTAGACTTTAGCGAAGAGCGTTTGCTGTCGCTTCCGCAAAACGTGCGAGGAGGTCGAGGATACGCCCATAGCGAAATCGTCTGCTGCGGTCTCACCCAGACGGCGGGCTGCAAGTAGAGCATAGGTCTTGTTCTGTTCGTAACCAACGAAGTGGCGACCCAGCTTCAACGCTGCCACGCCAGTCGATCCCGAACCCGCGAAGGGATCCAACACTAAGTCGCCAGGATCGGTTGTTGCGCGAAGGCAGCGTGCAATGAGAGCCACGGGTTTCTGCGTAGGGTGCTTTCCGAGCCGCTTCTCTTCATCAACGGGTGTGGAAAAGCGCCAAACGTTTTTCATTTGCTTTCCGCCATTTTCCTCCTTCATCAACGCGTAGTTGAACTTATGCCGGTCCTTGCCGCCCTTCTTCGCTTTGGTAGCCCAAAGTAAAATCTCCGTAGAATGCGTGAAGCATCTACAACCAAGATTAGGCGGGGGTGCTGGTTTTTCCCAGACGATATCGTTCAGGATCCGGAACCCAATCTGCTGCATCGCCATGCCGACGCTCAGATAGACGTGAAGCGTACCGCTCACCCAAATTGATCCGCCCGGTTTGAGAATTCGATGGCACGCCGCAAGCCAAGTGCGGTTGAACTCGTGATCCAGATCGATGCCCCGGCTCCGGTCCCATTCGCCCTTGTTGACCTTGACCATCCGGCCAGCAACGCACGTTATTCCGTCGTTAGATAGCAGATACGGCGGATCCGTCCAGATGCAATCGATGCTGTCTGTCGGGAGGGCTTGCATGGAGGCTAGCGAATCGCCAAGCCGCAAGTAGGACTCGCCTCCTTCGCTCCTCCATACGACGCCGCCGTCGGGGCCGTTATCTGCGTTATTCTCCATCCCTGTCGTACCTCGGTCACACTATGATTGACGGCCTGCACGGCGATTTCAATCACTACGCCGACTAGAATCGTCAAAGTGCAGAAGTACGGGATGAATCAGGTGCCGGTTTGCCAGCTCGTCAGGTACTTCTTCTGCTCCGCCGACAGCACGTCGATCTTGATGCCCATCGCGGCCAGCTTCAGGCTCGCGACTTCGTCGTCGATCGCCTGCGGCACGTTGTGTACGGCGATCGACAGCGGATCGATCGTCGCCGTCCATCGCGCGGCTAGCGCCTGCGTCGCAAAGCTCATGTCCATCACCTGCGCCGGATGGCCCTCGGCGCACGCGAGATTCACCAGCCGACCCTGGCCCAGAATGTAGAGCGTGTGGCCGTTGCCGAGCAGGTAGCCGTCAACGTGATTGGTGACGTTGCGATTGATCTGCTTGGCCGAGTCGTTCAGATAGGCGATGTCGATCTCGACGTCGAAATGGCCCGAGTTGCACAGGATCGCGCCGTCCTTCATCAGGCTGAAATGCGACGGGTTAAGCACCGAGCGATCGCCGGTCGCGCTGATGAAGATGTCGCCGACCTTCGCTGCCTCGACCATCGGCATCACGCGCAGCCCGTCCATCGCGGCTTCCAGCGCGCGCACCGGATCGACTTCGGTCACGATGACGTCGGCGCCGAGGCCACGCGCGCGCGACGCGATCCCGCGCCCGCACCAGCCGTAGCCCGCCACCACCACGATCGAGCCCGCGATCAGCACGCCGGTCGCGCGGATAATGCCGTCCATCGTGGACTGGCCGGTGCCGTACCGGTTGTCGAACAGATGCTTGGTCTGCGCGTCGTTGACTGCGACCACTGGAATCTTGAGCGCCCTGTCGTCGGCCATCGCACGCAGCCGGATAACGCCGGTGGTGGTCTCCTCCATGCTGGCGCGGACCTCCGTCGCCTGCGCGAGGAATTCGGTATGGAGCATGCTCACAAGGTCTGCGCCGTCGTCCATCGTGATCGTCGGATGGCGCTCAATTACTGCACGCAGATGATTGTAATAGGTGTCGCGATCCTCGTCGTGAATCGCGTACGCCGGGATGTCGTATTCCGCCACCAGCGCCGCGGCCACGTCGTCCTGGGTCGAGAGCGGATTGCTCGCGCAGCAAAAGACTTCCGCGCCGCCGGCCTTCAGCGCACGCAGCAGATTCGCGGTTTCGCAGGTGATATGCAGGCACGCGCCGAGGCGCTGCCCCTTGAGCGGCAGTTCCTTGGCGAAGCGTTCGCGGATGATCCGCAACACGGGCATCTGGCGGTCGGCCCATTCGATTCGTTTGCGGCCGGCCTCGGCCAGCGCGAGGTCGCGAACGTCGTGCCCACTGCCCTTGGAATTGGGCATAAGAATCCTCCTGGTAACGATAATCCTGTAGCGGCAATAGTCCCGCACCGGCCGGCGTTGCAGGGTACGCGCGTTGCGATTTTCGTCGCAGCGCCTCGCCCACCTGGTCGCGAACCGGCCGAATGACTATTTCAATTCAGTGCGCGCGATCTCACCACTCCGCTCAGCGGCCGCTCACTCCAAACGCGCTCTGCAGCGCATTGATCATATCGACGCTCTCCCACGGGAAGAGGCCATGATTCGCGGGACGGCCGAAATGTCCATAGGCGGCGGTCGCCTGATAAATCGGGCGCTTGAGATCCAGCGTCTTGATAATCCCGGCCGGGCGAAAGTCGAACAGTTCGCGCAGCGTCGATGAGAGCTTGTGGTCGGGCACCACGCCGGTGTCGAAGGTATCGATCAATAGCGAGACCGGTTCCGCGACGCCGATCGCATAGGCGACCTGGATTTCACATTTCGCCGCGAGGCCTGCCGCGACGACGTTCTTGGCGACGTGACGCGCCATGTAGCAGGCCGAACGATCCACTTTGCTCGGGTCCTTGCCCGAAAATGCACCTCCGCCATGACGGCCATAGCCGCCGTACGTGTCAACAATAATCTTGCGGCCGGTCAGTCCGCAGTCGCCATGCGGTCCGCCCACCACGAAGCTGCCAGTCGGGTTGACGTGAATTATGGTCGATTTGTCGAGGTACTGCTCGGGGATGGTCTTCTTGATCAGCTCCTCGATAATCGCCTCGCGAATCGTCGCGTAACCGACGGCGGGGCTGTGCTGGGTCGAGATGACGACCGTGTTGACGCCGACCGGACGGCCGTTGACGTAGCGCACGGTCACCTGGCTCTTGCCGTCGGGGCGCAGGAAGTCGAGTTTCTTTTCCTTGCGCAGACGCGTCAGGTTTTCCATCAGGCGATGGGCCAGCGCGATCGGTAGCGGCATCAGCTCGGGCGTTTCGTCGCAGGCGAAGCCGAACATCAGGCCCTGGTCGCCCGCGCCCTGCTCCTTGAACAGGCCCTCGCCCTCGGTCACACCCTGCGAGATGTCGGCCGATTGCGGCTCGATCGCCGTCAGCACCGCGCACATATTGCCGTTGAAGCCGACCGCGTCGTTGTCATAGCCGATATCGATCGCGGTCTTGCGCGCGATCTTGATGAAGTCGGGGCTGTGCTTCGAGGTTATCTCGCCCGCCAGCACGATCAGGCCGGTCTTGACCAGGGTTTCCAAGGCGACGCGGGAATGGGGATCCTCCGCGATCAATGCGTCGAGGACGGCGTCGGAAATCTGGTCGCACATCTTGTCCGGATGGCCTTCGGAGACCGACTCCGAAGTGAACAGGAAATCTTTTATCGGCATGAACGGCGGCTCCTTGGAAATGCTGCTGAAAGCATCGCGCCCAGGCTGGATCTCGCACCGGCGCAACGCGGTAAACTATGAAAACGATCTCGCGATTCGCGGGACGGCCGGTGTGCGGAGAAGTCCTGGGGCAAAGTTTGGGTTCGTCCCTAATCGATCACGGTCGATGATATATGGATCGCATGGCTAAAGTAACGATCGCTTTGATATAACCAACCGTAATACCGCGGTCAACATTACGCGAAGCGAGCTCGTCCGCCGACCTCACCGAGGAGACGTCACGAAACTGGCCGGTCAGCAAGGGAGCTCGCAAAAATTTGAGTCCGCGCGAGCCGCTTGGAGTCCTGACGGGATCCTCGAATCACGACAATTCATTCCTCGTTGAAACGCTGTTCGAACAATTCCTTGATGGCGCTCAGAGCGGCAGGTGCGTCCGGTCCCTCGACTTTGACCTTGAGTTTGGTGCCCTGGCCGGCGCCGAGCATGATCAGATTGGTGACGCTGCGCGCATTGACCGCCTGTTTGCCGCTGCCCAGCGTAACCGTCGAATTGAATTTCTTGACGGTGTCGGCAAGCGTCGAAGCGGCGCGCAGATGTAGTCCGAGGCGGTTCTTGATTTCGAGGGTGGCTTCCAGTGCATTCACAGCCACAACGATAAATGGAAGCGGGCGGCGGGTAAACTTGCTGCGCGCTTGAGCGCCCACACCAGTCCACACGCCGAATCAATGCGTAAGTCCGAGCACCGAGCATTGATGACGGTCAGGTGCCGTTGCGGCTGGCGCGCGGCTCAACGGGTTCGTCTTCGCCGATCAGGCCGGCCGTGAACAGTTCGCGCAGGCGCGGCTCGATGACCTTGTCGCCTGTGCCGCCTTCGCGCCGACGCCACGCTTTGAGCGGAATCACCGCCTTGGCCATATTGCGATGGCCGCCGGCGCTGCCGATATCGCCGAACAGCCGCTTGACGGTTTCGCCCGCGTTGCCGCGTCCGATACCATGGTTGCGCACGGCGATCACCAGGTTGGGGCCAAGCTTGCCCGCGACTGCCACCCATTCGACGCCCTCGAACTGCAGACAGAAGTCGGCCATCTGCACGATCAGGTCGTCGCGTTCGACCGGTCCGAGGTGGAGCGCAACCAGACCGTCGCGGAGGTCAAGCCGTCCCATCGCGCGCGACAGGATGCGGGCGAAGCTCAGCGGCAATTCGGGGCGATCGATCTGGCGCAGCAAGCTGTAGTTGGCGAGCGGATAGAGGTGCGTGAAGGCCTCGATATCGTTTTCGGTGACGCGTCGCGAAAGCGCCAGCGTGTCGCTGCGGATGCCGTAGAGCAGGGCCGTCGCGATCCGCTCGCTGATACGCTCGTCGGCTCCGATGAAGTACTCGGTCATGATCGTTGCGGTCGCGCCATAGCCGACCCGCACGTCCTCGAAGGACGCCCGGCCAGTCTCGTAGCCCGGATGGTGGTCGATGACGATATCGGCGCGCGGAATACGATCGCCGAAGTAGGGCGGCTCCACGTCAACCATCGCGATCCGTTGGAATTCCCGCAGATCCTCGGTCAAGGCCGGCGCAATCTCGATTTCGAGCAGATGCATCATGGTGCGGTTTTCAGGTCGCGTCACCGGCTTGAACGCGAAGATCGGGGTGGTCAGCTTGTTGCGGCCGAGCAGCGCACGCAAGGCGATCGCGCTCGACATCGCGTCTGGGTCAGGGTCATCCTGCAGGACGATCGCGACGCGATCGCCGTCATCAACCAACGCGCGAAGTTCGCGGATTTTTTGCCTGGTGAACGTTTGATCCATAGAATCTGTCCGCGGCGAGTAATCACCCTCCGTGGACTTGCGCCGACATTGCCGCTAGCGGTGGCAGCCGCGTACTTCTAAAGTAGTGATGGCTGGACGGCGAGACGGGTGTAATACCCGAAGCCTCGGCTTTGCTCCATTGGATCGGCTTTAACACAGCGCCGGAAGTCGAAGCAATCCGTGGGTAGTCGGCCAGGTCATACCGGCGGGGACCCGCGAGACAGACCATTGATGAACGAAGAAAAATGCGAAATCTGCCGGCGGCCGACCACCGAATGGCTGCTAAGAATGACGGTCGAAGACCGCGCCGGCTTCGCCGAGACCGCATATATTTGCGCCAACTGCGGCATCAAGCTGCGCCTGGCGTCGGAAAAGACCCGCGACCTGCAAATCGACCCATGGGTCCGTGAGGCCGTCGCGCGCGTCCTCAAGGGTAAGGAATAGGAACCGCATGGCATCGGCCCCGCAAACTTCGAACGAACTCGACCTCTGGCCTTACGAGGAGGCGCGCCGCCTCGCCGAGCGGGTCGGCGGCTATGAGCCCGCGCGTCCGGCGGTGTTTCAGAGTGGATTCGGTCCATCGGGGCTGCCGCATCTCGGTACGATGGGCGAGGTCTTGCGACCGGCCTATGTGCGCCATGCGTTTGAGCTGCTATGGCCCGATCGGCCGCAG
>Ga0105240_10003889_pt1 | contig 23062 bp, 20 predicted proteins | sample KBSC54metaG_FD_80426 | JGI IMG/M metagenome (GOLD analysis project Ga0105240, IMG submission 80426) | Corn rhizosphere microbial communities from Kellogg Biological Station, Michigan, USA - KBS C5-4 metaG | ecosystem: Host-associated > Plants > Roots > Rhizosphere > Soil | place: Michigan, USA... | reverse complement strand
CGCGCGCGTCACGTTGCGCTCGAGGAGCAAGGCTTCGAAGGCGGCCAGCACGCCCGAAGCATTCAGCAACTGATTCGCGCCGCGCAGCGCCGGATAAGCCATCCCGCTGAAGCGCTTGTTGCGCCCCGTCCATGACCATTGCTGGCGATCGCCCGAATAGCTGAAGTCGCGGCCGATGCGCCACAGGTCGGCGCCGATCGCCGCTGCGTGATCGAGCAGGCGCTGCGGCGGCATCGGATCGCTGACGATCGCCGGCCGGCCCGCGCGCATGATGCCGGCCTTCTCGTAGCCGATGCTGTCGCGATCCGGGCCGAGGTAGGCGGTGTGATCGATGTCGATGCTGGTGATGAGCGCGCAGTCGGTGTCGATGACATTGACCGCGTCGAGTCGGCCGCCGAGGCCGACTTCGAGCACGACGAGATCGAGCGGCGTCTGCGCGAAGAGGCGCAGGATCACCAGCATCGTGAACTCGAAGTAGGTCAGCGAGATGTCGCCGCGCGCCGCCTCCACCGCTTCGAAATGCGGCAGCAGCGCCTGCGCATCGACGGCCGCGCCGTTGACGCGGCAGCGCTCCTCGAAATGCACCAGATGCGGCGAGGTCGTCACGCCAACCTTGTAGCCGGCCTGCAGCGCGATCGATTCGAGCATCGCGCAGGTCGAGCCCTTGCCGTTGGTGCCGGCCACGGTCACCACAGGACAGTCGAAGCGCAGCCCCAGGCGCGCACGCACGCTCTCGACGCGCTCCAGCCCCATGTCGATGGTGGTGGGATGGAGTCGCTCGCAGCGGGCAAGCCAGTCGGCTAGGGTCATGGCGGTCGGTGAAACAAAACGGGCTGCGGGACTGCCGCAGCCCGCGTCGGACAGGTCAGGATCAGGCGACCGCGTCGGCGTTCTGGCGCTGCAGCATCGCGACGCAGCGGGCGATGCGCAGCCGCATCTCGCGCCGGTCGACGATCATGTCGAGGGCACCCTTCTGCAGCAGGAACTCGGAGCGCTGGAAGCCTTCCGGCAGCTTCTCGCGCACGGTGTTCTCGATCACGCGCGGGCCGGCAAAGCCGATCAGCGCCTTCGGCTCGGCGATCACCACGTCGCCGACGAAGGCGAAGCTCGCCGAGACGCCGCCCATCGTCGGATCGGTCAGCACGCTGATGTAGGGCAGCCGGGCCTTCGCGAGACGGGTCAGCGAGGCATTCGTCTTGGCCATCTGCATCAGGCTCAGCAGGCCTTCCTGCATGCGCGCACCGCCGGTCGCGGCGAAGCTGATGAAGGGTGTCTTCTGCTCGATCGCGGTCTCCACGCCGCGCACGAAACGCTCGCCCACCACCGAGCCCATCGAGCCGCCCATGAAGTCGAACTCGAAGCAGGCGGCGACCACCGGCACCGTGTGCAAGGCGCCCCCCATCACGACCAGCGCATCGGTCTCGCCGGTGTTCTCCAGGGCGTCCTTCAGGCGCTCGGGGTATTTCTTGCTGTCCTTGAACTTCAGCGCGTCGACCGGCAGCACTTCCTGGCCGATCTCGAAGCGGCCTTCGGCATCGAGGAAGGCATCGAGCCGCGCGCGCGCCCCGATGCGGTGGTGATGACCGCACTTCGGGCAGACGTTGAGGTTCTGCTCCAGGTCGGTCTTGTAGAGCACCGTCTCGCAGGACGGGCACTTGATCCACAGGCCTTCTGGGACGGTGCGGCGCTCGCTCGGATCCGTCTGCTGGATCTTCGGCGGCAACAGTTTTTCAAGCCAACTCATGATGTCTGTCCTTCTTGTGGTTGGTCCAGCGCGGCCCGGATCTCCGCGATGAACACGCCTGCGGCACGAGCCACATTGTCGCGGGACTGGGTTTCGAGCAACTGCACCAGACGCGACCCGATCACGACCGCATCCGACACGCGCGCCACGGCCCGGGCGGTGGCCGCATCGCGGATGCCGAAGCCGACGCCGACCGGCAGCTTCACGTGGGCGCGGATGCGCGGCAGCATCTTCGCGACCGCATCGGTGTCGAGATGGCCCGCACCGGTCACGCCCTTCAGCGACACGTAGTAGACGTAGCCGCGCGCGATGCGGGCGACGTCCTTGATGCGCTGGTCGGTCGAGGTCGGTGCGAGCAGGAAGATCAGGTCCAGGTTCTTCGCCTGCAAGGCGGCGGCGAAGGCTTCGCACTCTTCGGGCGGATAGTCGACGACGAGGATGCCGTCGACGCCGGCTTCGGCGCAGTCGGCGACGAAAGACCCTGCGCCGTGGCGCTGGTCATAACGCTCGACCGGATTCGCATAGCCCATCAGCACCACCGGTGTCAGCCGGTTCTTCTCCCGAAAAGCGCGCACGATGCCGAGCACCTGGGCCATGCCGATGCCCTTGGCCAAGGCGCGCTCGCCGGCTTTCTGGATCACCGGTCCGTCGGCCATCGGGTCGGAGAACGGCACGCCGAGTTCGATCACGTCAGCGCCAGCCTCAGCCATCGCCAGCATGATGTCGGGCGTGGCATCGGCAAACGGGTCGCCGGCGGTGATGTAGGGGATCAGCGCCTTGCGGCCCTGCGACTTCAGTGCCTCGAACACGGGCTGGATACGGCTCATGACAGCCCCTTCAAGCCCGACAACTCGGCGACGGTGTTGATGTCCTTGTCGCCGCGGCCCGAGAGGTTGACGAGCAGGCTCTGATCCGGCCGCATCGTCGGCGCGAGCTTCATTGCGTAGGCGACCGCATGCGAGGATTCGAGCGCTGGGATGATGCCTTCGGTGCGGCACAGGTGATGGAAGGCCTTCAGCGCTTCGTCATCGGTGATGCCGACGTAGTCGGCACGGCCGATGTCCTTCAGGTAGGCGTGCTCGGGGCCGACGCCGGGGTAATCGAGCCCGGCCGAGATCGAATGGGTTTCGAGGATCTGGCCGTTGTCGTCCTGCAGCAGATAGGTGCGGTTGCCGTGCAGCACGCCCGGAGAGCCGCGCTGCAGCGAGGCAGCATGCTTGCCGCTGTCCAGGCCCAGGCCGGCTGCCTCGACGCCGATCAGGCGCACCGCTTCATGGCCGATGTACGGGTAGAAGATGCCTATCGCATTGCTGCCGCCGCCGACGCAGGCGATCACCGCATCGGGCTGGCGCCCGGCCATCGCCGGCATCTGCACCAGGCATTCGTCGCCGATCACGCGCTGGAAGTCGCGCACCATCGCCGGGTACGGCGCCGGGCCGGCCACCGTGCCGATGATGTAGAAGGTGTTCTCGACGTTGGTGACCCAGTCGCGCAGCGCCTCGTTGAGCGCGTCCTTCAGCGTCTTGCTGCCGCTCTCGACCGGCACGACCGTGGCGCCCAGCAGGTGCATGCGGTAGACGTTCGGGCTCTGCCGCTTGACATCCTCGCTGCCCATGTAGACCACGCACTCGAGGCCGTAGCGGGCGCAGATCGTGGCCGTCGCCACGCCATGCTGGCCGGCGCCGGTCTCGGCGATCACGCGCGGTTTGCCCATGCGCCTGGCCAGCAGGGCCTGGCCGATGGTGTTGTTGACCTTGTGCGCGCCGGTGTGATTGAGGTCCTCGCGTTTCAAGTAGATCTGCGCACCGCCCAATTCACGGCTCATGCGCGCGGCGTGATAGATCGGGCTCGGCCGGCCGACGAAGTGCTCCAGCTCGTACTTGAATTCGGCGACGAACTCCGGATCGTTCCGGTACCTGGCGTAGGCATCGCGCAACTCATCAAGCGCGTGCACCAGGGTCTCGGCGACGAAGCTGCCGCCATAGGGGCCGAAATGCCCACTGGCATCCGGCTGCTGATAGTTGGACATGACCTTATCTCTCTTCAGGAATAGGCATCGGCGATACGCGCGTCCGCTTCTCGGACGGCCTCGCAGAACCGGCGAATCGCATCGGCATCCTTGATGCCCTTGCTGCGCTCGACGCCGGAGCTGACGTCAACGGCCCAGGGCCGCACCTGAAGAATCCCTTCGACCGCATTTCCGGCATGCAACCCACCAGACAAAACGATGGGAAGGGGCACGTTTCGAGGAATGAGAGACCAATCGAAAACCTTTCCGCCGCCGCCGTAACCCTCGACATGAGCATCGAGCAGCAGGCCAGTGGCGTCTGGATAGCGAGTCGAGAAGTCTAGCAAATCGAGATCGGGCGTCATCCGGGCTGCCCGCAGGTACGGCCGGGCGGCGGCGCGGCACTGCGCGGGCGTTTCATCACCGTGGAATTGCAGCAGCATCGTCGGCAGCAGGGCCGAGGCGTGGCGGATCAACGCGGGATCGGCGTTGACGAAGAGGCCGACCGGCACCACGAATGGCGGCAGGCCGCGTGCCAGCTGCGCCGCGCGCTCGGGCGTGACGTGGCGCGGGCTGCCGGACCACAGCACGAAACCGACCGCATCGGCACCCGCCTCGATCGCCGCGGCCACGTCCTGCTCGCGGGTCAGGCCGCAGATCTTGATGCGGGTGCGGGTCATCCCAGCCGCCCTTCAGGGCAGCCAGTCCATCGCCGCGGTGTGCTCGGGAATCTCATGCCGCGCATCGTAGTACGGCCCGAGAAAGTAGAGACCATCCGGGGAGAAGGTCGGTGCCGCGGCAGCCCGGCTCTTCGACGCCAGCACCTCGCTCATCCAGTTCGCCGGCCGAGCGCCCGTTCCGACGGCGACGAGGCAGCCCATGATGTTGCGCACCATGTGGTGCAGGAAGGCGATGCCGTCGAAGTCGAAACGCCAGTAGGCGCCGCGTCTCTCGATGCGGATGTCCTTCAGCCTCTTCACCGGCGACAGCGCCTGGCAGGCCGACGATCGAAACGCGCTGAAGTCGTGTTCGCCGATCAGCACGCCAGCGGCGGCGCGCATCGCCTCGGCATCCATCGGGCGGAACACCCAGCCGGCGCTGCCCGATTCGATCGCCGGCCGCACCGGCGATTCGAGCAGCAGGTACGCGTAGCGCCGCCCGCGAGCGCTGGCACGGGCATGGAATTCATCGGGCACCGACCGGCACCACTGGACGGCCATGTCCGACGGCAGGAAGCGGTTGGTGCCGCGCACCCACGAGATCTCCGCGCGCTCGATCGCCGTATCGAAGTGCACGACCTGGTTCAGACCATGCACGCCGGCATCCGTGCGGCCGGCGCACAGGGTCTGCACCGGCACCGCCGCGAAGCTCGACAAGGCCCGTTCGAGCTGATCCTGGACGGTTTGCCCGCTCGGCTGGCTTTGCCAGCCCTGATAGGCCCCGCCGCGATAGGCGATGCCGAGCGCCAGCCTCACGTTGCCAGGCGGTGATGCACCGCGGCGGGTCTCAGGAAATGTCGTCGAGCATGCCTTGCGCGCGGCTCTTCAACGCCCCTTCGGCCTTGGCGACGACTTCCTGCAGCAGATCCCGGGCACCTTCCATGTCGCCGATCTGGCGGAACTCCTCCGCCAGTTCGAGCTTGCGCGCCAGCGGGTCGTCGTTGACGTCGTCCAGGCCGAAGGTCGACGACGGCGCCTGCGCGGACGCAGGGCTGTCGAACTGCAAATCGTCGAGGTTGAAGTCCATCTTCGCCGGCTGCGCGGGAGCGGCGGGTGCGCGAGCCTGGGTGACCTCGTCCGACAGGTCGAAGTCCAGGCCGTTGGAGCTGGCCTGGGCATCGTTGCGGAAAGGCTGCGTCACTTCCGGCGCGCGTGCGGCCGGCGCGTGATCGCCGCCGGGGAGATCGAGATCCAAGTCCAGATCGAGGCCGAAGCCCGACTCCGACTGCTGCGTTGTCGGCGTGAACTTGGACGGCGTCGGCAATACCGATTGCGGCATCGTGCTCGCGCCGAGCGGCTCGACCATGCCGTCGCCATCGACACCCGGACGCGCTTCGGGCCGGCCGCCCGGCCGGTACAGCGGATTTTCCGGATCGATCTGCAGGCCGAGTTCCTGCGCCTTCGCCCAATCCTCGCCCTCGCCGCGTGTCAGCGAATAGAGCTGGGTCGCAAGCAATTCGAAGCCCTTGGCATCGCGGCGCTTGGCATAAACCTCGAGCAGCTTGGTGCGCACGGCCAAGCGTTCCGGATTCGCGCGCATCGCCTCCTTGAGGATCTCCTCGGCTTGCAGGTCGCGGCCGTAAGCGAGATAGACATCGGCCTCGGCGACAGGATCGACGTCGCCGATCGCGTCCAGCTGGCTCAGCGAATAGCTCATCGACGACGAAGCGCCGCCCGCATCGCGGGTATCGATGCGCTGGCCGCCGCTCGCGCCGAAGAACGAATCGGGCTGCAGGCGGCTCTCGAGGAAGGAGGTTTCGCCGCTGTCCTTCTTGACCTTGTTGCGCAGGCGATAGAAGCCAAGACCGGCGAGCAGGGCGACGAGCACGCCGCCGACCGACAGGATCAGCGGGTTGTCCAGCCAGGAGCCCAGGCCGCCGGACTCTTCCGACGGCGCGGCTGCAGGCGCCGCGCTGGCCGCGGCGGGTGCCGGAGCCGGCTTCGGCGCTGGCGCCGGAGCCACGGGCGCGGGTGCCGGGGCAGGCGCGGGAGGTGCCGCGGCCACGATGGTCGGTGCCTGAACCGAGGCAGCCGGCGCAGGAGCCGGCGCGGGCGCAGGCGCCGGTGGAGGCGGCACTGGCGCGGGCGGCGGTGGCGGCGGCGCGGGAACCGGGGCAGGCACCGGTGCAGGTGCGGGTGCCGCGGGCGCGGCTGCGGTCTTCGAAGCCGAAGAACTCGCCGCGTCCTGCAGCTTCTTCAGTTGTTCGACGTTCTTCGCCAGTTCGGCGACACGCGCAGCCGAAGCCTTGGCCTCTTGCTCCTTCGACAACGAGGCTTCCGGTGCCGAGGCCTTGGCGGCCTCGCCCTTGCTCAAGGTCAGCTTGTCGGGCGTCGGCGTCGCGGCCTTCTTGTCCTCGATCGCGGCTTGCACCTTGCCGGTGGACTGCCGGGCATTGTTTTCGGTCGGCGCCGTCGGCACGCCAGCCGCCAGGCGTTGCCGATAGGCGCCGAAATCGGCGCTCTGGGCCTGGATTACCTGGCGCGCCTCGGCCGGCGTGGTCGAGCGCGCCGCATCGGCACCGGGAACGGACAGCACCGCCCCGGCCTTCAGGCGATTCATGTTGTTGTCGATGAAGGCCTGCGGGTTGCTGCGGTAGAGCGCAACCAGCATCTGGTCGAGTGACACGCCCGGCTGCGCTGTTCGCGACGCGATGCGCGACAGCGAATCACCGGCCCGCACGCGGTACTCAGCGCCACCTTCCGCAGGCGCCTGGGAGCGCGCGACGGGCGCGGGTGCAGCCTGCGGCGCCGGTGCGGGCCGAGGAGCTGGCGCTGGCGCAGGTGCGGGCGCTTCTGCGGTCACCGGGGGACGCGGCGCCGCCGACGGCCGAGGCGCCGGAACCGGTGCCGGTGCCGGGGCTGCCGGCGGTGCCACGGGTGCCGCCGCGATGGCTGGTGCGGCAACCGGCGGCGGAGCTGCCGGTGCACGTGCCGTCGGCGGATCGAAGAGCATCGTGTATTCGCGCACCAGCCGGCCCGACGACCACGACATCTCGAGAATCACGTCGACGAACGGCTCCTGCACGTTGCGATCGCTGGTGATGCGCAGATAGGGCCGGCCGTCGGCGCGGCGCTGCAGCGATGTCTGCGTCGCCGGCAGCACGCTGTTGTAATCGACGCCCGCCGCCTTGTAGGCGTCCGGCGAGGCCACACGCACGTTCAGGCTGCCGGCTTCTTCTGCGGTGAGGCTGGTGATGTCGATTTCGGCCCGCAGGCTCTCGCCGAGCGCGGACTGAACCGAGAGCCGCCCCAAACCGAGCGCATGGGCATCCGGTGTGATGGCGACAAGGGCGGCAGCACAAACTGCGGTCAGCGCGAAGCGCCCTGCAAGCGATGATTCTCTGTTCAAGGCTTCTCCCACCGGATTCAATTGATTTGCGCTTCGGTTATAAAACGAAGGTCTTGCTGAGGCTCGACCAAGCGACAAAGTGTTGCCGCAAAATACAACAAAACAAAATAACATCAAGCATCTAGGCCGGCAAGCTCACCCAATTCCTGACGAGTCGTGATGCGCCGCACGGCGCACTTGAAGGAAGCTGACGTTGTCTGACGACAACGCCAGCCGTTCGGCTAGGCTTCGACGAGGATTCGCAGCATACGACGCAGCGGCTCGGCAGCGCCCCAAAGAAGCTGGTCGCCGATCGTGAATGCGCCCAGATACTGCGGACCCATTGCCATCTTGCGCAGTCGCCCGACCGGGATCGTCATCGTGCCGGTCACCGCGACGGGTGTCAGATCGCGCACCGTCTCTTCGCGCGTGTTCGGCACCAGCTTCACCCACTGGTTGTCGGCTGCGATCATCGCCTCGATATCCGCCAGCGGTACATCCCTAGTCAGCTTGAACATCAAGGCCTGGCTGTGACAACGCATGGCGCCGACGCGCACGCAGAAGCCGTCGACCGGCACCGCGGCGGTACCGAAGGCTTCGCCCCGGCCCAGGATCTTGTTCGTCTCGGCGCCGCCCTTCCACTCTTCCTTGGACATTCCGTTGCCGAGGTCCTTGTCGATCCACGGGATCAGCGAACCACCGAGCGGCACGCCGAAGTTCGCGGTTTCGGCCTCGCTCAGCGAACGCTGCCTGGCGATGACCTGGCGGTCGATCTCGAGGATCGCGCTCTTCGGATCGTCCAGCAGCGAGCGCACCGAAGCGTTCAGGGTGCCGTACTGCGTCAGCAGCTCGCGCATGTGCTGCGCGCCGCCGCCTGAAGCCGCCTGGTAGGTCTGCGTGCTCATCCACTCGACCAGGCCCGCCTTGTACAGCGCGCCGACGCCCATCAGCATGCAGCTGACAGTGCAGTTGCCGCCGATCCAGTTGCGGCCGCCCTTGGCCAGCGCGTTCTTGATCACCGGCATGTTGACCGGATCGAGCACGATGACCGCGTCGTCCTGCATGCGCAAGGTCGACGCGGCATCGATCCAATGGCCCTTCCAGCCGGCCGCGCGCAGCTTCGGGAATACCTCGCTGGTGTAGTCGCCGCCTTGCGCGGTGACGATGATCTCGCAGCGCTTCAGCGCCTCGATGTCGTGCGCATCCTTCAGCCGGCTTTCGCTCTTCGCGACATCCGGCGCCGCGCCGCCCGCATTGCTGGTGCTGAAGAACACCGGCTCGATGTGCTCGAAGTCGCCTTCGGCCTGCATGCGGTCCATCAGCACGGAGCCGACCATGCCGCGCCATCCAACCAATCCCGTGAGTCTCATGTCATCGCCCTTTCAAAAGATACAACTCATCTCTCTGGCTTGCCCGGCTCGTTCGCCGGGGAGTGGGGGCGAGACGATCCGAAAGCCAGCTAGCTCTTCTTGGTAATCGTCTTGGTGACCAGGGCGGCCACGACGGCGTCGCCCATTTCTCGCGTGCCGACTTTGCTCGTGCCTTCCGACCAGATATCGGGCGTGCGCAAACCTTGCGCCAGCACGCTGCTCACCGCCGACTCGATCCGGTCGGCGGCTTCAGGTTGCTGGAGGGAGTAGCGGAGCATCATGGCAGCGGACAAGATTGTAGCCAGCGGATTGGCCAGGCCCTTGCCGGCGATGTCCGGCGCGCTGCCGTGGCTGGGCTCGTAGAGGCCTTTGTTCTGCGCGTTCAGCGAAGCGGACGGCAACATGCCGATCGATCCGGTCAACATCGCCGCCTCGTCCGACAGGATGTCGCCGAACATGTTGCCGGTGACGATCACGTCGAACTTCTTCGGCGCCTTGACGAGCTGCATCGCCGCGTTGTCGACGTACATGTGGTCGAGCGCGACGTCCGGATACTCGGCGTGCACCTCGGTCACCACGTCCTTCCAGAACTGGAAGGTCTCGAGCACGTTGGCCTTGTCGACGCTGGTCACGCGCTTGTTGCGGCGGCGCGCGGCCTGGAAGGCGACGTGCGCGATGCGTTCGATCTCGGGGCGCGAATAGCGCATCGTGTCGAAGGCTTCCGGCGCGCCCTGGAACGGCCCGTCCGGGCTCTCGCGGCGGCCGCGCGGCTGGCCGAAGTAGATGTCGCCGGTCAGCTCGCGGATGATGAGGATGTCGAGGCCGGCCACCAGCTCGGGCTTCAGGCTCGATGCGTGGGTCAGTTGCTCGTAGCAGATCGCCGGCCGGAAGTTGGCAAAGAGCTGCAAATGCTTGCGCAGCCCGAGGATCGCCTGCTCCGGACGCAGCGAACGCTCCAGCGTGTCGTACTTCCAGTCGCCGACGGCCCCGAACAGCACCGCATCGGCCGCCTTGGCGAGCGACAGGGTCGCTTCCGGCAACGGATGGCCGGACGCCTCGTAGGCGGTGCCACCAACATCGGCCATCTCCATCTCGAAGCGCAGATCGAGTGCCTCCAGCACCTTCACCGCTTCCACGACGATTTCTTTGCCGATGCCGTCACCGGGAAGGATCGCGATCTTCACGTGTCTATGTCCTTTGATCTGGATGGAAGCGCGGGCTCAGAGCGTGCGCGCGAGCCACGGCATCTTCAGCAGCCGCTCGGCTTCGAAAGCCTTGATCTTGTCGGCATGGCGCAGGGTCAGGCCGATGTCGTCGAAGCCGTTCAGCAGGCAGAACTTGCGGAAGGGCTCGACCTCGAACGCCACTTCCGCGCCGTCGGGCTTGATCACCACCTGGCGCTCCAGATCGATCGTCAGCTCGTAGCCGACGAAGGCCAGGGTTTCGTCGAACAGCTGCGCCACCGTCGCCTCGGGCAGCACGATCGGCAGCAGACCGTTCTTGAAGCAGTTGTTGAAGAAGATATCGGCGTAGCTCGGCGCGATGATCGAACGGAAGCCGTATTGATCGAGCGCCCACGGCGCGTGTTCGCGCGAGGAGCCGCAGCCGAAGTTCTTGCGCGCCAGCAACACGCTCGCGCCCTTGTAGCGCGGCTGGTTCAGCACGAAGTCCGGATTGGGCTTGCGCGTTGACGGGTCCTGGCCGGGCTCGCCGTGATCGAGGTAGCGCCATTCGTCGAACAGGTTCTGGCCGAAGCCGGTGCGGTGGATCGACTTCAGGAACTGCTTCGGGATGATCGCGTCGGTATCGACGTTTTCACGGTCGAGCGGAACGGCCAGGCCCTTGTGGATGCGAAACGGAGTCATGCGGTCACTCTCAAATCAAAGGCCAGGTCAGACGAGGCGGCGGACATCGACGAAGTGCCCTTCGATCGCCGCGGCGGCGGCCATCGCCGGGCTCACGAGATGCGTGCGGCCGCCCGCGCCCTGACGGCCTTCGAAGTTGCGATTGCTGGTCGACGCGCACCGCTCGCCCGGCTCGAGCCGGTCGGCATTCATCGCCAGGCACATCGAGCAGCCCGGCTCGCGCCATTCGAAGCCGGCGAGCTTGAAGACCGTGTCCAGCCCTTCGCGCTCGGCCTGTTCCTTGACCAGCCCGGAGCCCGGCACGACCAGCGCCAGCTTCACGTTGCCCGCCACGCTGCGGCCGAGGCGGCGCACCACCGCTGCCGCCTCGCGCAGGTCTTCGATGCGCGAGTTGGTGCAGGAGCCGATGAAGACCTTGTCGATGAAGATGTCCGAGATCGGCTTGTTCGGCTCGAGGTTCATGTAGGTCAAGGCGCGCTCCATCGCGCCACGCTTGCCGGCATCCTTTTCGCGATCGGGGTCGGGCACGCGATCCTCGATCGACAGCACCATCTCGGGCGAGGTGCCCCAGGTGACCTGCGGGCGGATCTGCGAGGCGTCGAGCACGACCACGGTATCGAACTTCGCATCCGCGTCCGAATGCAGCCCGCGCCATTGCGCCACCGCGAACTCCCATTCCGCTGCCTTCGGCGCCAGCGGCCGGCCCTTGACGTAGTTCAGCGTGGTCTCGTCGACCGCCACCAGGCCGGCACGCGCGCCCGCCTCGATCGCCATGTTGCAGACCGTCATGCGCCCTTCCATGCTCAGCGCGCGGATCGCCGAGCCGGCGAACTCGATCGTGTAGCCGGTGCCGCCCGCGGTGCCGATCTTGCCGATGATCGCGAGCACGATGTCCTTGGCGGTGCAGCCGCGCGGCAGCGTGCCGTCGACCCGCACCAGCATGTTCTTCGCCTTCTTCGCAAGCAGTGTCTGCGTCGCCAGCACGTGCTCGACCTCGCTGGTGCCGATGCCGTGCGCCAGCGCGCCGAAGGCGCCGTGCGTCGAGGTGTGGCTGTCGCCGCAGACGACGGTCATGCCCGGCAAGGTGGCGCCCTGCTCCGGCCCGATCACGTGCACGATGCCTTGGCGCTTGTCGAGGAAGGGGAAGTAGGCGGCGGCGCCGTGCGACTCGATGTTCTTGTCGAGCGTCGTCACCTGGATGCGCGAGGTCGGGTCGGCGATGCCGTCATAGCCACGCTCCCAGCCGGTAGTCGGCGTGTTGTGGTCGGCCGTCGCGACGACCGAGCTGATGCGCCAGACCTTGCGATGCGCCAGGTCCAGCCCCTGGAAGGCCTGCGGGCTCGTTACCTCGTGCACCAGGTGCCGGTCGATGTAGAGCACGGCGGTGCCGTCTTCCTCGGTGTGGACGACGTGGTCGTCCCAGATCTTGTCGTACAGCGTGCGGCCGGTCATGGCGTTCTCGAAGAGTGTGGCGTTTGGCTTGGAGGCGGGATTTTCCCGCACTTTTACTTTCTCTGGCGGGCAAGCCGTTGCTCGGGCCATATCCCGCGGTTCAGCCGGCGAGGCCCTCGGCGTCCGGTTCAGGCGTTTCGACGATGCAAGGCCGCGCCAGCAGGTTGGTGGCGCGAGCGTGCCTCCCAGGCTGCCACGACGATCATCACCACGGTCGTCAATCCGTTGACCATCAGCAGGTCGGTCACGAACGACACCGGCGCGAGCGCCGCCAGCAAGAGCAGCCCGACCCCATGCGACAGCGGAAAGCGGCCATAGACGATGCGCTTGTAGAAGGCGTTGCCGAGCAGGTAGATCGCCGGCCCGCCGATCAGTACTGCGGCGTACTTCAGCTCGATGTGACCGTCCGGATGCGCCAAGGTCAGCTCGTTGCCGACGGCCGAGACGATCACGCCGGCGATGATGATCACGTGCAGGTAGTGGAAGTAGGCGCCGAGCCGGCCCGGGTCGTCCGAGTGGGCGATGACGTGGCTGCCATGCTCGCTGCTGGTGTCGAAATACATCCACCACATCGCCACGCTGCCGACGAAGCTGACGAGGCAGCCGATCAGCAGCGGCGCGCCCCAGAAAGCCGAGTCCGTCAGCGTGCTGCCGGTGATCAGGATGCCCTCGCCGAGCGCCATGATCACGAACAGCTGGCAGCGTTCGGCCAGGTGGCCGCCTTCGATCGTCCAGTCGCTGGTGCGCGAGCGGCCTAGGCCCGGCAGCGCGAAGCCGAACATCGGCGAGAAGTACTCGCAGGCGACGGCGACGGCCCAGAAGGCCAGCCGGGCCTCGTCATGCGAGAGGCCGCCCGCGATCCAGAAGACCGCCGAGATGATCAACCAGCCGAGCATGCGGCGGAAGTTGGCCGACAGCGCATGGTGCAGGCCCAGCCGCGTCAACACGAACAGCGTACGCCCGACCTGGATGCAGACATAGGCCAGCGCGAACGTCAGACCGTGTTCGTGGAAGGCCTTGGGCAGCGCGGCCGACATCACCAGCCCGAGCAGCATCACGCCGAACAGCATCAGGCGGATCGGCAGGCTGTCCGGATCGAACCAGTTGGTGACCCAGCAGGTGTATTGCCAGCCGAGCCAGACGGCGAACCACAGCAGCAGCGTCTCGGCGCCGCCGTGCAGGCTCAGGTCATGGAGCAGATGGTGCGACAGCTGCGTCACCGCGAACGCGTAGATCAGATCGAAGAACAGCTCGGCGTTGGTGACGTGGGCTTCGCGGCCGTCGCGTGTTCGCAGCACGCCGTTGCTTGTCTTGCTCAAGGAAGTCTCCCTTTCCGGTCGGCGCCGGCGGCCGAGGCGCGCCGATTTTCCATGATGAAGACCCGCTCGTGGCGAGCGAGCACGAATGCAGTAAACTCTTAGGCTGTTGGGGGGGTAGCTCAGCTGGGAGAGCGTCGCGTTCGCAATGCGAAGGTCGGGAGTTCGATCCTCCTCCTCTCCACCAACATGCAAGTAAAAACGGGGCCTGGAGCCCCGTTTTTTACGCAACCGTCATGGGCGAGCACCGGACGGCTGCCCCTGAAGGCATCTACAGCCGCCCTACAGGTACTTGTGCGTGATGAACCAGCCCGCGCTGCACCACAGAATTCCTGCGATGCCGACGATCGTCACCCCCACGGCGACCATGAGACCGAGCATGGCGATGACTGCATAGATGAGACCGAAAAACGTGAAGCAGACCTTGTAGGGGTTCATTTGTGGATAGCCTGGGATCGTGTCCAACGACGACACCCGGCGAATGTAAGAGCCGATCGACGCATCGCTTGAGACAGCCCCTCGACCTGAGCGGGAGGCCCCCGCCGCTCTCGCCGGACAACCTGGCAGTTGGGCGCATCCTTCCCTCAAACGCAGGGGTCGGCCAAGCAATCTGTCATAGGGCCGCAGCAAGATGCCTCTCGACACCACTTCTGGGAGCCTTCGCCATGGGAATGTTGAGATGCCGCGTGTGCGGCGAGGCAGTCGCCTCGCTTGTCGCCGGGTGCTCGAAGTGCGGCGCGGTCGTCCAGCCTCGAAGGCAAGCGCCGGCGCGCCATTCGGCGCTATCCATCCTCGCCGCGGCCGCGCGCGAGATGTCGACCCGCTGAGCGCAACGGCCCGAGAGCCTGTGGGACCTGAAACTTGGGATGTCGGTCACCGGCGGCGCTGCATAGAGTGCGCCGAAGGAGACCAGATCATGCGCCGCCCGCCGAGCCAGCTTCGATTCCTCGTTCCGGCGTTCAGCGCCGCCGCACCAGGCGCGCTGATCCTTTTTGCTGTCGATCGGTTCGCGGAGATTGCCTGCCGAATCCTGCCCGCGCGGTCGTGTCACGAGGTGCCTGCTGAACTTGTCTACCTCGCATGCGCTGCGATCAGCGTCGGCGTGGTCGCGTCGGTCTATCGGTGGTACCGGGATTTTGTCCTCGGCGACTACCACCTTGATCTCGTTGATCCCGGACGCTGGTCGCGCTGAGCCCGCGCGGCGCTTACTCGCCCGACCAGAATCTACAGCGCCACGAATCGACGCGGAGTCGGTTGCTCCTCAGTCCTTGCGCCAGGAAGCGCTCTTCCACTCGAGATCGGCCGGCCGTGGCGATGGTCCGCGCCTGACCTCCTCGAGCCTGGCGCGTGCCCACTGCTCGCTGAGATAGGACATGCGGCCTTGCAACGCCTGCGCCGTCACCGGCAAGAAGCATTTCGTCGAACCCTGATCATCGGAAAGCACGGCCATGAAACGGCCGGCGCTCGCGTCTTCCGTATACAGGCGCCAGAAGCACGAGCCGACGCGGCTGAGCAACTCGGTCTTGATGTCTTCCATGCGCGCAGCTTCTCGGCCGCGCTGCGCGCTACACACCCCAGGAGTAAGGGGGTGGGCGCGCCGAGTTGGCCGCCGAGCGTGGAAATGTTCGCATCGGCGAGGCGCGGCGCTCCCCCAGTCAGGGGGATTGGGATCACCCGATGCGTCACACGATCGTACGCACATCGTGTCCGAGGAACCTTCCATGGGACTGCTCAGATGCCGCTCGTGCGGCGAGGTCGTGAGTTCGCTGGCTTCAGTCTGTCCCACTTGCGGGACGACCTCGCCGCCGCGCCGGGCTCCATCGACGCTTCGGCCATCGTTCGTACGGGTTCGCGCAGTGTTGCGCCGGCTACTGGGCAGCCATGCAGGCGAAATCAGCTCGCCGCCGCCACGCCGACGCTGAGCGAGGCATGACACTGTTGACCTCGACCTAGACGGCCCGGGGGGTGCTGCGCATGCGCGACCGCATGCCGGTGCAGCGGCGCCACGAAGCGTGCGTCGTGCGCAAGCTGGCGCCGTTCGTCGGCCGCGAAAGCGAACTGCAAGGGTTGCTGACAATCGACGCCGCAACCTGCGGCGAGCCGCTGCGGCCGTTCCGATCGGGCCGCGATTGCCAAGCAGAACCACCGGCGACAATGACCATCTGGACGATGGGGAAATCTGAGACATGCCAAGCAGATCCTCGATTCCTTTCATCCGGTTGTGCGATTGGCGTCCGGGTCGTGTATCCACTTCCTTCGGTGACATGGATATGACCGTCCGTTTCCCCGAAGGCACAGACTGCTATCGACTGCGTACGATTCGTGCTTGAAGCGGGTCTTCGAGGAGCAGGCTACGAGTGCCGCTCATGCCGCGGCGCGAGGGACGACGCGATCGACCTGTGCGGTACCTTGCATCGCACGATCATTGATAAATTGCCCGGGGGTTGAATGGCACATATGAACCTTCAGGCGGCGGCAATGCATGATCTGATGCAATTACCAGCAGCTCTGAGTAACGATTTGCGTCCGACTGCGCACGTGTCCATCGCCACGGCCGAGGCCCTCGCCGCGCGAAGTCGGAGAGCCATCGAGCGATGACCGCCGCGAAGAAACTCGTCCTGCCAGAGCCGAGCCGGCAGGGCGCTTCAATGTGTCGATAGCCGCAGGTTTCGGTAACACAGCAGCAACCCGGGGCACGCTAGGATTCGGGCATGACGAGCAGCGAAACCTTGAGAATCAGCAATCAGCCCGGTGAATTGAACGAAGGCCTTTTTGGGCAGATCGTGTTGTATGTCTTTGAGTTGCTGCCGTATCTGAAGGCCAACGGCATCTATCCGGATTGGAATATCACCTCCAAGCTCTACGGCCGGTCGCCCGATTTCACGGTGCTGCCGGGCGTGTTCGACCTCGCCTACATCCCGCCGCGCGGCAAGTTGAAGGAGGTCGATCTCTATGCCTTGCGTGCGGCCCATACCAGCGTTCTGGGGGGAGATTGGCGCGCGTTGCACGACTTGTGGCACAGCTATTTCCGAGTGCCGCAGCGGGTATTGCGCGCCGCCGATGGTGTCGATATTGGTGCACACACCTTGGGCGTGCACTATCGCGGGCAGGACAAGAATGCCCTGACCCATGGCGATACCAATTCAGTCTCGCAAGCCGAGTTCCTGACTTTGGTGCGCGGTTTCATCGATGAACATGCCCGGGTCGACAGTCTTTTCGTCGCGACCGATGAATATTCGTTTGTCAAGGCAATCAGCTCTGAATTTCCTCACCTGAAAATCATCAATCTCGGCGAAGTCGACTTCCACAAGCAGGCCAACGACGTGCCCCAGAAGGCCGACCGCGCCTTGCTGGACGCGGTGCTGCTCTCCCGCTGCGAGCACGTCATCAAGTGTTCGTCGGCGCTGTCGAGCTTCGCCAAGGTGTTGCGGCCGGAGCTGTCGATCTTCCGCATCGCGGCCTGCAAGCTGTTCGCCGACATTCCGTATTTCCCGGACGCCTACATCCCGACGCTGCACAGCAGCAGTCCGGAGAGCAACCGCATCCTCGGCCGATTGATGAAGGACGACTGGCTCGACAACCCGGAGGCGCGCCGGCGTTTTGGCACGCCCTTCGTCGACCAGCCGCGTTTCACCGGTCAGCAGAAGCTGTTCAGCTGGGTGCAATACCAGCGTCACCGCATCCGCCGCTTCAGAGGGCGCGTTGCCTGAGGGGGAGTTCCGCCGCCCCATCGGCGCGGCCTCGCGGCTGGCTAGACTGGCCGCATGAAGATCGATTTTGTTTCCGACGTTTCCTGCCCCTGGTGCGCGATCGGGCTGAATGCGCTCGAAGCGGCGCTGGCCCGCCTCGGTGACGAGGTGCAGGCAGATTTGCACTTCCAGCCGTTCGAGCTGAATCCTGGGATGCCGCCCGAAGGCCAGGACATCGCCGAGCACCTGATGCAGAAGTACGGCTCGACCCCGGAGCAGACGGCACGCAACCGCGAGGCGATCCGCGTCCGCGGCGAAAGCGTCGGCGTGCGGTTCAACATGGACAAGCGCGGTCGCATCTACAACACCTTCGACGCGCACCGGCTGCTGCACTGGGCCGAACTGCACGGGCGCCAGCAGGCGCTGAAGCACGCGCTGTTCAAGGCCTACTTCACCGATGGCGAGAACCCCTCCGACCGGGCGGTGCTGGCTCGCCTGGCCGGCGAAGCTGGGCTCGACACGACGGCCGCGGCCGAGGTGCTGGCCTCCGAGCAGTTCGCGGACGAGGTGCGCGAGCGCGAGCGTTTCTATCTCGACAACGGCATCCATTCGGTGCCGGCGGTGATCATCGACAACCGCCATCTGATCCAGGGCGGCCAGCCGGTCGAAGTCTTCGAGCAGGCCTTGCGGCAGCTCGCCGCCGAGCGCGGCACGGCGGCCCTAACCTCGGCGTAACCATCATCGGCTTGCCTTCGAGCGACACTGCCCCGACTTTGGCGTCATCGATATTCCGCACCGAAAGGCAGGTGGCTATGAAACGAATTCTTTCCCTGGTGTTGATGCTGGTGCTGTCGGCAGCGGCCTTCGCGGTGCCGTCGGTCGACGCGGTGCAGGCCGAAGTCAACCGCGGCAATTACGCGCAGGCCGAAAGCATGATGCGCGAGGTCGTGGCCGACAAGCCGAACAGCGCGAAGGCCCATTACATCTACGCCGAAGTGCTGGCGCACAACGGGCGCTTCGATCAGGCCGCCGACGAAGCGCGTCTGGCCAAGCAGATCGATCCGCAGATCAAGTTCACGCAGGCCGACAAGTTCCGCGCCTTCGAGCAACTGTTGCAGCAGGAACAAAGCACTGCGCGATCGCGCAGCAACCGCTCGCTCGATGGCAATGGCGCCGCGGTTCCGGCCGTCCGCGCACAGCCGGTCGTCGAGCGCAGCAGCGGCGTGCCCGGGTGGGTCTGGGGCGCGGGCTTCGCGGTGATCGCCGTGCTGCTGTGGCGCCTGGTCAGCGCGACGCGCCAGCGCAATGCCGCCGCGGCGAGCCCGGCCGGCTGGTCGACCGCGAACAGCGGCCCGTCGATGCCGATGGGCGGTCCGTCCTACGGCCAGCCGGGCTACGGCCCCGCGCCAGGTGTTGGCAGCGGCATGCTTGGCACTGGCGTTGCGGCAGCGGGTGGTTTTGCCGCCGGCATGCTGGCCGAGAAGCTCTTCGAAGGGCATCGCGGGCAGGACGTCGCCAGCAACAGCGCCGCTGCGGCCGGCGCCGGCGGCCTGGTCCCCGGCATGTTCGACGACAACCCCAGCGCCGATGAGCTCGAACGCCGCTCGATCGACTTCGGCAGCGGCGGCAACGACTGGGACAGCGACACCAGCAGTTCCGACAGCAGCAGCAGCGACGACGGCTGGTAGCCCCACGCCGCCGCGCCGCATCAAGGAGTACGCGGTGCTGGAAAAACTGCCCGGCATGATCGGCCATGTGCTGCGTGAGCAGCGCGCCGGGCTGGATCAGATCGCCTTCAACCTGACCCCGCTGCGCGGCGGTACTGCGGCGATCGACGTGCGCAGCCTGGCTTTTGTCGATCACGCACCGATCCCCGCGCGCTACACCGCCGATGGCGAAGGGCTTTCGCCGCCGCTGCAATGGGGCGGCATTCCGGCCGCGGCGAGCTCGGTGCTGCTGATCGTCGAGGATGCCGATTCGCCGACGCCGCATCCGCTGGTGCATGCCATCGTGGTCAGCCTGCCGGCCGCGGACGGGTCGCTTGCCGAAGGCGCGCTGGCCAGCCCGGACCACGCCGGCAGCGGCTTGCAGACCGGGCGCAACTCGCTGCTGCAAGCCGGCTGGCTGCCGCCCGATCCGCCGCCCGGTCACGGCGTGCATCGTTATGCCTTCCAGGTGTTCGCGCTCGGCCCGGGCGCGTCCTTCGACGGCAGCCCCGGCCGCGACGCGGTACTCGCAGCGTTGCAGGAACACGCGCTCGCCAGCGGCTGCCTGATCGGCAGCTACGAACGGCCGGATGGCTCGATCAAGGATGATGCCGCGGCGACAGTGCCGATCGGGCCGCGGCTGGCCTGAAGGGATGGGGCACCTGGCGCCCGGGGGTACCGCCACCACCCGCCGAGCGGGCTGAGTGCCGCGGCGACCTGCGCCGGCTTGGAACGTCCATGCGCTGGCCGGCGCAGCGCCCCGCTCGGCAGCTCCGCTCAGGTCACGACGGTCGGCTGGTCGCGGCCGGTGTGCTCGGCGATGCGCGCGACGCCATGGGCGATCTTGATCAACGGCGCCAGCGCGGTCTGCGTCGGCACATGCTGCTTCGCCACGTCGGGCTCGTACTGCTCGAGGTACATGCGCAGCGTCGCACCCTCCGTGCCGGTGCCGGAAAGACGGAAGACGATGCGCGAGCCGCTGTCGAAGATGATGCGTACGCCCTGCTTCTTCGAGACCGAGCCGTCGATCGGATCGGTGTATTCGAAGTCGTCGGCGATCGCGACCTTCTGGCCGTCCAGCGACTGGCCGGCGAGCTTGGGCAATTGCGCGCGCAGCTCGTTCATCAAGGTGTCGGCCTTGGCACTGTCGATGCCTTCGTAGTCGTGGCGCGAGTAGTAGTTGCGGCCGTACTCGGCCCAGTGTGCGCTGACCAGCTCCTCGACCGACTTGCCCGTCGCCGCGATCACGTTGAGCCAGAAGAGCACCGCCCAGGCGCCGTCCTTCTCGCGCACGTGATCCGAGCCCGTGCCATAGCTTTCTTCGCCGCACAAGGTGACCTTGCCGGCATCGAGCAGGTTGCCGAAGAACTTCCAGCCGGTCGGGGTCTCGTAGCTGGCGATGCCGAGCTTCTTCGCGACGCGGTCGGCCGCGGTCGAGGTCGGCATCGAACGTGCGATGCCGGCCAGGCCTTTGCGGTAACGCGGCGCAACCGTCGCATGCGCCGCAAGTAGCGCCAGGCTGTCGGACGGGGCCACCGGGAAGTTGCGGCCGACGATCATGTTGCGGTCGGCGTCGCCATCGGAGGCGGCGCCGAAATCCGGTGCATCGGCCGCGGCCATGTGCTCGATCAGGTCGTGTGCGTTGACCGGGTTCGGATCGGGATGGTGGCCGCCGAAATCTTCCAGCGGCACTGCGTTGACGACGCTGCCCGCCGGCGCGCCAAGCATGCTCTCGAGGATGTGTTTCGCGTACGGCCCGCCGACGGCGCTCATCGCGTCGTAGCGCATGCGGAATCCGCTCGCGAAGAGCTTGCGGATCGCATCGAAATCAAAGCACTCCTGCATCAGCGCGGCGTAGTCGGCAACCGGGTCGATCACCTCCACCGTCATGCCCTCGAGCGTCTGCGTGCCGAGTTGGTCGATGTCCAGCGGCCCGGCATCGCTGATGCGGTATTCGCTGATGGTCTTCGTGCGCTCGAAGATGCCCTGCGTGACCTTCTCGGGCGCCGGGCCGCCGTTGCCGACGTTGTACTTGATGCCGAAATCGCCGTCCGGCCCGCCCGGGTTGTGGCTGGCCGACAGCACGATGCCGCCGTAGGCCGAGAACTTGCGGATCACGCAGCTCACCGCCGGCGTCGACAGGATGCCGCCCTGCCCGACCATCACCTTGCCGAAGCCATGCGCCGCCGCCATGCGCAGAATGGTCTGCACCGCCTCGCGGTTGTGATAGCGGCCGTCGCCGCCCAGCACCAGCGTCTGCCCGGCCGAACCTTCGAGGCCGTCGAACAAGGCCTGCACGAAGTTCTCCAGGTAGTTCGGCTGCCGGAACACGCCGACCTTCTTGCGCAGGCCGGAAGTGCCCGGCGCCTGGCCGGCGAAGGGCTGGGTGGGATGGGTGACGATCGTCATGGTGCCTCCTGGTTGTCGACAGCGCCGGGGCTTCGGCGCCCCGATCGATCGCCGATTGTGGCGCGCTTCAGACCGGCACCGCGGTCGTGCCTTTGACGCGGTCGAGCACGAAGCTGGTCTTGCAATCCTGCACGCTGGGATGCTTCAGCAAGGTGTCCATGATGAAACGCGAGTAATGGCCCATATCGGCGACCAATACGCGCAGCAGATAGTCCATCTCGCCGGTCAGCGAGGCGCATTCGACGACCTCGGGCCAGGTCAGCACCGAGGCGCGGAACAGGTCCATCGGATTGCGCTTGTGGCTCTCGGTGTGTTTTTCCAGCCGCACGTTGATGTAGGCGGTGAGGCCGAGGCCGACCTTCTCCGCCGGCACCAGGGCCACGTAGCCGGCGATCACACCGGTCTCCTCCAGCCGCTTCACGCGCCTCAGCGTGGCCGAGGGCGACAGGCTGACCTGGGCGGCGAGCTCGTCGTAGGTCATGCGGCCATCGACCTGCAGCGCGCGAAGAATGCGCCGATCGATCGTATCAAGCTCGATGTCTGTTCCCATGCCTTCCATTTTGCAGCTTTCGTGTGCAATCAGGTCAATCGGGACACGAACTTGCAAAAAAACTGCGCACCGGCGAATCTACAGTTCACGCCATCGATCCACACAGCGACTTCAGGAGACAAGGCATGCAATTCACTCCCTGGGACAACCCGATGGGCACCGACGGCTTCGAGTTCATCGAATACGCCGCGCCGGACCCGGTCGCGATGGGCGCGGTGTTCGAGCGCATGGGCTTCAAGCCGATCGCCAAGCATCGCCACAAGGCCGTGACGCTCTATCGCCAGGGCGAGATCAACTTCATCATCAATGCCGAGCCCGACTCGTTCGCGCAGCGCTTCGCACGCCTGCACGGGCCGAGCGTCTGCGCAATCGCCTTCCGCGTGAAGGACGCGAAGGCCGCCTACGAACGGGCGATCTCGCTCGGCGCCTGGGGTTATGCCGGCCAGGCCGGCCCGGGCGAGCTGAACATCCCGGCGATCAAGGGGATCGGCGATTCCATCATCTACCTGGTCGACCGCTGGCGCGGCAAGAACGGCGCGAAGGACGGCGAGATCGGCAACATCGGTTTCTTCGACGTCGATTTCGAGCCGCTGCCGGGCGCCGAGCTGAACCCGGTCGGCAACGGCCTGGTCTACATCGACCACCTGACGCACAACGTGCACCGCGGCCGCATGGAGGAATGGGAAGAGTTCTACGCGCGGCTCTTCAACTTCCGCGAGATCCGCTACTTCGATATCGAAGGCCAGGTCACCGGCGTGAAGAGCAAGGCGCTGACCAGCCCCTGCGGCAAGATCCGCATTCCGATCAATGAAGAGGGAAATGAAAAGTCCGGACAGATCCAGGAGTACCTGGACCGTTATCACGGCGAGGGTATCCAGCACATCGCGCTGGCGTCAGAAAACCTAT
>Ga0105240_10003887_pt1 | contig 23076 bp, 16 predicted proteins | sample KBSC54metaG_FD_80426 | JGI IMG/M metagenome (GOLD analysis project Ga0105240, IMG submission 80426) | Corn rhizosphere microbial communities from Kellogg Biological Station, Michigan, USA - KBS C5-4 metaG | ecosystem: Host-associated > Plants > Roots > Rhizosphere > Soil | place: Michigan, USA... | reverse complement strand
TTCCGGTTGCTTTGCGCAAAAATCTTGTCAACAAAATCGGGTGAAGGCAGATGCAGCTGATCTTTTGGAAATGTGTTGCATTTATGGGTAAGCAGGCTTAGTGCCTGGTCTCCCAGCAGGTCGGTAATTTTCTTTGATGCCATAACTTAGGTATTTGTAATTGTCTATACAAATTACGGCATGTTCTGTTTATCAAGGATATTTTTTTACTAAATATCTGCCCCCGAAAAACAATTGTTACATTTGAGCTCTCATTAACTGTGCTACCCATGTCGGTAATAGTATTTACTGTTATTCTATTGCTTGGTTCTTACTTTGCGGGCCTGTTAGGTTCGCTCACTGGTTTGGGCGGTGGCTTTATCATCATTCCCTTACTCACGTTATTGTTAAAGGTCGATATCCACTATGCCATCGGCGCTTCGTTGGTTTCCGTTATCGCTACCTCCTCGGGATCTGCGGCAGCATATGTTAAAGAAGGCATCACCAATATCAGGATAGGTATGTTTTTGGAAATTGCCACCACCACGGGGGCGTTTACCGGTGCTATACTGGCCATTTATGTTCCGACCCAGGCCATCGCCATTATTTTTGGGCTGATCCTTATTTTTTCTGCTATCATGTCGCTGCGCAATAAAGTTGAGCAGATCGTTCACAAAGAAACATTCCTGTCAAAAAAACTCCGGCTTAGTGGTAGTTACCCGCTAAATGATGAAGTGGTCGACTATAATGTAACCAATATCGCCGGGGGCTTCTTCATGATGGTTTTTGCCGGAATTATTTCAGGTTTACTCGGAGTAGGTTCGGGTGCATTAAAAGTGGTCGCTATGGATGGCATTATGCGGATCCCTTTTAAAGTGTCTACCACTACCAGCAATTTCATGATCGGTGTTACGGCTGCGGCAAGTGCTGTGGTTTACCTTCAGCGGGGATATATTCATCCGGGCATTGCCATGCCGGTAGTTATCGGTGTGTTACTGGGCGCCATTAGCGGATCGAAAATCCTGGTGCATACTTCATCGTCCAAATGGTTGCGCTGGACTTTTGCTATTGTAGTTACTGTGTTATCCGTCCAAATGATCTATAATGGAATCAAAGGAAACATATAAATCATCAATCCCACTGGAAGCAGATAAACAAGAAGGTAAATCTGGCGGCATGAAAGATAAAGACATGCAGGTTATCATTGGCTGGATTTTAAGAGGTGGTGTTATGGTTTCCATAATCCTTGTTTTTATCGGCGGGGTATTCTTTGTATATCGACACGGCCACAGTATTCCGGACTACAGAACCTTTAAAGGCGTTCCTGTTTTCATTCACGACTTCGGCGGGATTGTTAATGGCGTTATCAATATGAAAGGACAAGCAATTATTCAATTGGGAATTGTTCTTTTGATTGCTACGCCGGTTGTACGGGTGGCCTTTTCGGCTGTAGGTTTCTTGTTGGAGAAAGACTACCTCTATACTTTTATCACGCTGATCGTATTGCTGATCATCCTGGCGAGTATGATTAGCGGGCACGCGGGGTAAGCATTTGCGTTAATATGTTGGCGTTAATATCGCTCGCAGATTTACTCACCCGATCTTCTTCGTTCGATCACCCTCTCTCCGCTTCGGGCAAAGAGGGTTGTTTTTTGTTTTTTTTCATCCTCTTTATGGCTTGCCATAGAGAGGGTCGACCAGCGTAGCGTAGTCTGGGTATTCTAATACGTGCTTTGCTAATTCTCTGCGCTTCCGTTAAGTCGTTTCTGCTCTTCGGTGGTTTTGGTCTTGGTTCTCATTGGGGTCGATCCAAAATGGAAGGTAAATGTTGCTGTAACAAACCTCGACCCTACCTTGTCTCTTGAGAAGATATCCAACCCGTTGAAAGTTGTGGTGTATTTATTAAAATAGCTATTGAATACATCGCTTACCGCAAGCCTGATGGCGCCTTTGTTATTTAGAATCGAATACCGCAATCCTACGTTGGTCCATGCTAAATATTGATAATGGCTAATAACATAGTATGTTGGAGATTGATATTCATTGATCAGTTGGGCACTCAGTTTTGATGATATCTTGAAATTCTGGGTTACGTTAATATTTGCATTATTGGTGCTCTTGTTGGGCACACTATAGTACTTATTATACACATAATGTTCGTGCGATGCATCGATTTGTGCGTCAACATGCCACCATGGGGTCAGGTTAAAAGGAAGACTAAACTCTATCATGTATTGATAGCGGGTACCCAAATTAGCCTTAGTAGTAATGTATTGACCTGATGGATATTGATCAAAAATAGTCTGATAATAATTATTGGTTATGATGGTACTTAAACTTACGCGGTATTTATCGGCAATAAAATCGGATAAACGATAAGTATTGATGAAATCCGGGCGCAGAAACGGGTTACCTGTGCTCGAATAAAATTCATCCACATAACTAACAAAAGGGTTTAAATCCTGGTAGTTTGGCCGCCCTATTGTGCGCGAATAAGATAAAGTAAGCAAGTTATTTTTATCCACTTGCTGACTCAATTGCACATTAGGAAATAAGCTAAAGTAGCTGCTATCGGCATGACGGCTTGGGTTCACAGATTCAGCAGTAAAATGGGTGCGCTCACCACGCAAGCTTGCTGTAATATTTGTTTTGTTGAATTTCCCCTCAAATTCGAGGTAACCTGCATCAACCCGCTCTATATAAACAAAATGATCCGTTAACTGAGGTATATTAATGGTAGAATCGTGCCTGAACTGAGAAAAATCGATCTGATTATCACTGTTCACCTGGCTGCTTTTCCAGCCAAAGTTTAACCTGGTTCCTTTGGATACCTGCTGACTAAAATCAATATTAGCTGATTTGATGGTAATATGTGATGGCGAATTATCGCCATAAAAAATCGGATCGTTCTCGTTTTGTCCCGCTGCATTAAAAAAATCATTCTGCAGGTCTTCCTGCGATTTTCGATGATAATCGGAATAATCGGCGTCAGCCGATAAAACACTTTTGCCTTCCTTATCCAAATCGACCTTATAATTCAGGTTATAATTTAGATTATAAAGGTTCCGGTCGATCATTGATGATGATCTGATACTTGAATCGCGTAGGCCGTTGGTATAAATATTAGTTGCGTTTCTCTTATTGATATCAGCATCATTATAAAACCCATTTACCAGGAAACCGAGGGTTTGGCGCGAGGTAATATCATAATCAGCGCCGAGGCTAAAATTGTGGTTACGCGTTTTTACATCCGCATCGTAATTCAGCGAAAAATAATTATACCCCGAACTATTTTCGACATACCTATTCGTTTTTATGGTATGAGGAATACTGTTGTTGGAATAATTATAGGACGCAAAGAGACTCAGCTTTTCGGTGCGCAGGTTGTAATTGATACCAGAGTTGAATTTATACTTATCTCCATAAGCAGCACTCTCAGTAAAGGATACATTAGATCCCGCTGATTTCTTTTCCTTCAATATGATATTAATCATCCCGCCCGAGCCTGTCGAACCATATTTGGCACCTGCATTATCGATCAGTTCGATCTGGCTGATACTGCTTCCCTGGTAGTTTTTCAGGAAATTGGTAAGCTCCTCACCGCTCAGTAAAACCGGTTTGCCATTTATAGCTATTAGTGCTTTCTGACCGCCATGATACAGCACCTCATCGTCAACTATTTTCACACCCGGCGAACTGTTCAGGATATCATAAAGAGATGCACCTGCGGCTGTAATATTCTGCTCAACATTCAGCACGCTTTTGTCTTTTCTTACTTCAACAAAATCTTTTCTTCCGGCTATAACAACTTCGCTCAGCTGGGTTGGCGATTGTTTGATCGAAATAAAACCGATGTCCCGGCTTTTTCCGTCTTCCACCTCATACGGACCAGAATAAGATTTAATATAATTGAGCTTGGTAATAAAGACCAGATATTTACCCTTACTGATACTACCGAAAAGAAATATGCCTGATTTATTGCTGATAGTAGATTTTACTACAGATGAGTCGGGGTAGTGCAATAATACCACAGTAGCTTCATCGACCAACCCCTTATCCGAATAAACTTTGCCTACCAGCGCCGACGAAGACGTTTGCGCATGTGAAGTACATACGCACATCAATAATATGGCAAAAAAGCATCCGGAAAGAATTCTCATCAATTGGGGGCGTGTAAAGGTTTATTCGATAATCAGTGGTTTAAATTACGGCACAATATAGCAACTAAAAGTCGAATTCTGCCAAATTGCGACCCCGTTTTTTAACGGTAAATTAATAATACGGTTACGCTGAAGCTATTATTTAAACAAAAATTAATTAAGCAAAAAAATATCCCTTTTAATAAAAATTAACCATCGATATCCCCTGCCTGATTAAACAAAAGGCCTTTAATTAATTATCCAAAATCAAATTAAATATCCGGGTTTTGATTTTATATTGCCCGAGACATTATATTTGTTTCCCCGATAACCATAAAATGAAGAAAGTTTTCCTTCTATCTATAGCTCTTCTGCTTACCATAAGCCTATTTGCACAAAGCGACGCGGCAGATGAAAGTCCTATAAATTTAAAGATCCCTTCTGGCAACGTAAGTGGCACATTGAGCATGCCGAAGAATGTTTCCGGCAAAGTTCCGGTTGTGATCATCGTTGCTGACTCAGGCCCTACCGATCGCAACGGTAACAACGAGCAAACCGGGCTCAATGGCAATATGTATAAAATGCTTGCTGATGGGTTCGCAAAAAGCGGTATTGCTACCCTGCGTTATGATAAAAGGATGGTTGGTCAAAGTAAAACGGCCAATAAACTGGAAGACCTGCGTTTTGACGACTATGTAGATGATGCTGTGGGCTTGATCGAGATGCTTAACGACGATCAGCGCTTTTCAAAAGTAGTGATACTGGGACATGGCGAGGGTGCGTTGGCTGCCATGCTTGCTGCACGCGACCAACCAATAAAAGATATTATTTCTATCAATGCAACCAGTGATCAGGGCGATAAGCTAATGACTGATATATTTAAGTCCAGGCCGCAATACCAACGGGACGAGTTTAAAGCCTGGCTGGATAGTCTGAAAAAAGGAAAAACATTTGATAATGTTGACCTGGCAATGTATCCGCTGGTAAGCACGGCCAAACAAAAGTACCTGATGTCATACTTTAAATATCCACCATTGCGGGTGATTAAGGTAATGAAAGCCCCAATGCTTATTATTCAGGGCACAACCGACGTGCAGTTTAGCGTTGCGGATGCTGAGAAGCTAAAAAAAGCCAAATCAGATGCCACACTGATCGTCATAAAAGGCATGAACCATATTATGAAGGAAGCACCTGCAGATAAAGATGCGAACATGGAAACCTACGCCAACCCTGCTTTACCGCTAAAGACTGAGCTATTGCCGGCAATTGTGGATTTTATTAAGAAGAATTGATTTTTCTATTGCGGAATTCGGAATGTTGAATGCGGAATTTGGATGATTGTTGAATTGTCAGATTGACTTATGATTTGTAATTTGATTAGCCAAATTATTTCCGACTTCCGACTTCCGACTTCCGACTTCCGACTTCCGACTTCCGACTTCCGACTCAAGACTTCCAATCCCCCAGCATTCTCCTGATCACAATGATCTCGGCTGTATGGTAGGCATTATGATCGGCTATCTGCAACGCTTCGCGCAATATGCTTTGCCCGTCGCCATGAGGGATCGCTTTATAAATGTCACCACTTTGCAACAGACCGATAAACTCATTTAGCTCATCTTTTATTTGCTTCAATGAGCTTTCCCATTCGGCATCATCTTTCGGGGCAACATCTTTAACCCAATAACCTTCGGGCCATTCAGGTGATTCGTGCTTTTCATGCTCACTAAACTTAAGCATATCCCATTGCGCTATCCGGATATGCTCGACCAACTGCCAGATGGAGTAAGGAAGATTATCCGGCTTCACCCCTCTCAGTTGTGCAGGCAGGCCATCCAGTGCATCATCCAGGCTGGCATGGGCACTGCCGCCATTCAGGAGTTTTATCAATTCGGCTATTAGTACATCGTGTTCGCTTTTCATAATTCAATATACAAACGGGTTGGGTTGATGTTTGTAATTTTCATGTAGTGCGGCGATAAATTAGGCAATTTCATTTAAAAAGTTTTAAGTTTATCCGAACGATTAAAAACTTCTCCGGTGATTAAAAAAACTCTCGCTTTTGTACTGTGCGTCACACTTTTTGCCGCCTGTAAAAAAGATGCCTCTGTAGGCCCCATACAAGGTAGCATGGATGATGTTGCTTTCAATAATTATGAGACCTTTTTCCTTGAACAACTTTGGAAACAATTTCCTGACTGGGGTACCAGCGTAGGTTATCATAAATACGACTCCCTCCTACTGGTTCCGGATAAAAAGACACGTGAGAAACAACTGAAGTTTGTTAAAGTGCAACTGGACTCACTCGGCAAATATCAGCCTGCTGCTTTCCTGGAGACCAACAAAATGGATTATGCCATGATGCAGAACCAACTGCAGTATATGCAATGGCAGATGGAGCAGCTGAAAGCTTATGAATGGGATCCCACAACTTATAATGTGATAGGAACCTTTGCCTATATCTTGAATGAGCGTTATGCACCGCTGGAAAAACGCCTGACCAACTTCTACCAAAAAATGCTGAACGTTCCGGCTTACTATAAAGAGGCTGAAAAAAATATCAAAAATCCTGTGGTGGAGCTCACCGACCTGGCAATTGAGCAGCACCAGGGCGGACTAAGCGTTTTCGGGGCCGATTTTGCGGATTCTCTTAAAAAGACCAAGATACCTGAAGCTACCCAAAAGCAAATGCTGGATAGGGCCAAACTTTGTACCGATGCAATAAACGAGTATACCGGGTTCCTGAAAAATCTAAAAAATGATCATCCACGCAGTTTCAGGCTGGGTAAGGATTTGTATGAGGATAAATTTAAGTACGAAATACAAGCCTCTGAAACAGCCCAGCAGATATACAATGCAGCAGTTGAACGCAAAAAGCTTGTTCATCACGAGATGGCGAAGATCACCCTGAAACTTTGGCCAAAGTATTTCGGTACCCAACCAAAGCCGACAGATACTTTGGATATGATCGCCAAAATGATCGACACGTTATCTGTTAAACATGCAAGGCCAGACGAGTTCCAGGTAACGATTAGCCAGTTGCTTCCGAAGCTGACAACCTTTGTTAACCAAAAGGATCTGTTAACTATGGATCCAACCAAGCCATTGGTCGTTCGAAAAGAACCCGGATATATGGCAGGTGTCGCGGGTGCTTCCATGAGTTCGCCCGGACCGTATGATAATACACAAAACTCTTATTTCAATGTAGGCAGCTTAGCCGGATGGGCGCCCGAAAAAGCAGAAAGCTACCTGCGCGAATACAATCAATATATCATCCAGATATTATGTATCCACGAGGCAATACCCGGTCATTATGTGCAGCTTGTTTACTCAAATAAGGCGCCAAGTATGATCAAATCTATCTTTGGCAATGGGGCAATGGTTGAAGGCTGGGCAGTTTATAGTGAACAAATAATGCTGGATAACGGCTTCGGCAATAACGACCCTGAAATGTGGCTGATGTGGTATAAATGGCATCTGCGTTCTGTTTGCAATACCATTTTGGATTACAGCGTACATTGCCAGAATATGCCTAAACAAACGGCAATGACATTACTGATGCATGAGGCATTTCAGCAACAAGCCGAGGCCGAAGGAAAATGGAAACGCGTCAGCGTAACCAGCGTGCAATTGGACAGCTATTTTACTGGGTACAAAGAAATAATGGACCTGCGTGACGATTGGAAAAGCAAACAGGGCGACAAATATACCCTGAAAGAATTCAACGAGAAATTCCTGAGTTACGGCAGCGCGCCGGTTAAATTAATTAAAGAAGCAATGCTGGCGAAGGAGAACCCTCAGGGACAAGCTCCTGGTCAGAATCCGGATCCGGGGAAACACTAAAGTCAATTTGCAGTGGGCAGTTATCAGTTTGCAGAAATTATTTGTAAACTGATATTTGCCGTTGGCATGGTACTGCTAACTGCCCACTGTAAACCGCCAACTGAACTTATCCCCTCCAGTGTCCGGGCCTCCAAACCCAGCCACGGGGAGTATGACGCCAACGCCCCGGTGCCCATTTTGCACCTAAGTATGGAGGTGCGGCCCAATAACCACCTTTAAAAACATAAGTGCCACCTCTTGGCGTCCATTCTTCTGCTATCCAAACATGGCGAGGTGATGGGCGGGCAGGTCTTGCTGCTACAACAGGCGCATTCATACGTGCACGTACCACAATCTCCTGCGCTTTACTTTCGGAAACACCAAACAGGGTCAGCGCTCCCGTCAATGTCATTAATTTTACGAACTTTTTCATAGTAACTATATAGGTAATTTATTTCTAAGATAAGGCAAACAGCCATTGGTTTAATTCACTATAAATTTAGTTACAAAAAGCTATTCCGATAAAGAAAATTGTAGTTTAGTGGAGACTGATTTATGAGAAGTTCACCCGCTAAAAAAACTGTTACGCTGTTACTCTGCCTGTCACTTTTATCTGTATGGTGCCACGCCCAAAAAAGCAAAAAGGATACTACCGTCAGGGATACAACTAAGCGAACACTCCAAAGCGTTGAAATTACAGGCACTAAAACATCCGGATATAAAAGCAATTACAGCTTTTTTGGTAATAAAACGCAGACCAGCATTATCGATATTCCACAGTCTATTTCGACCATAACCAAAGAGATGATCCATGATAAAATGGAGTTCACGCTAAAGGATGCTGTGGCTGATGTATCGGGGATTAATCAATATTCGGGCTATGACGAATATACCATCAGAGGCTTCAGGGCCGAGAATGCGAGGGACATTAATGGCCTGCGTGGGTACAACACTACCTTTACGAGCTCGATGCTGGTGAACATAGAGCGAATTGAGGTGATTAAGGGCCCGACGGCTACATTATACGGCAATTGCGATCCGGGTGGCACTATCAACCTGGTAACAAAAAAACCGTTAGATAAGCAGCAAGCCTCACTAGATATTTACCGGGGAAGCTGGGATCATTATCGCGCCGAAGCCGATGTAACCGGTCCGCTGAATGCGGGCAAAACTTTGCTCTACCGGTTTAATGCAGGGTATGATCAAACTAACTCATTCCGCGCACAGGATCATGCCAAGTCATACGAATTCGCTCCTTCCCTTAGCTTTGTTCCCAATGATAAGTTCAGGCTAAATGTTGACTTCTCCGTGTCGCATATTAATACGGTGCTTGATCGCGGTCAGCCCGGCTTTGATGGGAACCCATCACTAACGGCAACACCTATCTCTTTTTCCGTTAGCCAACCGGATGACTATTTGCGTGAGACAGATATTGCAACAACAGTAGCTTTATCTTACAAGATCACCAAAAATTTGAGTTTCAACAGCGGCTATCTCAATTACCAAACTCACCAGGATGTAGCAGAGCATGGCTTGAACAGTTACATCACTCCGGATTCTATTAATTTATATTATTCTAAATGGCATTATCCAACCGTCACCAATACGCTTACCAATTATTTTACTTACCAGGTCAATTCGGGAAAGATAAGTCAGCAATTACTTGCCGGGTATGATTATGTGCACAGTAAAAGTTATTTGGATCAGCAGTATTTTGAGTTACCTGATGAGTTTGGTGAAGGGAATGGTATAGTTGGTACTTTAAGTCTTAAGAATCCGCAATATATAAAAAGGCCTGTGACAACGTATCAATCTTCCGATTATGATAGTGATGCTACCGATGTGGATGATGATGTTTATCATACCCAGGGCATTTATGTTCAGGATGAATTGAAATGGAATAAATGGAAGTTACTCGTATCGCTGCGTGAAGAATTTTATAAAGGCGATGATTCCGACAGTTCTGGCGGATTGAAAGAAAACGTCTTGCTCCCCAGGGTGGGACTTACTTATGCCATAAAGGATAACCTAAGTGTATATGCTACTTACAATAAAGGCTTCGATCCTTTCGAGGCTGCTACCAGTGCGCAGGTATTTGATTCGCCTTTTAAACCAATTACCAGTCAGCTTTCGGAGGCCGGACTAAAGGGAAATTTCTTTTCAAACAGGTTATTTGCATCCATGGCCGTTTACCAACTGACCGTTCAGAATGTCGCGGTAAATGCAAATGAACTGGGCAACCCCAATCTATTTGTTCAGCAAGGGCAAAATAGGTCGCGGGGCGTGGAACTGGAAGCTGCAGGAAACATTTTACCCAACCTGAGCGCCATGATTTCTTACGCATATTGCTTAGCTAAAGTAACCAAAAGCGATGTTCCGTCACAAATCGGCACCATTGCAGAAAACGCGCCTCGCAACAGCAGCAACAGTTGGATCAAGTATACTTTTGACAAGGGGGCATTAAAAAACTTCGGAATCTCCATGGGGCATTCCCAGGTTGGGGAACGTACCACTCTCGAACCCAATATTCATTTGGCGGGGTATGTTATCATTAACGGAGGGCTCCAATATCGTTACCAACATTTAAGTTTTGCATTGAACGGCTATAACCTAACCAATAAAACTTATTGGACGGGCGCTTACAATAATGTTAATAAATGGCCCGGCGCTCCACGCAATTATATGTTAAATATTGGCTATAGATTTTAATCAGGCGCCCATTCATGTGCATGCATTTGCACAACTTGTAGAAGCCTGTTATACATTTCGGGTAAAAGTAGCCTCTGTTACCCAATCCATAAAATCAGGCAGGTATAAACTATACAGTCAATGATTTTCTTTTGGGTAAAAAATCAAGATTTTTTAAGCATTTTGAACTTAAAATAGGTTGCGCCAAAAGAAAGTTGAAGAATTGGCACGCTTGTTGCCTTACATATTACAGTTAAATTAATTAGTAAAGGTGGCTGGGCGCGAGGCTCAGCTATTTTTATTTTATAACGTTCCGATTCAGATTATTTAAAAACAAGTGGGGAATTTTTTACACGCCCCAATAGTTTTCCTTCCCCGTTTTCCACAATTGTGGAATTAGTTTTCCCCAACTTACTCTATGCATTTTATAGGATTTAGAATTATTAACATATTTTAACTGTTCAACTTAACGCTTGGCAAAATCACTTATTTGTTATCTTCGCTTATGACTTTCGAAGAAGCAAAAAAACGAATAGCTGCCCTGTCGGCCGAGCTTAGACAGCACAATTACAACTACTATGTGCTGGCAATGCCCACCATCACCGATCTTGAATTTGATAAGAAACTGGAAGAATTAATTGCTTTGGAAACACAGTTCCCTGAGCTGATCGATCCGGACTCACCTACGCAGAATGTGGGCGGATTTATCACTAAAGAATTTAAGACTGTGAGGCACCGCTGGCCGATGCTATCATTAGGCAACACCTACAACGAACAGGAGCTGCTTGATTTTGATGAGCGCATCAAGAAAGCTATAGGAAATAACTTTGAATATGTCTGCGAGCTGAAGTTTGATGGCCTGTCAATGAGCCTAACGTACAAAGACGGTAAACTGGAACAAGCCGTTACCCGTGGCGATGGCACGCAGGGTGATGAGGTGACCGCCAACGTAAAAACCATCCGCAGCATCCCGAAAAAACTTGCGGAAGGCGATTACCCGGATGACTTTGAAATACGCGGTGAAGTGTTCATGCACCTCAAAGCCTTTGAACGCCTGAACGATGAACGTATTGAAAACGGCGAACCACCGTATGCCAACCCAAGAAACTTTGCTTCAGGAACTATCAAATTGCAAGACTCGACTGAGGTTGCCAAACGCCCGCTGGATAGCTTCATGTATTTTCTGTACACTGAACGGCAATTATTTAAAACCCATTGGGAAAGCTTGCAGGCTGTAAAAAGCTGGGGATTTCCCGTGAATGACGAAAGTAGGCTCTGCAATAATATCCAAGATGTGCTGGCATTTATTAGCGAATGGGAAAGCAAGCGTTTTCACCTGAGCTATGACATTGACGGTATTGTGATCAAGGTAAATAATTATTCTCAGCAACAGGAATTGGGCTTTACGGCTAAGTCGCCCCGCTGGGCCATTGCTTATAAATACAAAGCCGAACGTGTTGAGACCGGATTATTGAGCGTAAGCTATCAGGTTGGACGGACAGGCGCCGTTACCCCGGTGGCTAATCTTCAACCTATATTTTTGGCCGGGACGACCGTTAAACGCGCTACCCTGCACAATGCCAATGAAATTGTGCGGCTGGATCTTCATGAAGGTGATTCGGTTTATGTAGAAAAAGGTGGTGAAATCATTCCGAAGATCATCAGCGTAAATCTTGAGAAGCGGAAGCCTGACGCTAAACCTATTCATTATATTACCAATTGCCCGGTATGTAATACCGCGTTCGAGCGTAAGGAAGGCGAAGCAGCCTTTTACTGTCCGAATGATGAAGGTTGTGCACCACAGATAGTTGGGAAGATGCAGCACTTTACCGGGCGCAAGGTGATGGATATCGACGGCTTGGGTGACGAGACTATTGAGACCCTGTATCAAAAAGGTTTTATCTGCCATATCAGTGATATCTATGAGCTGCACACAAAAGGTGATCAGCTGAAAACAATGGAGCGCTTTGGTGAGAGATCCATCAATAACATGCTGGACGGCATCGAAAAATCGAAGCAAATGCCGTTCGACCGGGTATTATTTGGCTTGGGTATTCGTTACGTTGGCGCCACGGTTGCAAAAAAACTGACCACTCATTTTAAAACTATCGATAACCTGATGAACGCATCTTTCGATGAGCTCAATGGTGTAGAAGAAATTGGAGAACGTATTGCACACAGCATCATCGAGTACTTTGCTGATGAAAAACATCGCGACGAAATTGAGAAACTAAAAGCTGCGTGTTTGCAATTTGTAGCCGAAGAAAAGGAAGTTACCCTGGCAAGCGAAAAGCTGGTGGGTAAAACATTCATTATCTCAGGCACCTTTGAAAAATACTCGCGCGATGAACTGAAAGACATCATCGAGCAAAATGGAGGTAAGATATTAGGCTCCATTTCAGCCAAACTCAGCTACCTGGTTGCAGGCGATAATATGGGGCCAGCCAAACTGGAGAAAGCCACCAAGCTGAATATTCCGATTATTAGTGATGAGGAATTGATGGGGATGATTGTCTGAATCAGAATTCACAGAATTAAGCAATTTACAGAATGTCGCCAGCCATAATATTCTGATAATTCTAAAATTCTGTAAATCCTGATTCAGACATTAACAATATTTAACAACCGGCGTCTAATTACTTTACTAATTTACGAACGTATTAGCGTAAAGACGCCTTCTTATGAGATCAGCCTTACTATTTCTATTATCCTGGGGGATTTGTTTTACCTCATTTGCACAAAAGCTAACCATCACTGGTAAGGTCACCGACCAAAACGGGAAGCCTGTGCCATTTGCTAATGTCTATGTAAAAAATACCACCAACGGTGCATCAGCCAACAGCGAAGGCGATTACTCATTGGCACTGCAGCCTGGTCAGTACAACCTGCAATTCAGGGCGGTAGGCTACAAGCAGGAAACGCATCATATTGATCTCTCAGCCAATACCACACTTAATATTACGCTCGCTGCCGAGCTTTATGAGTTAAAAGCTGTCACTATCAATGCCAGTGGCGAAGATCCGGCTTATGCGATCATCCGCAAGGCTATCAGAAAACGGAAGGCACATCTTGGCGAAGTAAAAGCCTATACCTGCGAGGTATACATCAAAGGACTACAGAAATTATTATCTGCTCCTAAAAAATTCATGGGCTTTGATATCCAGAAGGCAGGTAAAGAGATTGGCTTGGACTCGAATCGCAGAGGCATTGTTTATCTATCGGAATCTGAATCAAAATTAAGCTACCAATATCCCGGACAATTGCACGAGGAAATGATCTCATCCAAATTTTCCGGCAGCAACCAGATGTTCAGCTTTAACCGTGCCAGCGATGCCAGGGTGAACTTTTATGAGAACTTTCAAAACTGGGGCGGGTTAAGTAACCGGCCGCTCGTGTCTCCGGTTTCGGATAATGCTTTATTTTATTACCGCTATAAACTACTGGGTACTTCTGTTGAAAATGGTGTCACGATCAACAAAATAAAAGTCACCCCGAGGCGGGCTCATGATCCATGCTTTGACGGGATAATTTACATTATAGGTGATAGCTGGCGTATTTACGCATTGGATCTGGAAATTACCAGTCGCGCTAATATCAACTTTGTGGATACCCTTCGCATCAACCAGCAATTTATGCCTGTGGGCGATACCTGGCTGCAATCATCTAATAAGTTCGAATTTGGCGGTGGCTTGTTGGGGTTCAGGCTGAAAGGCTACTTTGTATCGGTTTATAAAGATTATGACCTGCACCCGGTTTTCAAAAAGCATGAATTCAACGAGTTGTTGCATATCCCTCAGAAAGTAAATAAAAACGACACCGATTATTGGAACAAATTTCGCCCGTTGCCCCTAACTGCGGAAGAACGAACCGATTACCAGAAAAAGGAAATATTAGCCAAAAAGAGAGAATCAAAACCATACCTGGATTCGCTGGATAAAGAGACCAATAAAGTCACACCCGTCGGCTTAATGCTGACAGGCGTAAACGTGATCAAAAGATATAAACGCGAGTTTTTCCACCTTGACCCTCTTCTTCCTTCCTTTCAGTTCAATACGGTTGAAGGCCCGGTACTTAATTATGGCTTTACGCTCCGCAAACAATTAGATACTAATACCAATAAGGTGATCGGTTTTGGCGGCAAGGTTCGGTATGGTTTTTCCGATCATCTGTTCAATGCTAACGCGAATGCGCTGATACCTGTAGGTGAATTCTACCTAAATGTTTCCGGTGGTTCAGAGATGGCTGATCTGAATAACCTTGCTCCTATTTCACCACTTTTCAACTCTGTTTACACTTTGTTTGAACGCGAGAATTATCAGAAGCTTTATCAGAAGCAATTTGCCTCTGCAAGTTTATCAGGACGAATTACCGGTGGATGGCAAGCCAGCGCAACCGTTGAATATGCTAATCGCAAATGGCTACCTAATACCAATAATTACAGCTTCTTCCATCCTGATCATCATGAGTTTACTTCTAATAACCCTTTGACACCTGACCAGGATATTCCGTTGTTCCCGGAGAACCAGTCGTTCAAAGTAACCCTGCGCACCACTTATGATTTCAGCAATAAATATGAAACCTATCCTTTTGGGAGGAGGTATTTACCATCTGATTATCCGACCATCGGCCTGACCTTTACCAAAGGCTTTAAAAACGTTTTTGGTTCTGATGTGGATTATGATCTGTTAAGTGCCGATATCAGCAAAAAGGATATCAGTCTTGGTGTTTATGGGCGGACCTCCTTTTTCATTGGTGCGGGTAAATTCTTAAATGCCAATACCTTGTACTTCCCGGATTATAAACAGTTCAGCGGAAACCAGGTATTATTTTACCAGAATAACGCAAACAGCTTCTTATTACTTGATTATTATCGCTTTAGCACCTACAAAGAATATATCGAGGGACATATTGAGCATAATTTTTCTGGTTTCATAACTAATAAGATCCCGCTGATCCGTAAGCTAAAACTACAGGAGATCGTCGATTTTAATTACCTCGCCACGCCGGAGCTGCACAATTATTATGAACTTGGTTTCGGTCTGCAATACCTTACATTCAGGGTGATGTATGGTACTTCGTTCAATAGCGGGGGTAATGTAAAGAATGGGGTAAGGATTGGGGTGAGTTTTTAATGCATTGAAAAATAAATTATGTCATTTCGAGGAACGAAGCAACCGCATGCTATACAGGGCGGATATGCATAGTTCGCGATTGCTTCGTTCCTCGCAATGACATCTTTAACTAATCATCCCAACAAGCCATGAATATACTCCGCACTATCCTTATAATTCTCCTGGTTCATTTCGACAAAGAAATTCTTGATACCACCAATTTTAGCGTCTTCAAAAAACTCTTTCCAGTCGATCACGCCTTTGCCTACCGGCACCTGCTTTTTATCTGCTGTCCAATCTGATAAGTGGGCTGAAATAAATCTTCCCGGATATTTTTTGAAATAGGTGGATGCTTTAAATCCTAAGGTGATCACTTCTGTTTGGAACTGCATTTTTACTAAGTTACCGTCCAAAGCTTCCATAATACCATCATAGATCAGCTGACCATCCAGCATTTTAAATTCGCCGCTGTGATTATGCAGACCGCTTGCCATTCCCTCAGCTTTGATTTTTTCAGCAATTTTATTTAACTCGCCGGCTGCCGCTTTGAAATCTGAGATCGATTTGCCCGGCGTTTCCAAGCCAGGTGTTACGATTTGCGACAAGCCTAAACCATGCGCAAACTCCACACACTCGCCGAAATTATTTTTAAGGTTTCCCATACCGAAATGGCAGCTTGGGCATTGCAGACCGGCGTCTTCGATCATCTTTTTCAAATCTTTAGCTTTCACATCTACCAAAGGTGCAAATCCAGCCCCGGCATACCCCTTCGGGTAACACATTTCTGTATATTGATACCCCATCCCGGCCATCGTTTTCATCGTTCCGGAAAAGTCTTTTGATATCTGGTCCCTTATCGGGAAGGTCTGAAAACCAACCGGGTGTTTGTATTTTTTGAGTTCATCAGCCCGCAAGAAACGAGGTGCCATTACCATTGCTCCTACGCCCATTGCGGTCTGACCAATAAATTTTCTCCTGTTCATTGTTTTCAATTTAAATAGTTTTCGGATCCCAGCCGTTCCTGTAATCACGGGTCAGGTATTTATTTGCATCAGCTATGTTGGTTATCTGTCGGCTTGCGGCATCATATTTCAGCGAATGCCCTGAGCGTAAAGCTGCTGCATATAAATTAACAGCTTCGGTCAACGCTTCAGCCTCGATAAAGCTGCCCGGATATTGTTTGCCTGCTTTACAGGAATCAGCGAACAGCTGCAATGCATTTATCATTTTATCGTGGGCATAAGCTTGCCCACCCGGGATGGCCGCCTTTTCTTCTTTCTTTTTCTTTGAGAAAAGCCGCGGATTATTCACATAAAATCCTGTAATGATCTTGCCTTTTTCTCCCACGAACATAAAGCCTTCATTAGGTAGCTCCTCATTCAAGGCCCTCAACTCTTCAGGCAGCGCAGGTTTCATGCCGCCATCATACCAGCAAAGGTCTACCTGTGGCCGGTCGCCGTTGGCTGGGTACCTGAAACGCACAGTAGAAGCCAGGGGAAAAGAGAAATCATTTTTTACACTTGAAGGAGTAACACCATTCATCACTACAAAATGGTTTAAGTTAGGTTCAATTATCTCAGGCGAGGTCAGCTGCAGCGCATTATACACCGTCCATAAACTATAGTGTCCCATATCTGCCATAGAACCGCCACCGAAGTCATACCATCCCCTGAAGAACATATTGGTATATTCAGGTGAATACGCGCGGTCGGCTTCTGGCCCCAGCCAAAGATCCCAGTTCAGGCCATCTGGCACAGGAACCGTTTCCGTAGGCATTGTCGGGAATTGTGGCCACACTGGTCGGTTGGTCCAGTTATGAACTTCTTTTAGTTTCCCTATCTTTCCTCCATTGATCCACTCCATTACCTGGTCCATTTTACCATTGGAATCCCAGGGGATAAGATGAGTCACGATATTAGGTTTCTCCTTGGCCAGGTCAATCACCGCTTTACCTTCCAATAAGCGATTAGAGACCGGCTTCTGCATCAATACGTGCTTATTTCTTTTTAATGCGGCAATAGCAAACAAGCCATGCAGATGATCGGGCGTGATGATCTTTACCGCATCCACATCTTTTTCTTTTTCCAGCAATTCCCGGTAATCGGCATAGGCATTACAACCTTTAAAGTTATCGCCGCCTCTGATGTTACTGTAATAAGTATCAACAATGTCCTTCGCGTTATCCCGTCCGCCAACAACTGTATTATCGCCACCCGGACTCCAATCGGGCTTATTGAGCGTCTTCCGCACTTCATCCCTTATCCCAAATTTCGACCAGTCCCTGTACCCAACAGCGTATTGGTTAGGGTCGCATACGGCAACAACCTGTATCGAAGGCACGGCCAGCAGTGGCTGTATCTCCCGCATACCCTGCGTGCCGCAGCCAACGTAGGCCAGGGTCAATTTATCGCTCGGTGCAATATATCCTGTACCGCCCAGCACATGCCGCGGAACAATGGTAAGCGCCAGGGCTCCAGTTGCAGCTGTTTTGATAAATTTACGGCGGTCGATGGTAGAAGTGGCTCCGGAAGCAGGTGCTTCTTTTTCTTCCGGACCCAATTTGTCAGTGACATTTGAGGTCTCTTTTTTCATGGTAATAGGCGCGTTTGTAATTGGTTATTACAAATTAGGGAGAATTAACTATTAAATAAAAGCGAGGTGGTATTTCATCATAAATGTTACATAAGGTTCATTTGATGTGTAGTAGAGACGCGATGCATCGCGTCTCTACACAAGCCTAATCAACAAAAACTGATCTCTAATCTCTGATCTCTAATCACTATTCACTATCTTTACACTCTTTTTATTACGACAATGGAAAAACTTTATGGCACAGGCGTGGCTATGGTAACCCCTTTCGATGAGAATGGACAGGTGGATTATGCAGGCCTCAGGAATCTGATCAATTATTTGATCGACGGCGGGGTGGAATACCTCGTATCATTAGGTACAACCGGCGAATCTGTCACATTGAGTAAGGAAGAGAAGAAGAAGATATTTGAATTTACTGCTCAGGTTGCTGCAGGCCGTGTTAACCTGGTAGCAGGAATAGGCGGCAACAATACTTATGAGATTGTTAATGAGGTAAAGTCTTTTAACATTGCCGGTTACGACGCTATACTGTCGGCAAGTCCGGCTTACAATAAACCAACGCAGGAAGGTATTTATCAGCACTACAAAGCAATTGCTGAGGCATCTCCGCTGCCAGTTATCCTGTACAATGTACCGGGCCGCACAGGCAGCAATGTGAGCGCTGAAACCACCGTAAGACTGGCTAAGGATTTCAAAAACATCATCGGCATCAAAGAAGCTTCAGGCAACTTTGACCAGTTGAACCAGATCATGCGCGACAAACCTGAAGATTTCTTATTGATCTCTGGTGATGATCCTATTTCATTGCCAATGGTTGCCTTAGGTGGTGTTGGTGTGATATCGGTTGTTGGAAATGCATTGCCAAGATTGTTTTCAGATATGATCCGTCTTTGCTTAAAAGGCGATTTCAAAGCTGCTCAGCCTGCTCACTCATCGGTGATAGAATTTACCCGGATGATGTTTGCTGAAGGCAACCCGGCGGGTGTTAAAACTGCGTTGAAAGCTTTGGGCGTTTGCGGCGATAAAGTAAGATTGCCGCTGGTACAGGTAAGCGCCAAATTGGCTGAAAAGATAGCAGAAGAAACCAGGCAATTGGCGTCTCCGGTAGCTGTGCACTAAGCAAAAGCATATTGACAAGCCGGGCGTATAGTTGACTCACCCGAATGCGCTACGCTGTTCTACCCTCTCTATGGCAAGCCATAAAGAGGGTGAAAAAAGAAAATTTAAAAACCCCCTCTTTACCGCTTGCGGAAGAGAGGGTGGTCGAGCGAAGCAATGACCGGGTGAGTATATCTACGACATGACATATTATAAAAACAGAAACCCGCTCCTTTTAGGAAGCGGGTTTTTTGGTGATAAAGTAAGCCTATACTTTATGCTTTGTTCTTTGAATCCTGAATCTCCAGACGAATCGCTTGTGCTAAATTCTTAAGCTCCTGCATGCCTTTACGTACACGGGTACCAGCGGCGCTGTTGCCTTTGTTGTAGAATTTGTCTGCATCGCCTTCTAAAGATGCAACAAGGTTTTTTACATCAGTAAATTTTTTCATTTGAGTTACTCCTTTTAAATATTGAGGTTTATTGTTTTAATTAAAGCTAAGCTAAACTGTTTTTATTAAAAAAAAAATTTTTCAGCATAAAAAATAATGCCTTTAAAGTGGTTTTTTTCCACATTTTGAGTATGACAGCACCCTTAAATAAATATTATGATTATTGATATTTAATAACAAAAAATAATATCTATTTTATACTTTCAGTATTGGTAATTTATTTACGCCACGATTAATTATAACATAGATTTTACACTAAATCAATTTAAAGGCATATTAATTAGCCTTATTGAATAGTATCATCGTTATAAAATAAATTATATCACTTTCTTTAATATCTCGGGGTGTGATTGCTGCGTTCTGATGATCAATTCGCCGAAAAGCGTGTTGGCCCAGGCAAACCATTTACGTGTAAAGTCGGCTGGGTTGTCTTTATTGAAGGATTCATGCATAAAACCCGTCCCTGCATGGGTCTTTTTCAGCCATTTTAAGCAGGTTGTTATCTCGGCAGGATTAGTTGACGTAATTGCCCTGATAATGATGCTCATTGGCCAGATATAACCCAAACCTACGTGCGGACCACCAATACCTTCTGCAGCTTTACCGCGGAAGAAGTATGGATTTGAAGTACTCAATACAAACTTACGCGTAGCCACATAAAGCGGATCGGTTGCTTTCATTGCACCCAGGTATGGAAGCGCCAATAAGCTTGGCACGTTGGCATCATCCATGCATAGCTGGTTACCAAAACCATCAACCTCGTAAGCCAGGATATTACCAAAGCCCGGGCGGTTGACTACTGCATATTTATGCAAAGCGGTTTCTACTTCATTCGCCAATGCACGGCAGTTTAAGCCCGTACCATGGTCTTTCGCAATTGTCTCATACATTTCTGCCAACTGCCTCAAGCTCGTTACTGCAAAGTAGTTTGACGGTATCAGGAAAGAATAGATAGTTGCGTCATCAGAAGGACGGAAAGCAGAGCAGATCAATCCCACGGGCTTTATCGGGTTACCATAGCCGCTCAATGGTGCGGTATCGGTAGATACTTCCGTCTTGCGTTGGAAATGATATGGCCCATGTCCTTTTTTACGTTGCTGGGTTTTAAAGGTATCAACGATGAGTTTACCTGCCTTTTGCCAATCGTGGTCAAAGAAACTACTGTCGCCGCTGATTTTCCAATAATTATACGCCAGACGGATCGGGTAACATAATGAATCTATCTCCCATTTGCGCTCATGCAGCTCGGGCTTCATATCGGTGCGGTCGGTATCCCATTCGCTGCCTGTGGCACGCTCGTTGAACGCATTGGCGTACGGGTCGATCAAAACACATTTTGCCTGACGGTTTAGAACGCCTAATATCAGGCTTTTTAACTGTGGATCGCTCTTAATTAATGGTAGATATGGCCAAACCTGTGCGGATGAATCACGCAGCCACATGGCATCGATATCACCTGTGATGACGAAGGTATCAACCTTGCCGTCTTTATCATTGAACTTTACTGTGGTATCCAGCGTATTCGGATAACAATTTTCAAACAGCCATGCTATTTCAGGATCGGCTATGGTAGCTTTTACTTTGGCAATTTTATCTTCAACGGCAGCGCTGTTAAACCGGCGCAGGTCGGGTTTAATGCGTTTGGTTTGATATTGATCCAAATCAGTAAACCAGGTGGGTTTTAAACCCATTCCAATTCCGGCAGTAGTAATGCCATTTATCTTGATAAAATTGCGGCGTGTAAGCATAATCAGGTTGTTGATGTGGGTGTAAAAATAAAAAAGCCTTTCATATAACTGAAGGGCTTTTAAAAATGTTTGCAAAACTACGCATGCGCAACAGCCATTTTATTTCTCTCCTATGATTAATCACTATGTTGTCGCGCCTAAATTCTCCAAATAAGAAATCAATTCTTGGTTATCAGACCAATAGGCCTTTCTTAACACACTTTGCCCATGCTCATCCCTCGCATTTATATCTGCACCTGCTTCAATTAATATCTTTACTATATCTAAATGGCTACCAAATGCTGCCTGGATTAACGCAGTATCATTATTTTGTTCTTTGTCTCTTTCATTCGGATCAAGCCCTACACTGAGTAAATACCTTACAGATTCATAATGGCCATTGCTTGCTGCACTAAATAATGCTTTGTCCATTTTGGAACCATTCTCCCTAAAGAATTTGATAAGCTTAATCTTATTTCTTAAAGCAGCCATTACCACGGGCGCTTGATTAAATTCATCCCTTATATCATCAATATGCTCGCCTTCAGCTATTTTTTTTTCAAAATATTTAATATCCTGTAGGCAGATCGCATTGTACAAATCGCTGTGATAAACTGTAACCTCACAGAGACTTTTTAAGAAAGAGCCAAAGTCTTTACTAATCTCAATAGGTCTAAATTCAGGGTTATCATGAGACCAAAACAATATACATCCATAGTTGAAAGCTAAATCCACTATAATATAGTTTCCGTAATTGTCAATTGCTATGGGTAAATATTCTTTAGGCTCTTCTCGTTGTTTCCATCTATCATAACAGTCCTGAATGTCATAAATTTTCTGTTGTGTGACTCCATAGAAAAAATGGATTGAACTTTCCACTTCATTGTGAATGGTTTTGAAAAAATTGGGTTTTATTCTTCCACCGTTGTTTTTTGACAAAAAATCCTTATAAAATTTCGGCAAATCATATCCAATGTCATATTCTAATTTATTAATATCTATAGAGGAGATTTTCCCGGCGAATTGATCATACACTTTTATTGCCATACGCCAAATTAATAAAAAAAGCCTCACGGCTTACCGAGAGGCTTTCAAAAAAAAGTTTACGCCATTTTATGCAACAGCCATTTTATTTTCTTTATAATAACCAGCTTTAAGTTTTTCACCCATTTCGCTGTAGGCTGCTAAAGTGCGTTCTACATCTTCTGGGCTATGTGTTGCTGTTGGGATCAAACGCAGCAAGATCAACCCTTTAGGGATTACCGGGTAGATCACTATGGAGCAGAATATACCATAGTTCTCCCGCAAATCTTTCGTTAAGGCAGTAGCTTCGTACAGGTCGCCTTGTAAAAACACGGGAGTAACCATCGTATTGGTAACACCAATGTTAAAACCACGCTCTTTTAATCCTTTCTGTAGTTGATTGGCAATCTGCCAAAGTTTTTCACGCAGCTCGGGTTTTGACTTT
>Ga0105240_10003885_pt1 | contig 23078 bp, 21 predicted proteins | sample KBSC54metaG_FD_80426 | JGI IMG/M metagenome (GOLD analysis project Ga0105240, IMG submission 80426) | Corn rhizosphere microbial communities from Kellogg Biological Station, Michigan, USA - KBS C5-4 metaG | ecosystem: Host-associated > Plants > Roots > Rhizosphere > Soil | place: Michigan, USA... | reverse complement strand
GATCGCCGAAGCGGTGACGCAATTGTTGGAACCGGTGCGGCTGATGACGCTCGCCTGCTTTCTGGCGCTCCTGCCGGTCCTATGCCTGTACTTCGCGGGCCGGCAGCGCTGGCGCTCGGCGATCCTGGGCGCGCTTGCCGCGGGCGGATTCCTGGCGGCCTGCGTATGGTGGTTCGAAGACGATTTTCTGCTCGGCAACATGGTCACACGTTATGGAGTGTTATGGCAGGATTCGGAAGCCATGGGCGACAAACCTGAGATTCTCGGCCCCGCCGTGCTGTCGATTCTCGGAACGCTTCTCTGCCTCGCCGTGGGGGTCACATTGGCGCGACTGCTCGACGCATGGCGCGGTCGTCGCGAATCCGCCGCTACCTCCGTTCCGCTCCGGCGTTTTCTGCTTCTGACGATGCCCGCTTGCGCCCTTTACGTCACGGCCGTCGCTTACCGCTATATCGGCGACGGGATCCTGTTCGACCGTTACCTGCTGTTCGTCACGGCTCCGCTTATAGTCGCGCTGCTCTGGGTTTATCAAAATCGCGTCGGTACCGCGGTTTCTTCGCCGGCGGGGATCGTGCTCGCCGCTTTCGCCGTTTTCGGCGTGTGCAGCACGCATGACTACATCGCCGCCGCGCGTGCCCGATTGCAAGCCGCTCGAATCGTAATGGCTGCGGGAATTCCGCGGACGCGCATTTCGGCCGGGCTCGAATTCGACGGATGGACTCAACTGGAGCAGACCGGCCAGATTCCGCCCCTTCAGGTGAGGCGGCGCGACCCGCGCCTGTTTCCGATAGCCGATCCCTACTGGTTCTGGCGCATGACGCCCGCCATTGACCCGCGGTACGTCGTGGTCTATTCACCCATCGAAGGACTCCGGGACTCTCCGTTCCTTCCAATCGGCTATCACGCCTGGCTTCCGCCATTCCACCGCCGCGTCCTGACGCAGACCATGCCGTGATGACCAGAGCTAGCGGTAGATTTCCAGCAGATGGCGTCGATCGTCCGCCGACATCCCCGAATGCTTGCGGATATCGTCCCGCAGCGACAATTGCCGCCGGTACCGGCCGAAGTACTCCGCGATATCGCCGCCGTATTGAAAGTTGTACATGATATCGGCGAAGGCCGCGGTGTGATCCAAACCGAGCGCATGCCCCGCTTCGTGCAGGCACGTCAGATAGAGGACCGTCTCCCGCAGCAGCGCGTCCGAATCCGCGGCATTCGCGGCCGGCGGTAGGACGTATACCTCGGCGCCGCGCACGCCTCCCACCTGGATCGGGCGCGTCTCGCCATAGAGACCGTCCCTGCCGTTCGCCCAGTAAATGCGAATGTGCGCCTGGTCGCGCTCGCCCGTGCGCTGCAGGGTCAACTTTCCGGCCGAAGCGGACTGCCATGCCTCCATAGCCCACTGCGCCAGTTCGGGATCGCCCGGCTTACATCCGCTTTCCGCTTTGGTGCACGCCTCGACCCAGTATTTCAGCGTCGCCCCGCCACAAGAGCCGCAGACCAGCGCGAATACGAGAAACTTCACCACCGCTGCCTATTTCTCCTGCCATTTCGCAGTGAAGATGTTGAATTCGTACCGCTCCTTGGCATCGCGATCCGAGCAGTACACCAGCGTCTTGCCGTCGGGCGAAAACTCCGGAAACGAAGTGAATCCGCCGGTGCTGGTCACCTGCTGCAGGCCCGTGCCATCCACATTCACCAGATACAGTTCGAAATGGCGGCTGTCGCAATCATGCTTGTTGGACGAAAACAGAATCTTCTTGCCGTCAGGCGTGAACGTGGGCGCGAAACTGGCGCAGCCGAAACTGGTAATGGCGTGCGCGCCGGTACCGTCGCTGTTGCCGACCATGAGTTCCATCTTCATGGGCGCGGTCAGGTTCTCGGCCAGCAGAGCCTTGTATTTGTCCATGTCGGCGGGGGTCTTCGGGTAATTCGCGCGCCACACCATCTTCTTGCCGTCGCGCGAGAACACGGCGCCGCCATCGTATCCGGGCGCCTTCGTCAACTGCTTTTTGCCGGACCCGTCGGATTTCATCGTCCACAAATCCAGATCGCCCGAGGACAGTGACGTGTACAGAATGTTGCCGCTCTTCCAGTTCACCGTGGCTTCCGCATCGTAACCCGGAGCCTCGGTCAGGCGCTTCTCGATTTTGCCGTCGTCGCCCGCGAGGAAAATGTCATATCCCGCGAATACGCCCCACAGGTAGCCCTTGCTTCGGTCGGGATTCGCGGGGCACGCGGCGTCCGCCAAGTGCGTAGACGCGTACACGATGTGCTTGTTGTCGCCCAGAAAGTAGCCGCAGGTCGTGCGGCCCTTTCCGGTGGACACCAGATGCTGATCGCTGCCGTCCGCGTTCATGATAAACATCTGATCGCAGTCGTAAGGAGGACGCGTGGTTTGAAAGATCAGCCGTTTGCCATCCGGGCTCCAGTACGCTTCCGCGTTCTGCCCGCCGTGCGTCAGTTGATGGACGTCCGCCAGGTGATTCGTCTGCGCCGCTGCTATGTAGGCCGCGGCAGCCACTACCAACAGTGTCTTTTTCATCGCCAGATTTGCAGTATAGCCTTGACTGATATATCCATTGATGATATATCTATAACTGACCTATGAGCCAGACACTGCAACCGCCGCTGACCCCGGCCGTCTTCTTCGCCCTATTTGCGCTGGCCGGCGGAGATAAACACGGCTACGCCATCATGCAGGAAACACGCAGCCTGTCCGACGGAAGTTTCCGCATGGGGCCGGCCACGCTCTACACGACATTGCAGCGACTACTGGATCTCGGGCTGGTGCAGGAGGTTCCGGCCTCGGCCGCGGAGGACGCGCGCCGCCGGGTGTACACGCTTACGAAAGCGGGCCGAATCCTGCTCGATGCCGAACTGGCCCGCATCGAATCCATGCTGCGCAAAGCCCGCGGATTGCGCACGCGCCTGGGACAGGGGAAGCCATGAAGTCGGTAATGTTCGTGAGCACCAGGTTGTATCGCATTCTGACGCTGGCGTATCCGGAGGAATTCCGCCGCCGCTGGGAGCCGGAAATGGCCGATACATTTGAGCTGTTGCTTGCCGCCGCCGTTCGCGAAAGGCGTTGGGCAGCGATTTCCGGCGCCTGGTATACGGCCGCCGCGGAGTTGTTGCTCATCGCCGTACCACTGCGATTGGCGCGGGTTACGTTGATCGTTCCGCTGGCAGCAGTCGCGGGCGCCGGCGCGATGTTTTACGGCTTGGTCTGGGCGCTACAGAACTCGCTCGCGCTTCGGGCGCTGTATCACCACGCAATCACCCAACTCGGCGGATAGGCCGCCATCTCAAAAAGGAGAAGTCAATGAAAATGTTACATCGTGTGCTAATCGTGTGCGCGTTCGCTGCTGTTTCCGCGTTCGCCCAAACGCAACCCAATAACCTGTCGGGTACCTGGCAGATCGAGTATCACGACAAGAACGGCAAAGAAGTGGACACCCCGATGGTCAGCTTCCTGCAGAGCGGAGGCCGCCTGGAAGGAGTGTTCGGCAACAAGCACTGGCGGTTGGAGGGAACCTTTGTGGGCGACCAAATCCAGTTTCTGTTCCATCCTGCCGGACACCCGGAAATCACTGTCAGATACTCGGGCAGACTCGATTCGTCGGGGCAGATCCGCGGGAGCATGGTCAGCGAGGTCCAATCCGGGACGTTCGTAGCCATCCGCAAGTGAATCACCGGCCGCACTGCGACGGGTTCGATGGCGTAATCGTCGCCGTATTACGATTCAGAGCGTCCAGCACCGGCAGGTAAGCGTCCACCGCCGCGGTCTTCTGCGAGGCCGCGGCGTCGTTGACTCGCTTCAGCAAAACGCGCAGCCCGACCCACTGATTCGTGACCGGATCCATCACAGTCGCATTGCCGTCCAACGCACCTGCCTCGATGTTGACGCCCAGCACGGCCATTCGCGCCTGCAAGTTGGACGGCGGCTTCTGCAGCCATGTGCGGAATTGCGCGTACCTCTTGAAATTCAACCGCTGGCCGTCACCGTTCACCAGATTCAGCGTGCCGTTCACCATCTTTTTGAACTCGCCGTAGTGGTTGTTGATGGCCTCTTCGCCCTTGCCGCTTCGCCAATATTTGGCGTCTCTCGCGCCGGAACTCCGCACCGTGCAGACCTCGGGAAAATCCATCGTGACCGTCTCGCGATCTTTCAGGTGCAGCGTTTTCGACGCGATCGTGTAGCCCGGGTCGGCGTATAGAGGATCGGCGGGCAGCGAAATCCGATATGCGCCATCGGCGCCCGTAGACACAGAACCGGACTCGGCGCCCGCGTATTCGACCTGCCGGCCCGCGATCCCCGGCTCTCCGTCCTCGCGCTTGCCGTCGTGGTTCAAGTCCATGAACGCCGCGCCGGCCACCGTGCCGCGCAGACAGCCCGGCAGGCGGAACGCGCCGATTCGCGTCGAATACGTGGTCGCCCCCTTCTTCACGTAATCGCCGACGTACCAGTAAGTGCAGTCGTCGCTCGGGTCCATGGCGAGCGTGGTGTAATCTTCCCACCGGCTGGCGTTGGTCTGCGCGGCCTCGCCCTCCACGAGCACCGTTTCGCCCACGCCGAGGAGGCCGGCCGGATCGTCCGCCATGCGCGCGGCGAAGCGCTGGCCGGGCATATGAGGCGTGCCGCCGAACGAATAGCCGATTCCGATATTGCCCTGCCGGTCCATACCCGCGCTCGCCATCCAGCGATAAAAGGCGTCCGGGGCGTACGTGCCCTGCTGGAACAATTCCGGATCGCGATTGCCGTTCAGCCGGAACTCGTACCAGCGCACTCCACCCCCGCCTGCCGCGGTGTCGATCGAATGGACCGCGACAATCGACTCACGCCCGCCGATGTTTCGATATACGAGGCGCTGCATGAGTTTGTCGCCCTGCGCATCGAGCTTACGATCGGTGCCCGGCTGCGAGACGCAGTTGGTCAATTGTCCGCCGCACAGGTAATGATACGGGGCCACGGGAATCTTGACGGGGTCACTCAGCTTCGTATTCTTCGGATTGGCCCAGTCGACGTGAAATTTCCAGGTGTAAATGCCGTCGTCTTCGAGCACGTGCTTGAGTTGCGTGCCGCCCGCCGCCATCACGATATTGGGAGCGCCCGCCGGCGGGAGCGACTGGCCGTCGATATCGGCGTTATTAAGAAAGTTGACGTTGTCAACGATCGCGCACTGCTCCGTCGCCTTGCCGCCCGTCAGCATCTTGGCGCGATCCACCACGCAGGCATGCTTCTGAATCACCTCATCGCCGGTGCTGCTTGGGACGTAGTAGCCGTCCGGCCACACGGCGGGGCGAGGGTAATCCGGGAACAGCTTTCGCCGGAATTCGTAGCGGTAATACGGACCCATCGGATCGGGTCCCGTGCTCAGCGCATAGCACATCGAGTAGGGTTCGTCGGGTCGATCCTGAATCTTGCTGAAGATCGGCATCACGTACAACCAGCGGCCGGCCAGTTGGTCATACCGGACCACCGCGTCGCCGTTGTTGCGCGCCTCGCAGACTCCGCCGAAGCCTTTGAAGATGGTGTTGGTGGGGACCGCGCCGTACAGCACCTTGCCCTGCTTGTCGAAAACCGCGATGCGCGAATTCACGATCTGCACGACGTGATTAGGTCCCACCGCCAGGCTGTTGTCCGACGGATTCCGTCCCGTCGAAGGGCCCTGCGGACCTTCGAAGCCGGCTCCCAGACCATCGAAACTGACCACCAGTTTTGCGGGCGGCCGCGTGCCTTGCGCCTTCTGCTCGACATCTTTCGCTTGCCAGGAGAGGAGCGCCAGCGCAACCAGGGCACCCAGTCCCACTACCCGATTCAGCATTGTTCCGAGCTTCACGTCATCTCCAATATCTCGATTGTAAGCTCGGCTACAATCAGGCTGATCGATGTCTGTTTACGACGTGGCGGTTATCGGATGCGGAAGCTTTGGCTCGTGGACGGCGTGGCACCTGCGCCGCGCCGGACTGCGCGTGCTACTTGTAGATGCCTGGGGTCCGGGGCATAGCCGGTCGAGCTCCGGCGGCGAGAGCCGGATCATTCGCATGGGCTATGGGTCCGACGTCATCTATACCCGCATGGCCATGAGCTCGCTGGAGCAATGGAAAGATCTGGAGCGCCGCGCCGGCGAGCGCCTCTTCCACCAGAGCGGTGTGCTCTGGCTGGCCCGCGAAGGCGATTCGTACAGCGCCGCGACTCGGGCATCGCTCGCAGGCGAGCACGTGCGCACCGAGATCCTTTCCGCCGGAGAATTGGCCGCGAGATACCCGCAATTTCGCTGGCCGGAAGCCGCCGTCTACGCGATCTTCGAACCCGAGAGCGGAGTTCTGATGGCCCGGCGCGCTGTAAGCGCGGTGGTTCGCGACGCGGTGAGCATGGGCGCGGAATACGCGATTGCCTCTGTCGGCATTTCAACCGACGGCGCCGTCAGGAGCACTTCCGGCGACGAAATTCGGGCCGGTCAATTCGTGTTCGCCTGCGGTCCGTGGCTGCCCAAGCTGTTTCCCGAGTTGCTCGGCAGGCGCATCTATCCGACGCGCCAGGAGGTGCTGTTCTTCGCGCCGTCGCCTGGTGACTCGCGATTCCAGCCCGCCGCCTTTCCTGCCTGGATCGACTTCACCGATCCGCGCGGCCCTTACGGCGTCCCCGACCTGGAGAGTCGTGGCGTGAAGCTCGCCTTCGATCTGCATGGACCGCCATTCGATCCGGATGAGGGAGATCGTCGCATCACTCCGGACGGCGTCGAGGCTGCCCGGCGATTCCTGGCGGAACGCCTCCCGCTGCTGACGGACGCGCCGATCAGCGAAACGCGCGTCTGCCAGTACGAGAACACGTCCAACGGCGACTTCCTCTTGGACCGGCATCCTGATTTTCCGAACGTGTGGTTGGCGGGCGGTGGCTCGGGACACGGCTTCAAACACGGTCCGGCTGTCGGCGAGTATCTCTGCGGTCGAATCGTCCACGGTACCCAGGAAGATCCGCGCTTTTCGCTGGCGTCGAAGCTGAAGCAGCAGCAGCGCACCGTCTACTGACTCAGCAGTTTCCCTGTGAGTCGCTCCAGAAACGCAACCTGACCTTTCAAGATCTTGTCCCGCGCGACCGCAAGCGAGAACCACTCCGCCCGATCGACTTCCTGAAACTCGTGCATCTTGCCCGACCCCTTCGGCCACTCCATCGAAAAAGAATTGCTGCGGCATGCCGATGCGTCGCAGTCCCCTTCGAGCGCCCACGCCGTCACCAGCTTTCCGCCCGACTGCCGCACCTGGCCCAGCGGGATCAAGTCGCCGACCGGCCGCAGTCCCGTCTCTTCCTCCAGTTCCCGCATCGCGGCCGCCCGAGGCTCTTCGCTCTCTTCGTGCTCGCCTTTCGGAATCGACCAGGCGCCGAGATCCTTGCTGCGCCAGAACGGTCCGCCGGGATGGACCAGCAGCACTTCCGGCTCGCCGGCCGTCCGTCGAAACATCAGGATTCCCGCGCTCAACTTCGCCATCGACAGTTTTATATTACTCTGGTGTTTCCATGTCGAAACGAGTGATGATGCTCGTGCTCGCCGCGATGGTTGCGGCGCAAGCTGCCACTCTGCGAACCATGCGAGTGGATCTGACCCACACCGGGACCGCCACCCGGGAACATTTCGCCATAGCCGATATCGTCCGCGAGGGCGAGTGGGCCGGTCCGGCAGACCGCTGGGTGGACGCCAGCAATCTCGGCAAGTACGCGTTCGAGATCCAGGATTCCGCCGGCCGCGTGATCTACTCGCGCGGCTTCGCCAGCATTTTCGGCGAGTGGGCGACCACGGATGAAGCCAAGCAGCAGCGCAGTTTTTCCGAGAGCGTTCGATTTCCCGAACCGCAGCAACCGGTGAAGCTCGTCATTCGCAAACGCGGGGCGCGCAACGAGTTTCGTGAGTTGTGGTCCACCCGCATCGATCCTCGCGACAAGTCCGTCCGCACGGCCGCGCCGAAGAACAAAGCGTGGGCCGTGATGCAGAACGGCGCCCCACGAGATAAGGTGGATCTGCTTCTGCTCGGCGACGGGTACACCGCGGGCGAAATGGAGAAGTGGCATCGCGACGCGCGCCGCATGCTCGAAACGCTGTTCGCCGCGCCGCCGTTCAAAGAGCATCGCCGCGATTTCAACGTTTGGGCCATCGACACTCCGGCGGAACAAAGCGGTGTCGCGCGTCCGTCCGACGGCATCGTGCGCAAGTCTCCCCTCGGCGCCAGTTACGATGCGTTCGGTTCCGAGCGATATGTCCTCACCATGGAAAATCAGCGCCTGCGCGATGTTGCCGGCGCGGCGCCTTACGAGTTCATCGAGATCGTGGTCAACGATCGCAAGTACGGCGGCGGTGGAATCTTCAATCTGTACGCCACCGTGTCGGCTGACAATGCCTTCACGCCGTATGTGTTCGTGCACGAGTTCGGCCACCATTTCGCCGGACTCGCCGACGAATACTACACTTCCGATGTTTCGTATGCCGCGGCCACCGCGCGGCCCGAGCCGTGGGAACCCAACGCCACCGCCGACCCGCATGCCGTGAAATGGAAAGACCTGCTGACCGCCGGCATCGCCCTGCCGTCGCCTTGGCCCAAGCAGCAGTTCGAAGAGATGGAGATGGCCATCCAGAAGCGCCGCCGCGAAATCCGCGCACAGCATCGTCCCGAAGACGAAATGGAAGCCCTCTTCCGCGAGGAGCGTGAAAAGACCACAAAGCTGCTCGCTTCCGGACCGAACGCCGGCAAGGTCGGCGCGTTCGAAGGCGCCATGTACGAGGGCCGCGGCTATTACCGTCCGCAGCAGGATTGCATCATGTTTACGCGCGACGAAACAGGTTTCTGCGCCGTGTGCCGGCGCGCCATCGAAAAAGTCATCGGGATGTACGCGAGGTGAAGTGCATGTGGAAACGACGTCTATTCATCGCGGCGCTGCCGCTCCTACTGGTCTCCGCCGCCTCCGCTGCCGAGACGGCTCTGGACCGCTACATCAAGGCGCCGGACCCTTCGTATCGCTATGATGTCATCAACACGGTACACGGCGAAGGCTACACCTTCTACGCCGTCGACCTGACTTCGCAGACCTGGCGCAAGCCGGAGGAAGTCAATCGCACCGTCTGGAAACACTGGCTGACCATCGTCAAACCCGACCAGGTCACCAGCACAACAGGCTACCTCTTCATCACCGGCGGATCGGTAGGCCGCAAAGCTCCCGATGCTGCCAACGCCGCGTACGTTGAACTCGCGATGTCGACGCACACGGTCGTCGCCGAGTTGCAGGACATTCCCAATGAGCCGCTGCAGTTCACTGAGGACGGCCGAATGCGCTCCGAGGACGGCATCATCGCCTTCACGTGGATGAAGTACCTGAAGACAGGCGACGAGACCTGGCCGCTGCGGCTGCCGATGACGAAGGCCGCGGTGCGCGCCATGGACACCGCGTCCGCGGTTGCGAAAGTGGAGAAGTTCGTGGTGGCCGGCGGATCGAAGCGCGGCTGGACTACGTGGACCACCGCGGCAGTCGACAAGCGCGTCGTGGCCATCGTGCCCGCCGTCATCGATCTCCTCAACATCGAGAAATCGTTCGAGCATCATTACAAGGTCTACGGCTTCTGGGCGCCCGCCATCAAGGATTACGAAGAGGCCGGCGTGATGGACTGGACGGGCACTCCCGAATACGCCAAGCTGATGCAGATCGAAGAGCCGTACAATTATCGCGATCGCCTCACCATGCCGAAGTTCATCGTCAACGATACCGGCGATCAGTTCTTCGTGCCCGATTCCTCGCAGTTCTATTTCGACGACCTGAAGGGCGAGAAGTACCTGCGCTATGTCCCGAACACCGATCATAGCCTGCGCAACAGCGATGCCCGCGACAGCATGGCGGCGTTCTACCAGGCTTTCGTCGAAGGCAAGCCGCGTCCCGACTTCAAGTGGAGCTTCGAAAAGAACGGCGATATCCGAGTGGTCAGCAAAACCAAGCCCGCCGCGGTGAAACTCTGGCAGGCCACCAACGCCGAGCATCGCGATTTCCGCCTGATGACTATCGGACCGGCTTACCGCAGCGTCGACCTGCAGGATCAGGGCGGCGGAGTCTATGTCGGACACGTGCCCGCGCCCGAGAAGGGTTGGACCGCCTACTTCGTCGAGATGACGTACCCCGGACCCGGCAAGTATCCGTTCAAATTCACCAGCGGCGTGCGCGTCGCGCCGGATACTGAGCCCTTCCCGGCATACGCGCCCAAGCGCCCGGCGAAATAATTACAGCGCCGCCAGCACTTCTTTGTACAAATATTTCGAGCCTTCGACGCCGTCCCACGGGCCCTCTTCGTATTCCAGCGCGAAGGTGCCGGTGAAGCCCGCGTCCATCATGATTTTGACGCTGCGTCGGACGTTGTTGTTCTCTTTCCAGCGGCTCCAGTATTTCGCGTGAACGTTGGTGTGCGCGTACGGCGCCAGATCCTTCAGGCCGTTGTACATCAGGTACTCGTGCTCCCAATTGCAGAAATCCGGCGACGCCTCGCAGAACGGGCTGCCGACCTCGTCCACAATGATGCGGATGTTGATGGGATTGGCCGTCAGGCCCCAGTGATTTTCCAGCGTCACCTTCACCCCCACCTTCGCGCCGTGCTCCGCCATCTCCTTGAACGACTCGATGCAGTTGGTCAGGTACACGGCGAGCTGGTCGTTCTTCGGGTAGTCGGACGTAGCCACGGCGGGCGGCGCGATCCTCGGTCCGCCGCTATTCACGCGCATCGACTTGGCGCCCAGGATGGCCGCGCCGTCCAGCCACTTCTTTGCGACCTCGATTCCGGCCTTGCGCTTCTCGATATCCAACTCGCAAATGTCGCGCGGCGCGTTGTTCGAGATGTGCTGGCACTTTGTCCCGGTCGCCGCCATCTTCGCCGCAAGCTTCTCCAGCCACTTGCGGCCGGACGCGCTCGATGGGTCGAACTCACGCGTGGTGCGGGTTGCGACACCGACGTTCAGCGGCACCTCGACGTACATGCTGTCGTCCGCCACGTCGCCGAACAGGCCGGAGAACAAGTCCATGTGGGTGACGCCGGGGAACGTGTCCTTCGTGAACTGCGGGAAATCCAGCATGGTGATTTCGCCGTACTTCTTCTTCATCTCCTGGCCGGCCGCGTTGTTGCCGAACTGCGTGCGGCTCTTGAAGATGTAGCGGATCGGCCATGTGTTGGAGGCCAACCTGTCCAGTTTCTGTTTCTCCGTCAGAGGGGCGGCGAACGCCACGGCCCCCGCTGCCTGCAGGAATCCTCGGCGGTGAATGGGAGCATGCATACGCTGAGTGTACCGCTTTGCTGGCGGCGTCTCGCGCATTGTTATACTTGAGTTTCCCGTGTTCCATTCCATCGAAAAGCAAGTTTCCGACGCGTTTCATTCGCACATTCAGATTCGCTATGGCATCGATCTGGCGGTCCCGATCGAGCAGCCGCGCCAGAGCGATTTCGGCGAGATGGCCGTGCCCTCCGCCTTCCAACTGGCGAAGCAACTGCGCCAGGCGCCTAAGAAGATCGCGGCCGAACTGGTGGACGAGATCGGCCCGATCCCCGGAGTCGCCGCCATGGAAGTGGCCGGCAATGGCTACATCAACATTCGCCTGGACCGGGGCGCCTATGCCGGGCAGTTGTTGCGCGGCGATTCCACGCCGGCCGCAAAATCCGGCGAGAAGATCATCGTCGAGCACACCAATATCAATCCGAATAAAGCGGCGCATATCGGCCACCTGCGCAATGCGGCGCTCGGCGATACGTTTGTCCGCATGCTGCGCGCCAGCGGCTATCGCGTGGAAGTTCAGAACTACATCGACAACACCGGCGTTCAGGTCGCCGACGTCGTGGCCGGCTTCCACTATCTGGAAAACAAGTCGGTAGCGGACGTGCAGGCGCTGCTCGCCGATCCCGCCGTGCGCTTCGACTATTATTGTTGGGATCTATACGCGCGCACTTCGACTTACTACAAGGACAATCCGGAGTCGCTTGCATGGCGCCGAACGACTCTGCATGCCATGGAGTCCGGCGAGGGCGAAATCGCCGAACTGGCGAGCATCGTTTCGGATGCCGTCGTGAAGGCGCATCTGGCGACCATGCTGCGTCTGGATGTCGAGTACGACGTGCTGCCGCGGGAGAGCGAAATCCTGCACCTGCAGTTCTGGGCGGCGGCGTTCGAATTGCTGAAAGAGCGCAAGGCCATCTACTTCGAGACCGAGGGCAAGCACGCGGGCTGCTGGGTGATGCCCGGGCTGTCGGAAGAAGGCAAGGTGATCGTCCGTTCCGACGGCACCGTCGTGTATACCGGTAAGGACATCGCGTACCAGCTTTGGAAATTCGGACTGCTGGGCAAGGACTTTCATTACCGGCCATGGTACACGTATGCCGACGGCCGGGTGCTGTGGGTGACCACTGACGAGCCCGGCGAAAGCGGCCAACAGTTCGGCCACGGCACGCGCGTCTACAACGTGATCGACACCCGCCAGTCGTACCTGCAGGACGTAGTCGAAGCCGGCCTGCGCGCGCTCGGCTACAACGAACAGGCCGACCAGTCGATTCACTTCAATTACGAAATGGTCGCACTGTCGCCGCGGTGTTGCGCCGATCTGGGCATTCCGTTATCGGAAGAAGATCGCAAACGGCCGTACGTCGAAGTGTCGGGTCGCAAAGGGCTCGGCGTGAAGGCGGACGACCTGATGGACAGTCTCATCGACAAGGCGCTCGAAGAGGTCGCTTCGCGCCATGCCGATGCGCCAGCCGAAGAGCAGCGCGCCGTGGCCACGCAGATCGCAATCGGAGCGCTGCGCTATTTCCTGCTGAAATTCACGAGGAATGCGGTGATCGCGTTCGATCTCCAGGAAGCGCTGAGCTTCGAAGGAGAGACCGGACCATACGTGCAATACTCCGCCGTGCGCGCCCGCAAAATCCTGACCAAGCTTACCGAGCGCGGCGAATCGATGCCGGACTTCGATTCCGACTTGAATCCCGAGATCATGGCGCGCCAGTTGGCCGACGAAAATCTCTGGCAGATGCTGCTCGCCGCATCGAAGGCCGACTCCGCCGTCGAGCGCGCCGTCACCGCCGGAGAGCCGGCCCACGTGGCTCGGTATGCTTTCCAACTCGCGCAGGCATTCAGCAACTTCTACCAGCAGAATCCGATTCTGATCGAAGAGAATCGCGAGAAGAAAATGGTCATGCTCTGGATGACGGATTTCTTCCGCCGCCAGTTAGAACGCACTGCCGGCATCCTCGGCATCCAGATCCCGATTTACATGTAGACAAACCGCTCTCTCACGGTCGCGGCTCTGATCGGAGCCCCGAACGTAAGAGAGGGGTCTACTTCGTTTCTTTCTTGCCCTCCGGCGTCGCCAGATACTGCACGATTACCGAAATCCTCCGATTGGACGACGCCTGCGGATCTTCCGGATGACGCAGTTGCCGGTCGGCATAGCCTCGCACCTGCGCCACCTGCCCGGACCGCAGCCCGCTCGCCTGCATTAGTTTTCGCGCCGAATTGGCACGATCGCTGGACAGTTCCCAGTTCGAATACGATCCATCGCCGGAGAAGGGCTTCGCATCCGTGTGGCCTTCGATCAGCACCTCGTTGGGCAACTTCCCGAGTTCGCCCGCCAGGTGTGTTAGCAACTCACTCCCGCCGTCGGTGGGGATCGGCCGGCCCGACTCGAAGAACATGCCGGCATCCGTTTCCAGCAACTCGATGCGCAGCCCGTCCGACGTTATCGTGATTTCCACATGGTCTTGCAGAGCCTTGAAATTCGGCACTGTCATGAGCGCCTGCTGGATCTTCTCCGCAAGCTTTTTCATGTCGTCCTTGGGGACTTCGAGCGCGTTACCCATTCCTGCCGCCGCCGTGCCGGTCATCTTTCCCGGACCCGACGGGTTGTTGAAATATGCACTCACCGACTGCTGCACTTCTTTATCCGCGCTCATCAGCCAGAGCACGATGAACAGCGCCATCATGGCTGTCACGAAGTCGGCATAGGCAACCTTCCAGGCGCCTCCATGATGGCCGCCATGTCCGGCTTTCTTCCTCTTGATGACGATAATCTGCGGTGCGGCGACCGCTAGCGGCGTAGGCTCTTCGGGCATGGATTATGCCGCCTTGCTCGCGACGCTTCCGCCGCCGCGGCAGGCCGCCTCCATCTCCTGGAACGTAGGCCGCACTCCCGTCGGGATCGACCGCCGCGCCAATTCCACCGCCATCATGGGACTCAGCCCCTTGATGAATCCCAGGGCCGTCATGCGCAGGAAGCCGAAATAGTTCGCCTCCGCATCGTTCTGTTTGCCCATGGCCGACGCGATTGGACTAAAGATACCGTAGCAGAGCAGGATCCCCAGAAAGGTCCCGACCAGCGCCGCCGCCACCCTATGGCCGATCTCTTCCTTCGGTCCGCCCAATGCGCCCATCGTGATCACGACGCCCAGCACGGCCGCCACGATTCCCAACCCGGGCAGAGCGTCGGCCATCGTGGACAACGCCGCAATCGGCTCTGCCGATTCGCGGTGATGCACTTCCAGATCCACTTCCATCATTTGGTCGATATCCATGGGCTCCACGCCGCCCGAGACCGCCATGCGCAACGTGTCACAGAAAAATTGGACCGCGTGGTGCGCCGCCAGGAATTTAGGGTATTTCGAAAACACCGGACTCTTTTCCGGATGATCGACATCTTCTTCCAACTTGGCCGTGCCCGCCTTGCGTACGTAGGTGAACAACTCGTACATCATCTTCAGATTCTCGGCATAAAACTCCTTCGTGTACGGGCTTCCCCCGATCACTCCCATCAGACCCTTTCCCAGGCGAATGAGTGTCGGTACTGGATTCGCTACCACTACCGTCCCTACGGCTGCTCCAAAGATAATTACGAGTTCCGCCGGTTGAAAAAGTACTAGCAGCTTTCCATGCTCCATCAGGTAGCCGCCGACGATGGCCCCCAGGACTATGACAATTCCGATCAGCGAGATCATTTAGATATTTGGTGCGCCCTCGCAGTACATATCGGCCGTGGCGCCTCCGTCTTTAGCCGCACGGCGAATCCATGTAACGCGACATGTGCGGCATGAATTGAGCTTGCCAATTTACGGATAGTACTGGAACAATAGGTGCTTGGTCGAATCTTATGCGTATACGCGTACTAGGCATTGTGCTGGCGGGTGGCAAAGGAACGAGGCTGTATCCGCTCACCCGTGAACGGGCCAAACCGGCCGTTCCGTTTGGTGGTAAGTATCGCATTATCGATTTCGTCCTGAGTAATTTCATCAACTCGGGCATCTACTCCGTGTATGTCCTCACTCAGTTCAGGAGCCAGTCACTGCTGCAGCACCTCAATGAGGGCTGGCAGTTCGGCGGCCTGCTGAAATCCCAGTTCGTGATCCCGGTGCCAGCCCAGATGCGCTCCGCGGGCGAGACCTGGTACCAGGGCACCGCCGACGCTATTTACCAGAACATCAACCTGGTGGAACAGTCGGACCCGCACGTGGTGGCGATCTTCGGCGGCGATCATATCTACCGCATGAACATCATGAGTATGATCGAATACCACGTGCAGAAGAGCGCCGAGGTCACAGTTGCGGCCATTCCCGTGGATCGCAAACATGCCTCCGAGTTCGGTGTGATCGAGACGTCCGAGGACGGCCACATTCTCGGCTTCCACGAAAAGAGAGCCGACGCGCCCACCATGCCCGGCGATGACAACCGCGTCTACGCCTCCATGGGCAATTACGTCTTCTCCACGCGCACGCTGCTTCGCCTGCTCCATGACGATGCCGCCGAGGAGCACAGCAACCACGACTTCGGCCGCGACATTCTGCCCAAACTGGCCGGCAAGGCCGAGATCTACGCTTACGATTTCCAGACCAACCGGATCCCGGGCGATATCAACGACGGCGAGCCGTACTGGCGCGACGTCGGCACCACCGATGCCTATTACGAGGCCAACATGGACCTCCGCGCGGTCAAGCCGGTCCTCAATCTGTATAACCGCGAATGGCCCCTGCGCAGCGCCAGCTATCCCGATCCGCCGGCCAAGTTCACCTTCGACGACGAAAACCGTCGCGGCCAAGCCATCGATTCCATTGTGTCCGGCGGCTGTATCCTCTCCGGCGGAACGGTCCGGAGGAGCGTGCTCGGGCGCGGCGTGAGGGTCCATGCCGGGGCACTGGTGGACGACAGCGTCATTCTCGACAACTGCGATGTCGGACGGCGCGCCAAGCTTAAACGCGTCATTCTCGATAAGAACGTGCGCATTCCCGAAGATGCCGTGATCGGATACGACCTGGAACGCGACCGGCTGCACCATCACGTCACCGAGAGCGGAATCGTGGTGATCGGGGGCGCTCGCACCCCCGTCGACATCACCGGGCTGGTGGTCTGAGCCGGCGCTCCGGCCCGCGGCCATGGAACAGCACGTATTCGCGTGGATCGGCCAGTACGGCTATCTGGCGATCTTTGCGCTGCTGATGTTCGGCATCGCCGGGCTGCCCGTCCCCGACGAGACGCTGCTCACGTTCTGCGGCTTTCTGATTTTCAGAGGCAAACTCTCGGCGACGGCGACCTTCGCCACGGCCTTCGCCGGCAGCGCTTGCGGCATCACCTTGAGCTACATCCTGGGGCGCACGTTCGGACTGGCGCTCATCCACCGGTACGGCAAGTATCTGCGGATCACCGAAGATCACGTTCACAAAGCGCATGCATGGTTCGGGCGCGTCGGACACTGGGGGCTCACGTTCGGCTACTTCGTCCCGGGGGTCCGCCACTTCACCGCGTATGCGGCGGGGATGAGCGAACTGGAGCCGCCTCAGTTCGTGCTCTATGCTTACAGCGGCGGCATTCTCTGGGTCAGCACGTTCCTGTCGCTCGGCTATTTTCTGGGCGAGCGATGGGAGAGCGTGGAGAAAAACATTCATCAGTACCTGATCTGGGCCACGGTTGTCTGCGCTATCGGGCTGGCAGCGTATCTGGTATGGAGGAAGCGTTCCCGGGCGAAACGGCCGTAACCATCAGGGCGACTGCTACGACTACCGCGCAGCCGATCACGTTGTACCAGAGCCACGAAACGTCGGTGAACCAGGATGTCGACAGGATCGCGGCTTCCCCCGCCAGCATGCCGATGAAGCAGGCGGTGCCGCGCACCCGCCGGAACGCCAGGGCGAGGACGAAGCAGCCCAGCAACGAACCGTAGAATAGCGACCCCACTTTGTTCACCGCCACGATCAGCGCGCCCAGACGTCCCGCCCAACCGGCGAACATGACCGCGTAAATACCCCAAAACATCGTGGCCCAGCGCGATGCCGCCACGTAGTGATGATCGCTGGCATTCCTGCGGAAATGGCGCTTGTAAATATCGACGATCGTCACCGTCGCCAGCGAATTGATCTCGCCCGAACTGGCCGACATGGTGGCGGCAAATATCACCGCGATCACCAGACCCACCAGCCCGACCGGTAGGAACCGCGTCACAAAAGACAGGAAGATGTAGTTAGTATCGGTGAAGCCCTTTTCGCCGCCCATCTGCCCCACCAGTTTCGAGGCCTCCTGCCGCGCTCCGTCCAGACTCTTCTGCGCGCCGCGATACGCTTCGCGCTCGCGCGCCTCGGCCGCCGGATCGCCGTCGTGGTGCGCCTGCACCATCGCCAGAGCGGCCGTCTTGCGCTGCTCGTAAGCCTGCTGGTATTCGGCGGCGATGTGCGGATACTCGGCGGAGAGTTCGATCCTCGACAGCTCGGCATGTTGGAACAGTAGCGGCGGCTGCACGAAAATGTGGAACACGAAAACCATCGCGCCGATGAACAGAATGAAGAACTGCATCGGGATCTTCGCCACCGCATTGAAGAGCAGGCTGAGGCGGCTTTGCGAGATCGACTTCCCGGTCAGATATCGCTGCACTTGCGATTGGTCGCAGCCGAAGTACGAAAGAAACAGGAACGTCCCGCCGATCAGTCCGCTCCACATGTTGAAGCGGTCGTTCCAGTCGAAATGCGTGGTGACCGCGTTCAACCGCCCCGCCGCCCCGGCCAGGAAAACGGCATCGCCGAAGCCCACCGAATGCGGCAGTAGTACGATGACAGTGACCAGCGACGCGATCAGTCCCACGAAGATCACGCCCATCTGCTGTACGTCCGACCACGTCACCGCTTTGATGCCGCCCAGCACCGTGTACGTGATCACCACCGCGCCCATCAGCGATGTGGTCATGCGCTCCGGCCATCCCAGAATCACCGACAGCACCAGCGCCGGCGCATAGATCGTCAGGCCCGCCGAGAGTCCCCGCTGGCACAGGAAGATGACGCTGGCCAGCGCGCGCGTCTTGGCATCGAAGCGATTTTCCAGATATTCGTAAGCAGTGTAAACTTTTGCTTTGTGAAAAATCGGCACCACCGTGGCGCAGATCACCACCATCGCGATCGGCAGTCCGAAGTAGAACTGCACGAAGCGCATGCCATCCACATAACTCTGGCCGGTGGTCGAAATGAAGGTGATTGCGCTGGCCTGCGTGGCCATGATCGAAAGCGCCATGGCGTACCACGGCATCGATCTCCCGGCCAGAAGGTAGCGATCGACAGTATTGCTGCCGCGGCTTCTGTACAAGCCGTACGCAACAATGGAAACCAGGGAGACGACCAGGACAATCCAGTCCAACGCTCTCATCGATAGGCTCGTGTAAACAGGTAGAAGCCGCCGATGATCAGAACCAGGTAGATGAAGACCGCCTTATAGATGCGACCCCACGACCGAAGAAACGGTGGTGGCTCGTCCGGGACATCTCTCAAATGCGACATCTTGGGGCAGTGTATCACGTGAGTGTCACAGTCCATCGCCGCGGCGTAGCGAGCGGCCTCTAACCCCCGGCCCCTGGCCCCCGGTCCCCGGCCCCTGTCCGGCTCATGCCCAACCCCCAAATCCCAACCCCGCTTTTCTTACGCCAGCAACTCCCCCGTCAGCACGGTAACTGCCTGCCCGCCCAACTTCACGCGATCGCCATCCACCCTGACGCGCACCACGCCGCCGCGCGCCGACGCCTGGAATGCCGTGAACTCGCGCTTGCCCAACCGCTCCGCCCAGTACGGTCCCAGCGCCGTGTGTGCCGACCCCGTCACCGGGTCCTCGTCCACCCCCGCGCCCGGCGCGAAGAATCGCGAGACGAAGTCGTATTCGCCGCTGCCCCGCGCGGTCACGATGACGCCGCGCACCGGCTCCTTCCGCAGCGTGCCGTGGTCCGGGGACAGACCGCGCAGCGTCTCCTCCGAATCCACCTCCACCAGGTAGTCGAAAACGTTCTTGCCCACGAACTTCGCCTCTTTGACCCCGAGCGCCGCGAGCAGGGCGGGTGGAGCGGCCGCCGCCACCGCGACCTTGGCCGGAAAATCCAACTCGATCCAGTCGCCCTTCCGGTCCGCCGTCAGCAACCCGCTGCGCGTATGGAATCTGGCTTGCTCGCCTTCCGGCAGGTGACCGTCTTCCCACAGGACGTGAGCGCTGGCCACTGTGGCGTGGCCGCAAAGGTCGACCTCCACCGCCGGTGTGAGCCAGCGGAGATTGTAACCGCCGTTCTCGGGAGTCAGGAAAGCCGTCTCGGAAAGGTTCATCTCGCGCGCTACGTCGCGCATCCATTCGTCCGGACGGGCTTCCTTCAGCACGCAAACTGCTGCCGGGTTTCCGGCAAACGGACGGTTTGTAAAAGCATCCACCTGGACGACTCGTATGGCCATAATCCAGTGTAATCGTGAAACCTTTCCCTGTTTGAGGGAGTCTACTGAGGAGTTGCAATGCTGTCGTTCGTGACCAAGATTTCGGCCGCCGTAGCGTTGCTGGGTGCGCTTTGGGCGCTGAACTCAGTGCAAAAAACACCCATTCGCAACGGTCAGGTGCGTATTCTTCGCTTCTATGCCAGCGTGGGCCTCGTGCTCACAGGCGAATCGGCCGAGCTCTGCTATGGCGTGGAGAACGCCCGCAGCGTGCGCATGTCCCCGCCGGTCGCCGGCTTGTATCCTTCCTCCCGACGCTGCCTGCAAGTTGTGCCGGAACACACCACACACTATACGATTCTGGCCGAAGGCTACGACGGCAAAGTCGCCATGCAATCGCTCACGCTGCCCGTGCAGACCACTCCGGAAGCGCCTCCGCCGGCGGTAAATTACGCCATGGCCGTATTCCCGCGAGTCCGACCGTTCAGCCGCTAATTTCCTGCACGACCCGCCGCGCCGATTCGAGCGCTCCCTGCATCCATCCGGTCCACGCCGACGTATGCTCCACCGGCGAAATGGATCCGCCCTTCCCGGTACGCCAGCGTGTCCAGGAAGCCCATCTGGCCCGGCGTGTGCAGCGCGAATGATCCCCGCTGCCACGGGTCGAGCTCCCGGCAGTGTGCGATCCCGCCCTCGAACGATGCCCCGAGTTCCGGAAAGATCTGCCGCGCCTGGCCAAATGCCGCCGACACCCGCTCTTCTTCCGTCATACGTTCCAGCGCCGCCGTGTACGGTCCGATCGGATACGCCGTCAACGCGCCGCGCTCGTCCACCTCGGTGCCCGGGTCGGAAGTCAGTCGTTCGATCGGCAGATCTGCGGTCACGTTGCCGCTGAATCGATCCTTCAGCCAGAATCGCCTGCGGCTTTGGAGAAACACCTTCACGGTGCGCGAGTAATTCTGTTCGCGGATAGCCCGCTGCTTACCGTCGCTCAGCCGCGCATCCTGAAAAATCTTGCCGATCGCAGGGCAGATTGCCCGATCGGCATTGATCGTCTCCGTCGCGCTGCCCGCCTGCAGCGTGATCTGCACCGAGCGCTCGTCCTGCTTCACTGCCTCTCCAACTTCGCGGCGAAAGCCTGCGGCAGGCGGTCGTTGCCGCCTTCGATCCGCCATGCCGGTCCTGACCCACGCGAGTTCAATCCGTGCAACAGGTACGACGCCGGCGATCCGAAGTCCGTGCCGAATCCGAAGCTGAGCAGCTCCGCCGCACCCTGCGATGCCCCTTGCGATCGAAACCACGCACCCGGCGTATGCCCGTCCCACCGCGACATCACGTGGCCGATCTGTTTGGGGAAACCCGCCTCGAGTGCGCGCTGTGTTTCCGGGTCGAGATACTTCTTCCGCAGCCCAGCCATCCCGAGTCGCCGTTCTTCTTCGGTCAAATCGAACGGCCACACGGTGTCCGCCGCTCCCGCAAAATACCGCTGCCCGCGAATGTGATAGAACGAGCGCGTTCCGGCCACCCGCTCCGGCAGCAGTTTCAATCCGAACGTGTGCGCATAGTGCTGCGTAATCTCGTGACCGGCCGGGATCGCCTCCGCGCCCGCCTCGCCGTACAGCCCCGGAGCGAATCCCTCGCGCAAGGTCCGCACCCGCCCGCCCGGACGCAACTGCGCCTCCAACACCGTCACGCGATGCCACTGATTCTGCAACTCGTACGCCGCGCACAGTCCCGCGAGTCCCGCCCCCAGCACCGCCACGTGTTGCACCGGACCCCGCCGATCCAGCCGCGCCGACGCAGGCGGTGCCGCCATCCACATCAGAAGGTCGCGCCGCGTCTTCATACGGCCTTCCCGCCCTCGCTATAATAGAAGTTCCACGTGCAAGATTACATTCGGATTCGCGGTGCGCGGGTCCACAACCTCAAGAACATTTCGCTTTCTATTCCCCATAACCAGTTGACCGTGGTGACGGGCGTTTCGGGCTCCGGTAAGTCTTCGCTCGCCTTCGACACCATCTACGCCGAGGGCCAGCGCCGGTATGTGGAATCGCTTTCCGCGTACGCCCGCCAGTTCCTCGAGCGCATGGAGAAGCCCGAGGTCGAGGAGATCGACGGCATCGCGCCCGCGGTCGCCATCCGCCAGAAGAATTCGACTCGCAATCCGCGCTCGACCGTTGCCACTTCGACGGAGTGCTACGACTTCCTCCGCCTTCTGTTTGCCCGCGTCGGCCGCACTATCTGCCCGAATTGCGGAACCCGCGTGGTCCGCGACACTGTCGACGAAATCGCCGCCCGCCTGCTCGAACTCCCCGCCGGATCGCGATGGTACGCCCTATTTCCGTGCGGCGACCACGCCTCCACCCAGGCTCTCCGCGACCACTTGTTCGAACTGCGCAAGAAGGGTTTTTCGCGCCTCTTCCAGAAAGGCCGCCTATTCGAGTTCTCGACCCCCGAATCGCTCCTCGATATCGACTTCGGCCAAACCGTCTTCGTTCTCGTCGATCGCATCGCCATCGGCCCCGATCTCCATCAGCGCCTCGTCGACACCATCGAGATCTGTTACCGCGAAACCGGCGAAGTCATCTTCCAGAGCGCCGACGGGACGCAGACCCTGCGCTTCAACGAGAAGTTCCAGTGCAAGACCTGCCTCACCGAGTTCAGTATCCCGGAGCCGATCCTCTTCAGCTTCAATTCGCCCTACGGCGCCTGTCCGCGCTGCCAGGGCTTCGGCAACACGATCGACTTCGACATGGACCGCGTGATTCCCGACAAGGGCCTTTCCCTCGACGAAGGCGCGGTCGATCCCTGGACCAAGCCGAAGTACCGCTCCTGGTTCGGCAATTTCAAGAAGTCGGTCGGCGGACGCAAGGTCCGCACGGCCGTGGCATTCTGTGACCTCACCGAAGCCGAGCGCGACACCGTCTACGACTTCATCCGCCGCTTCTTCGACCACCTCGAAACGAAGAAGTACAAACTCCACGTCCGCGTCTTTCTCAGCCGGTACCGCGGCTATGCTCTTTGTCCCGAATGCAAAGGCGCGCGCCTGCGCAAGGAGGCCCTCTACGTGCGCATCGGCGGCAAGAACCTGGCCGAGGTCGCCCGCATGAACATCGCCGAGGCCTTCCACTTCTTCGAGACCCTGGACCTCTCGCCCGAGGAAAACGGCATCGCCGGCAAAATCCTGATCGAGATCCGCCAGCGCCTGAAATTCCTCAGCGATGTCGGCCTGGAATATCTCACCCTCGATCGGCTCTCGGCCACTCTCTCCGGCGGCGAAGCGCAGCGCATTCAGTTGGCCACCTGTCTCGGCTCGCGACTCGTCGGCGCCTGCTACGTGCTCGACGAGCCGTCCATCGGACT
>Ga0105240_10003883_pt1 | contig 23082 bp, 17 predicted proteins | sample KBSC54metaG_FD_80426 | JGI IMG/M metagenome (GOLD analysis project Ga0105240, IMG submission 80426) | Corn rhizosphere microbial communities from Kellogg Biological Station, Michigan, USA - KBS C5-4 metaG | ecosystem: Host-associated > Plants > Roots > Rhizosphere > Soil | place: Michigan, USA... | reverse complement strand
CGAAGATCGTATCGACCGGCTCGCCGCCCAGCGTGCTGCTGATGTGGATCGCCCCCGTCTTGTGCGCCGTGATCTCGTCGTTGACCACGTCGGCGCCCACGAATTCCGCGATCAGTTCGCGCCCCGATCCCGTCGTGCCGACGCCCAGGATTTGCAGGCGGTCGCCCCACAACTTCTCAACCTGGCCCAAGCCCTGCTGAACGGCCTCGATCGGCCGCCCTGCCGTGCGCAGGTACACGTCGTGAATCACCGTGCCAGATTCGTCGATCACCACCACGTTCGTCGAAACCGAGCCGATGTCGAGCCCCAGGTACGCCGGAATCAGGGTCGCCGGCGCGCTATACAGGCCCACTTTCTCCCGCAGTTGAACGACGTTTTCGGTGGACAGCGGCCGCGTGTCCTGCACGCTGTCCAGACTGTCGTGCTGATTGAGCCGGTGGATTTCCAGGATCGACCGTTTGTGCGGTTCCTCGGCCTCCAGCATGGCGGTGCCGATCGCTCCGCACCAGGCAAATTCCGGCGGAACGATGAGATCGCCCTCGGCCAGCGAGAATGCTTCGCGCAGCGCGCCGGTGACGCCGGCATTCTGCGACACGGCTCCGACCAGCGCCACGGGAGCCTGCACTGGCCGGCCCTTCACGATGGAGCTTTTGTAGTTGCGCGCCACCGCGTCGCAGAGTCCGCGCAAAATCTCGGCGGGGGAGTAGCCCTTCTGCTGCGCGTGGATCATGTCGCTCTTTGCGAACACCGAGCAGCGGCCGGCAATCCGCGCCGCGCAACTGGCCGTGCAGACCACATTGCCGACGTCTTCCACCGAATACTGCATGCGTAGCGCCTGCTGGTCGAGGAACGACCCGGTGCCAGCCGCGCACTCGCCCGAGCGGTCGTAGTCCAGGATGCTGCTGTTCTCCAGCCGGATGTACTTCGAGCTTTCGCCGCCGATCTCGAACACGGTGCGGACGTCCGGGTAGAACGTGCCGATCATGCGCGCCATGGCCTTGAATTCGTTCTCGAAGAACAGGCCCAGCACCTTGGCGATGGTGCGGCTTCCTGACCCGGTCACGCGCATACCTTCGACCGCGACGTCGGGCACCGTGTCGTAGAATTCCCGCAGCAGATCGTAAGTGGACTGGATCGGGCTGCCGGCGATCCGGCGATAATCGGACAGCACCAATGGGCGGTCGCCCAGCGCCGTCATCCGGAACTCGGGATGAGCCGCGCAAAGCGATTGCAGAAGCGGCCGGTCCGCCGGCGCGCCCAATGCGGCCAGCTTCAGACTAATGGCCCCGATATCCAGACCGATATTGATGCCCATTGTCTTCCCATTCTGGAGGGAAAGGGGTCGAGTAAACAAGTTATTAAGGTCCGAATAGCATATATTTGCAGCGATTGGGGAAAATCGGGCCTCAACGGCGTGGCCTGCCCCTGTTAACTTAGGGGATTACCAACCAACCTATCTGGGTCCGCTAGTACTTGCCAGTTCGCCCGCGCGGGCCGCAGACTAGCCAAACGATGGTAAAGAAATTCATCCGCGTGAACAACAAGCTCATCAACATCGACGCCATTTCTTTTGTGGAGTTCCTGGAGTCCGGCCGCGCCATGATCATCGCGCACGGCCTGGCGCTCGAGAAACAACACATTCAGGTGGATCCCGAGGACGCACTCGCTCTCCGCGAGATCCTCGAGCCGATGTCCCACAACGTAAGCGGCGCGCCCTGGCACGGGCCCGCAAGCCACTCCCAGCAGACGAACCGCTATTCGTTCAACAACCGGTAACGCGAGCCGCTCGGCCTACCACCACTCCGGGTGCGCCGGCGACCACGTGCAGCCAGGGATCGCCAGCCAATCCATGCCGGTATCGCCGATCGGAGCGCCGGGAGGGGCATCCGCCGCCGGAATCGGACGGGCCGGATCCATGGGACGCTCCAGGAAGCGCTTGATATCCGCCGCGAGCAGCGTGTGCTGCGCCACCTCGGCCTCCGCCGCCGGAGCCGCCGCCTTCAGTCGCGCCGCCAGTTTGGCCAGCTTGAGCGACGCGATCGCGCGCACCTGACCGTTGGGAGCGCCCGACGCTAGCCACATCACGCGATCCACCAGCACGCGCTCCTCGGCCCGCCGGACTTCCATCTCGTACGGTGTTGCCGCCACAGCATCGAATACAGCCTTCGTCAGCCGATCGATGACTTCCTCCAGCCCGGGCAGCGAAGGATCGACCGCATGCTGCGCCACCACCCGCGCCGCGCGATCGAATTCCAGCGTGAACCCGATCGTCACATCCGACGCCACGGTCCCCGGACTCAGCGGATCGAAGCCGTCCCCGGTCGTCCGCGGGAAGAGTTCGCGATGCCGGCCGAAGCCCGGCGGACGCGGCGGGATGGCGTCGAGCACCTGCTTGGGCACGGTCAGTTCGCTGGGCTTCAATGTCGCCGCCAGCGCGTCGAGCGCCTTCCGCTGATCGGCCGGCGCTTCCCATTTCGTCGGCGTGCGTCCATCGCCGCGCATGCCGTAGATATAGTCGATGCCGCCCACCATGCTGGCCGTCGATTCCACCGCGTACCGGTGATACATAAAGATCGGCACGAACGGCTCTTCAATGGTCGCCATGGGAGCGCCGTTGCGGATAGTGTGCTCGCCGATCCGGTTCAGCGCCGCGCGCCGCACCTTCATCAGCCGGTTCAACTCATCGGCCTGATTGACGCCGTTCGACCACTGATCGACCTTGGGGTGCGCATTCAAATCCTGATTAGTCAGGTACCGCAGGTCCTTCGCCCAGGCGTCGTCCAGGATCCGCGCCAGCGCGGCCTGCTCATCCCCGTGCGGCAATTGGCGGTATCCATAATTGATCGCGACCTTGTCCCAATCGCCGATCTTCGCCGGATACGCGTGCGAAATATCGATGGTGCCGTCAGCCTTCAACTCCTCCTGCGGATGCGGATAGTCCATCACGGAAATCCAGCCCTGCGAGCTGTCGTAATAGTTGTGGCCCAAGCCGAGCGTGTGTCCGACCTCGTGCGCGGCCAACTGGCGGATGCGCGCCAGCGCCGTCTGGTACAGGATGTCGGGCTTTTCATTGCCGGTCGTGTACGGCGAGAGCAGGCCTTCGAAAATCATGTAGTCCTGGCGGTCGCGCAACGAGCCCAGCGTGACCGTCGCCTTGATAATCTCGCCGGTGCGCGGATCGGCCACCGACCCGCCGGTGCTCCAACCGCGCGTCGAACGGTGGACCCAGTTGATCATGTTGTAGCGGATATCCATCGGGTCGGCGCCTACGGGCAGCACCGCGACTTTAAAGGCATTCGTGAAACCGGCCGCTTCGAAGGCCTGACTCCACCAGCTTGCGCCTTCCACCAGAGCCTTCTTCACGTCCTCAGGCGCGCCGGGGTCGACCCAATATTCGATCGGCTTCACCGGATCGCTGACCGCGGCAGTGGGGTCCTTCTTCACCAGGCGATGGCGGCGTAGATAGCGAACCACCATGGGCTCGCCGATCGGCACGCTGTAATCCACATAGTTCAGTCCGCCGTATCCCGCGCGCGGATCGTCAATGCGCGGCTGGTAATTGCGATCCGGCAGTTCCACCAGCGAGAAATGTTCGCGCAGGGTCACCGCTTCGGCAGTCGGGGTGACGCTGGCCACGGTGCCGGAAAAGAGTCCGCCGCCGAAGCCGCCGCGGCCGCCGCGTCCCGCTCCCGCCGCGGCTCCCGGTACAGGCACCACAATCTGCGGAGGACCTTGCGCCGGACCAAACCCGCCGCCGCGCCCGCCCGCGGTCTCATTGGTGAACGTGAGCGTGACTTCGATCTCGGTATTCTTCGGGAAATTCTTGGTGCGCGGCAGGTACACCGCGCTCCGCGTGCGGTCCACGCGATATGCCCCGCCGAGCGCCCCCGCGGCGCCCAATCCGTCGCGCAAAAAAAAGTCGGTGGCATCCACCAGCACGCGGCCATTACTCTCGGCGCCCACCGCGAAGCCCCACAGAATCGACTTGGCGAAGGAGTCCTCCACGCTGCGCCGCTCGGCCGCATTCGCGCTCGACGAGCGGAAGGATTCGTTGCCCTGCACCATCATCACGCGCGGCCCGACGCGCTGGAACGACACCACGCGGCCCTGTCCTTCCTGGCCGCGATCCAGTCCGATGTCGTTGGACCCCAGCCCGGCCGCGAGTCCGCCGGCGTACAGGAAATCCGTGTCCATGTGCGAGATTTCCATCCAGAGATTGCCGGTTTTTTCGTCCCAATAAATCGGGAAGTAGCCGTCGATCTTCTGCATGCCCGTGATGCGTTCCTCGACCGTGGGGACGCGACCGCCCGCCGGTGCGCCGCCCCCGGCCTGTCCGGCGCCGCCGCCGCGACCGCCCTGCTGGGCATGCAAACCGAAAGCGCATAAAGCGAGAGTGAGAGTGAAATGTCGTAGCATCCCGAAGTTTCCTTAGCGTTCCATTGTACAGCGCGCGCCCTCCGCTACAATGGAGGGTTTCCTCATGTCGACCCGCGGTCTCTTCATCACATTCGAAGGCATGGATGGGTCCGGCAAGACCACCCAGATGCATCGCCTGGCAGCCCGTTTACGGGGCATGGGCCGGACTGTTCTGGAGACGGTCGAACCCGGCGGCCCGCCCATCGCACAGAAGATCCGCCGCATCCTGCTCGACGCGGCCCATCAGGAACTGAGTCCGACGACCGAGATATTGCTCTACTTTGCCTCGCGCGCGCAGAACGTCGATGAGTGGATCGTGCCCGCAATGCAGCGCGGCGAAATCGTGCTGTGCGATCGCTTCACCGATTCGTCGCTGGCCTATCAGGGCTGCGGGCGCGGACTCGGCGCCGACGCTGTGATCGCGCTCGACCGCATCGCCTGCCGCGGCCTAAAGCCCGACCTCACGATTCTGGTCGATGTCCAGGCGGAGGCCAGTCTGGCCCGCGCGCGCGCCCGCAATCTGGCCGAGCCGCATTGCGAGACCCGCATGGACGATCAATCGATCGAGTTCCACCGCCGCGTGTACGACGCCTACCATGCTCTTGCCATATCGGAACCCGGGCGCGTCAAACTGGTCGACGGCAATACCGATATCGACTCCATCGAGCGCGCCGTATGGGAGATCGTGAGCGCTTATGTTTGAGGGCTTCTGGGGCAATCAGGCGGTCACGCACGCGCTCGAGCAGATGATCCGGCAGGGACGGCTGGCGCAAACGCTGCTGTTTTCGGGCGCCGAGGGAGTGGGCAAGGCTACGCTGGCGCGCCGCATCGGAGCGGAACTGCTGGGCCACCCCGAACTGATCGAGCGCGACGACCTGAGTCTGCCGGACAATGTGGCAGCGCTGGCCACGCGTGAAAAGCTGGCTGCCGAGAAGCGCAATGACGATCCGCTGATGCTCGCCACGCATCCCGACTTCGTCACCTTTCCGCCCGACGGTCCGCTGCGCCAGATCAGCATTCAGCAGAGCCGTCTGCTGAAGGATCGCGCGCAATTCATGCCCAATAAGGGGTCGCGCCGCGTCTTCCTGATCGACCATGTGGATCGCGCCAACGACCAGGCCGCCAACTCGCTGCTGAAGACTCTCGAAGAGCCGCCGGATCACCTGATACTGATCATGACCGCAGAGAACGCGTACGATCTGCTGCCGACGATTCGGTCCCGCGCCGTGCCGTTTCAATTCGCGCCGCTGTCGAAAGATGAAATGCGGGAGTTTGTACGCGCCCGCGGCCTGGACTCTCCCGATCGGCGCATCGCGCTGGCGGCCGGCAGTCCCGGGGTCGCCGTGTCGCTCGATCTGGAAGCCTACGACAAGCGCCGCTCCGCCATGCTCACGCTGCTGAAAGTCGCGGCCGGCGTGACGCCGTTCGGTGCGTGGGTGCCGGTTTCCGAGGCGATCGGCAGAAGCAAGAGCGAGAAGCTCGATCTCTACCTGAAGGTGCTATACGAGCTCTTGCGCGATCTGCTTATCCTCCAACAATCCGGCGGCGAGATCCGCAATCAGGACATTCGCCGCGAACTGGAATCCGTCGCCTCCCGCCTGTCGTTCATTTGGATCCGCAAAGCTGTCGCCCGCGTCGACGAAATCGCCGAACTCATCCGCCGAAACATCCAAAAGGTAATCGCCCTCGACGCGCTGATCGCAGAGCTCCGGTAACCTGGGAATTGATCTAGGTTTTATCTGTGTGCATCTGTGGCCTAACTGGTAATGCCCGCTAACGTGTCCCAAAACTCCGGGAATGACACCGACGCCGCCTCGGCGTTCTCGATCATCGATTCCCCGTTCGCCCGCAGCGCCGCGACCGCAAACGCCATGGCAATCCGATGGTCGCCGAACGAATCAACCTCCGCCGCGCGAAACTTCTGCCGACCCGGCACCACCAACCCATCAGGCAATTCCTCCGCCTCCACGCCCATGCGCCGCAGATTTCCGACCACCGTCTGAATGCGATCCGTCTCCTTGATGCGCAGCTCCGACGCGTCCTTCACCGTGATGCCTTCTTCCGTCGCCGCGCCCAGCACCGCCAGCACCGGGATCTCGTCGATCAATGCCGCGGTCAGTCCGCCCGATATTGTCCCGCCGCGCAACCCCGAGTACTCCACGTGAATATCGCCCTGCAACTCGCCGTTCAAGCTCTCCAGATTCGGAATGCGGATCTTCGCGCCCATGCCCACCAAAAAGTCGAGCAGTGCGGATCGCGTCGGATTCAGTCCCACGCCGCGGACCGTCAAGCTCGATCCCGGCACGAGCAGCGCCGCTACCAGGAAAAATGCCGCCGACGAAATATCGGACGGCACCACCACCGGCCTCCCCGTCAGCTTCGGCCGACCCGCGACCGTGATCCGCATCCGATCGACCGTGACATCCGCGCCGAACTCGCGCAGCGCGATTTCCGTGTGATCGCGCGACCTTACCGGCTCGACAACGCTCGTATTCCCCTCGGCGAACAGACCCCCAAACAGCACGCACGTCTTCACCTGCGCGCTCGGCACCGGCAGCGTATATTCGATAGGATGCAGCGTGCCGCCCTCGATGTCCAGCGGCGGAAACTTATCCTCACGCGCGTGAATCCTCGCGCCCATCTGCACCAGCGGTTTCATTATGCGCTGCATCGGCCGCTTACTCAGCGATTCGTCACCGAAGATGTGCGTCCGAAACGGCTGCGCCGCCAGGATGCCGGACAGCATACGAATCGTCGAACCGGAGTTGCCCGCATCCAGATCGCCCGCCGGAGCGCGCAAGCCATCCAGTCCGCGACCGCGTATCGTAAACTCCGTCCCGGATCCTTCCACCTCCGCTCCGAGCGCGCGCACGCACCCCAGCGTCGAATGGCAATCCGCCCCCGTCGAGTAATTCGAGATGCGCGTCTCGCCCTCGGCGATTGCCGCGATCATGGCGTACCGGTGCGAAATCGACTTGTCGCCGGGCAGGGCGATGGAGCCACTAACAGAAGACGCGGGCGCAATCTTTTTTTGCATGGGAACTTATATTCTACTTCGCGAATCGGTAACGGAATCCGTTCTCAGCGATGCCGCGCAGTTCCTGTTCGCTGAAGCCGAACGCGCTCGCGGCCAGTTCGTACTCGCCGGTCAACGTGCATGCGAACATCGCCGGATCGTCTGTGTTCAATACGATCGGCACCCCCGCTTCGTAGAGCCGCCGCACGGGATGATCTTCCAGCCGCGCCACCACTCCCGTCACCAGATTGCTGGTGACGCAGACCTCCAGCGGAATATCGCGCTCAATCAGTTCCCGCATCAGCCGATCGTCCGCCATCGCCGCGATGCCATGGCCGATCCGCTGGGCGCCCACATCCAACGCCGCCCAGATCGATTCCGGACCCATGCTCTCCCCTGCATGCGCCACCAGGTGCAGCCCCGAAGATTTCGCGAACGCGAAAACTTCGCGGAACCACTCGGCGGGCCCGCGTTCCTCGCTACCGCCGATCCCCAACGCCACCACGCCCTGATCCTGCCGCTCGGCTGCCCACTCCGCCACGCGCCTCGCGGACTCCACCCCGAATTGCCGCACCGCGTCGAAGACCCACCGCACTTCGACCGGCGACCCCTCGGCCGCGCCGCGGATCGCGTCGAAAATCGGCGCGAATTCCTGCTCCTTCCACAGCACCACACCGGCCGCGATAATAATCTCCGCGTACTGCACATTCTGCGATGCCAGCCGTTCCAACAATCGGCGCGTGATGTGGCCGTAGTCTTCGGGACAGCGCAGCCGCTTGCCGATCGCGCCGAATGCCTTCAGAAACGCGTCGAAATTCTCATATCGATATAGTGCGCGGAATTCCTCCACCGGCGTCGAGGGATCCAACTCGTGCAGCGTTTCGGGTTCAACCGAACCCTCCAAGTGGAGGTGCAACTCGGCTTTGGGCAATTCCCTAAGAAAATCGGCCATACTTGTTAATTAGACTCTCATGACAGCCGAAGAAATCGAAGCTATAGCGGGAGGGTATCACGGAGATTCCTTCCGGATTCTCGGCCCGCACGCTGTGCGCAAGAAGGCCGGCCAACCGCGATGGGAAGTTCGCGCATTCCTCCCGCAAGCCGAAAAGGTGGAAATCGAAACCCGCGCCGGACGCGTCGCGATGCCGCAACTGCATCCGCAGGGATTCTTCTGCGTGACGCTGAACGGCGAGCCGCAGCCGTACAAACTCCACCTGCACCTGTGGGACGGCCGCGAGATCGAGCTCGAAGACCCGTATCGCTTCGGCCCGCAAATCTCCGACTCCGACCTCTACCTGCACACCGAAGGCACGCTGCATGAAGCCTGGCGCACGCTGGGAGCGCACGCGATCCAAGTCGACGCTGTGCCCGGTGTCCGATTCGCCGTGTGGGCGCCGAACGCCGAGAATGTGACCGTCGCCGGCGAGTTCAACGACTGGGATATTCGCCGCCACCCCATGCGCCGCCGCAGCGCGGGCGTGTGGGAGTTGTTCATTCCCGGCCTGGGGCAGGGCACGCCGTACAAGTACAACGTGCGCTCGCGTTTCGCCGGATACCAGCAGCTCAAGGCCGACCCGTACGCGTTCTATTGCGAGACGCCGCCCAAGTCCGCTTCGGTTGTTTGGGACACCTGTAAATACGAGTGGAACGATGCGGCATGGCTCGACGCCCGCGCCAAGGCGGAGGTCCTCAAGCAGCCGATGGCAGTGTACGAGGTCCACCTGGAATCGTGGCTGCGCGGCCCGCAAGGTCAGGCGCTCACGTATCGCGACCTCGCGATCAAGCTCGTCGCGTACGCGAAGCAGATGGGCTACACGCACATCGAACTGCTGCCCATCATGGAGCATCCGTACTCCGGATCGTGGGGCTATCAGGTGGTCGGCTATTACGCGCCCACCTCGCGCTTCGGCAATCCCGACGAGTTCAAGCATTTCGTCGACGCCTGCCACCAGGCCGGCATCGGCGTGATCGTCGACTGGGTTCCGGCGCACTTCCCCAAGGACGCGCACGGCCTCGTATTCTTCGACGGCACGGCCCTCTACGAGCATGCCGATCCGCGCAAGGGCGAGCATCGCGATTGGGGCACGCTCATCTTCAACTATGGCCGCAACGAAGTCAAAACATTCCTTCTCTCCAACGCGCTCTTCTGGCTGAAGGAGTATCACATCGACGGCCTGCGCGTGGACGCCGTGGCTTCCATGCTGTACCTCGATTACTCCCGCAAGCCCGGCGAGTGGGTGCCCAATCAGTACGGCGGCAACGAGAATCTCGAAGCCATCGAGTTCCTTCGCCGCTTCAACGAACTGGCCCACACGGTGCCCGGCGCATTCACCGCGGCCGAGGAATCCACCGCCTTTCCCGGCGTGTCGAAACCCGTGTATCTCAGCGGACTCGGCTTCACCATGAAGTGGAATATGGGCTGGATGCACGACATGCTGGACTACTTCAGCAACGACCCCATCTACCGCAAGTTCCACCACAACAGCATCACCTTCAGCCTGCTCTACGCCTTCACCGAGAATTTCATCCTGCCCATTTCGCACGACGAAGTGGTTCACGGCAAAGGGTCGCTCCTCAACAAAATGCCGGGTGACGAGTGGCGCCAGTTCGCCAACGTGCGCGCATTCCTGGGCTTCATGTGGGCGCACCCCGGCAAGAAATTGCTCTTCATGGGCCAGGACATCGGTCAGCGCGAAGAGTGGAATTACAACAGCGGCATCCGCTGGGAATTGCTGGAGTTCGAGCCTCACCGCAAGCTGCAGGCGATGGTCCGCGAACTGAATCGCCTCTACAAAGAGAATCCCGCGCTCTACCAGGTGGACTTCAACTACACCGGCTTCGAATGGGTGGATTTCCACGACGGCGAATCGTCCATCATCAGCTTTCTCCGTCGCGCCGAGGACCCAACGGACTTCATCATGTTCTGCTGCAACTTCACCCCGGTGCCGCGTCAAGGATACGAATTCGGTGTTCCCGCCGAAGGCTTCTATCAGGAGATTTTGAACACGGATTCCGAACTGTTTGGCGGTTCCAATATCGGCAACGGCGGACTCGTGTCGTCGCGCCCCACACCGCGGCACAATCGGCCGAACAGCATTTCCGTGACGCTGCCCCCGCTTGCCGTCGTGGCATTTCGAAAGCGCTAAACCATGGCCAAATACGATGTGGTCGTCATCGGTGGCGGGCATAACGGTCTGGTGACCGCCGCCTACCTGGCGCGCGCCGGACGCAGCGTACTCGTCCTCGAGCGCCGCGAGATGCTCGGCGGTTGCGCCGTTACCGAAGAGATTTGGCCGGGGTATCGCGTCTCGACGGGCGCGTACCTCACCAGCCTGATGCAGGAGCGCATCGTCCGCGAACTCGACTTGCCGCGCCACGGGTATGTGGTCGACGCGAAGGACCCGGCGTTCTTTTCCGTCTTCCCAGACGGCCGCCATTTCTTCATGTGGCAGGACCGCGCCAAAACGCTCGCCGAAATCGCCAAATACTCGAAGCACGATGCCGAAGTCTACCCGGCGTACGAAGACCAACTCGAACGCATCTCGCAGGTCGTCGAAGGACTCCTGCTGGTCACGCCGCCGCAGTTTCCGCCGCGCGGCCCCATGGATTTCCTCGAATATCTGAAACTCGCCGGCCGCATGCGCGGGCTCAACTCCAAGGAGATGGTGGCGCTCGTAAAAATCTTCACGCAGAGCGCGGCCGAGTATCTCGACGAGTGGTTCGAGTCCGAACAGGTGAAGGTCACGCTGGCTACCGATGGCGTGATCGGCGCGAATGGCGGCCCGCGCTCGCCGGGCACCGCGTACATTCTGCTGCATCACTGCATGGGCGGAGTCGCCGGACACCGCGGGCTATGGGGCTTCGTGCGCGGCGGCATGGGAGCGGTGTCGGAAGCCATAGCGTCCGCAGCGCGCATGGCCGGCGCCGATATCCGCACCAGCGCGCCCGTCGCGAAGGTCCTCACGCGCAACCGTCGCGCCAGCGGAGTCGTCTTGGAAAGCGGCGAGGAGATCGAGGCCGGCGCCGTCGCGAGCAATCTCGATCCCAAGGTCACGTTCCTGCGCCTGTGCAACGAGCGCGACCTGCCTGCCGATTTCGTCTCCTCGATCCGCCTCTTCCGCATCGAGGGCACGAGTTGCAAAATCAACCTCGCGCTCAACGGACTCCCGGAGTTCACGGCGTATCCCGGCGCGCCCGGCCCGCACCATCGCGCCACCATGCACATCTGTCCCAGCATCGAATACGTCGAGCGCGCGTGGGATGACGCCAAGTACGGCCGGCCTTCGGACCGTCCGCTGCTCGAATTGACGATCCCTACGATGTACGATCCCTCGCTCGCCCCTGCCGGCAAGCACATCATGGGCATCTTCCTGCAATACGCGCCCTATACGCTGCGCGAAGGCACATGGGACGAACTCCGCGAGCCTTTCGGCGATCGCGTGATCTCGCTGATTGAGGAGTACGTGCCGAATATCCGCGCCATCATCGAGCATCGCCAGGTCCTCTCGCCGCTCGATCTGGAGCGCCGCTTCGGCATCACGGGCGGCAACATCTTCCACGGCGAAATGAGCCTCGACCAGATGTTCGTCATGCGTCCCGTCGCCGGATGGGCGCGATATCGTACCCCCCTTCCCGGGCTCTATCTCTGTGGTTCCGGCGCGCATCCCGGTGGCGGCGTCATGGGCGCCCCTGGCTACAACTGCGCCCGCGAAATGCTCAAACGCAATTGAAGTGGGGCAGTTTAACCGGCCAATCGCAATCCAACAATGGTGTGCTCTGCGCGTTTCGCGTGCTCCAATCGGAGCCGCGACCGTGAGGAAGCGACACTTTTTCTTTGTTCGACTCCTCACAACTCCGCTTCGAAATCCCGCTGTTTAGCGTTAATATAACATGAACGCCCAAACTCTGTTCGGCCGTCTTTCCGGCACCGTCACCGATCCATCCGGCGCGCCCGTTCCAGGCGCCCACGTCGATGTTCGCAACACAGATACCGGCGCCACGCACGCCGAACTCACCGACAGTCGCGGCTTTTATGTCGCTCCCAATCTGCCCATCGGGCCGTACGCCGTCGAGGTCACTCAGCCGGGGTTTAAAAAGGTCTCGCGATCCGGATTCTTCGTCGCAGCGGACGCGCGCGTCACCGCCGACATCAAGCTCGAGCTCGGTGAGAACACGCAAACCGTCGAGGTGGTTTCGGCCGCCGCCGAGCAGTTGAATACCGTCTCCGGCGAACTGGCGCACACCGTCGATCACGAGCAGGTCGATAACCTCGCGCTCAACGGCCGCAATTATATGGAGTTGCTGACGCTGGTGCCGGGCGTAACTGTCACCAATCCCGACACCTTCTCCATCAACACCAGCCTGAGCGCGACCAGCCAGGTCGTGAACGGCCATCGCAGCAATCAGAACAACATCACGGTCGACGGGCTCGGCAATCTCGACGCCGGCGCCAATGGCAGCCTCATCAACAACGTCAGTCCCGACTTCCTGCAGGAGGTCAAAATTCAAGCGTCGAACTCCTCCGCTGAATACGGACGTAATGCCGGCGCGACCTTCGGCATCTTCACCAAGAACGGCACGAATGCGATCCATGGCGGCGCCTTCGAATATTTCCGCAACGATAAGCTGGATGCCCGCAATTTCTTCGCGCCCACCCGCACCGCTCTGCGCTACAACGATTTTGGCTGGGACGTCGGCGGCCCCATCAAGAAGGACAAGCTGTTCTTCTTCATCGGTGAAGAGTGGAAGCGGCTGCGCCAGGCCGCCGCCCCGTCGCGCACCACGCTTCCCACCACGGCCGAATTGAACGGCGATTTTTCGGCGCTGCTGCCGAAGACCGTCATTTACATGCCCGGCACGAAAACTCCGTTTCCGAATAACATCATCCCATCCGGAATGATCACGGCGGACGGCCGAGCCATCGGCAACATCTATCGGACGGTGATGCCCCTGGCCGCGACTTTCACCAATCTCCCCACGTCGAACAACGCCACGTTCGAGAGCGCAACGAACCTCGATTATCGCCAGGACCTCGGCCGCCTCGACTATCACATCAACGACCGCCACACGATGTTCGGCCGCTGGATCGACGATTTCAACTCCATCGGCGTGCCCAACGGTCCCGGCGGCAACATTCCAATCACGCCGGAACTGCGCGACCGCCCCGCCAGGAGCGCGCTGATTTCCGAAACGTGGACCGCCACTCCGAGTATCGTCAACGAAGGCCACATCGGTTTCAGCGCCAGCGGCCAGCATTATTGGAACCAGGGCAACACCTGGCTGCGCACCACCCAGGGCTTCACCTTCCAGCGCATCTTCGATAATGTCGGACCCTACGTCAATGGAATTCCCGATGGCAGCATCACCAGCTACGCTTCGTGGAATGGACCTGCCAAGACGCTGATCGCGCCCACGACGGAAATTGAAATGGGCGACACCGTGTCCATCATCCGCGGCAAGCACAGCATCCGCACCGGCGTCCTCATCATTCGCAATCGCAAGGACCAGAACGGCCGCTCCGCATACGATGGCTCGCTCGCGTTCAACACCAGTGGTAATCCGAACACCACCGGATCTGCGCTGGCCGACGCGCTGGTCGGCAACTACTACACCTACACCGAAGCCTCGTACGACCCAATGGGCCACTACCGCTACACTGAGCCGGCTGCATTTATCGACGACGATTGGAAAGTGTCGCGCAAGCTGAGCATCAACGCCGGAATCCGCTACGAGTACATGATGGCCATGTACTCCACCGCGAACAATCTCGCCGAGTTCGTGCCGTCGCTGTACGACCCTTCGCAAGCAGTGACACTGAAGGGCAGCAACATCGTCCCCGGCAGCGGGAACATCTACAACGGACTCGTGCGCGTGGCCAACGGCATCAATCCCGCACAGGCCTACCTCGTACCGAATGCCACCGATCCCTCGGTCCTCTCCGTGCCTTCCGGCGCGCCCCGCGGCATGTATCCCAGCCAGGGAACGTGGTCGCCGCGCGTCGGCTTCGCCTATGCCCTCGACGAGAAGACCGTGCTGCGCGGCGGCTACGGTTTGTTCTACGACCGCATCCAGGGCAATCCGACTTTCTACACTCTGAACAATCCGCCCTATGTCGGCAGCGCGCAATATCAGTATGGCAACCTGTCGAACATCACCGGTGGCGCGACGATCATCCCGGTTTGGGGCACCATCCAGACCATCGAGCCCAACCTCAAGATTCCGTACTCGCAGCAGTTCAGCTTCGGCATCCAGCGCGAACTTCCGCTGCATCTGTTCGCCGAGGCGACCTACGTCGGCACGCTGGGCCGCCACCTTTTGGACGAGCCCGATATCAATATGCCGAATTGGGATGTGCTGTCATCGGTGCCCTCGACCACGGCCGAAAACACTATCCGTCCCTACGTGGGCTATTCGACCATCCAGCAGTTTGAAAGCCGCGCGACGTCGAACTACCACGGCCTGCAGCTTTATTTGACGAAACGCGCTGGCAGAGTGATGTTCACGGCAGGATACACGTTCTCTAAGAACCTGGGCGACGCGTCCAGCGATACGGCCAACAATCACGACTTCTACAACCTGCGCCAGTTCTATGGCCCGCTCTCGGGCGGTCTCGACGTGCGCCATGTCTTCGTCGGGACGTTCGTGTGGAACCTGCCGTCGCTCTCGCAATACAAGCCCTACGTGCGCGGTCCCTTCGGCGACTGGCAATTCAGTGGAGTCATTCACGTCCAGAGCGGCCAGTATTTCACCGTGACCGGCACTTCGCCAATCGTATCTGGCCGCGTGGCCGACTACATCGGCGGCCCCGCAGTTCTGCCGAATCCCGGCCCCAACGGCTGGTTCAATCCGGCGGCCTTCGCAGTCGCGCCGCAAAATCGCTGGGGCACCGCCGGAGCCGGCGACGTCGAAGGTCCGGGCATGCAGATCTACAATCTGTCGCTGACCAAGTTCTTCAAGTTGACCGAGCGAATCAATTTGCGTATCCGCGGCGACTTCATCAACGCGTTCAACTGCGTCAACTTCCAGGGTCCCGATACCAACATTTCCAGCAGTTCGTTCGGCACCATTTCGTCGGCCTACCCACCGCGAAATATCCAACTGGGTCTGAAACTGCAGTTCTGACGCCCACGTGGGGCAGGATGCCATCCTGGATGCTTTCCCGCCCCACGTCCGTTGTAATATCGGATCGTGTCCACCGCCGATCTGCAGCAAAGTGCTCCTTCGAGCCGCGCAAGGATCTGGGCCTGAGGTAGAGGAACCTCTTTATGCTGCGGTACCCTGTCAAACTCAGCCGCGACACCAACGACACCATACGGGTGGAGTTTCCCGATTTCCCCGAGGCGCACACCTTCGGTGAGGACGAAGGTGAGGCGCTCATGCACGCCGTGGACGCGCTTGAAACGGCGCTGAGCATGTACATCGATTATCGGCGCAATATCCCGAAGCCCTCGCCGGGAAAGCGCCGCGGCAAATTCATCACGGTGCCGGCCCTGACGGAGGCCAAGCTCGCCCTGTATTCCGCTATGCGATCCCAAAGGGTCGGCAAGGCCGAACTCGCCCGGCGCTTGAACTGGCATCTTCCCCAGGTCGACCGCCTCCTTGACCTCCTGCATAGCTCCCGCCTCATCAGCTCGAAGCCGCGTTCCGCGCGCTCGAGAAGCGCATCAGTGTGGTAGTGGAAGAAGCGGCGTAAGGCCTCGTGCGTGATAATCTGAAACTGTATTGATTGAAAGGACGGGCCCTTAGCTCAGTCGGTTAGAGCAGCGGACTCATAATCCGTCGGTCGTAGGTTCAAGTCCTACAGGGCCCACCATTTCGCCACTCCCAAACACGATGCTGCGCACCCTGCTCGCGATCCTGATCCTCGGCGGCATCGCGCTCATCACGCTGCCCTTCCTGATGTCGTCGCTGTACGTCGACCAGCGCGGTATCGAAATCCCGGGACACGTCTACTCCAAGCGGGAGGACGCGCTTGTCCACTACTCCACGTGGTACCGATCCTGCGAGGTCACCGTCGAATATCAGGGGCCAGACGAGTCCGGCGTTACCTTCCTCAAGGTGGAACTACCGCCCGATCGCTACGATAGCTTTCGCAGAGGGCAGCAGGTCACGCTCCACTACCTGCGCCGGCAGGATATTCCAGACGTCCCGTTCGCCAAGACGCTCGGCCAAATCGGACTGCTGCCCCGAGCCCGACTCGCCGGACTGCGGGCGTTTTCGGGCGTCATCATCGCAGCGAAACAGACCGGTCTGCCGGTCCTCGGAGCATTCGTCGCGAGTGTACTCCTGCTTGTCCTGTGGCGCCTATCGCGCTTGCCCGGATTCGCATGGGCCGTCGCGGCGTGTGTGCTGGGAGTCCTCGCCCTGGTTCTCATCACCGAGTTCCCTTTGCCCGCCACGGCCCCCACGACCGCGGTCCGCCGTGGCGCCGCAAAGGTCAAGAGTATCGACACGATCGACCGCCTCTTCAGCGGCAGTCGCACGCGTGGAGAGATCGCCTCGCAACCGGTGAGCGTAGTCGGTGTCGAGTTCATTCCCGAAGGCCGCATCGAGCCCGTCCTTGCGGTCGATCTGATCGACGAGGGATCCCTGCTCCTGAGGCAGGGCACTGCGGTCACCGTGGATTACGAATTGACCGCGCCGCGCACCGCATACGTCCTGGGAGCCACCCGCAACTTCCCGCGCCGCAATTTCAATGGCGCCTGATTCTCGTTTGGTCGTTCTACGTTGCGCTATTGGTAGGCGTTGCGTTTGCGGCGCATTACTTCGGCGCCGCGTGGAAACGTCTTCTGAAAAGCCGCATCTGAGCGATGAGCTCGCATTTCGCAAGATGTCCTCTACGTCGCCGGCGGGAAGCCGAACTTGGTGGCGAACTGCGCTGGTCTCAACCCCGTCTTCGTCCGGACTTTGCGTAGCAGAAAGGGTGAATGTGATCGGCAAGCGCCATTTCTATCGCTCACCTTCTCACGTATTTCTGATCGATAGCCATTCGTGCTCTTTCTCGCCTTGGCCCTCCGATTGCCACCTCCCTTGCGTAGAGGTGCTCCATGCCGTTTGTCTATATCGTTATTGCCCTCATCTTTGTCATTGCGATCGCACAGCTTGCGAACCGGTACATTCCGATGCCGCCGATCATGAGAGCGCTTGTGAATGTCGTGCTAGGGCTGATCGTCGTCGGTATGGTGCTTTGGCTGATCAACACCTATATCCCGATGGCCGGCGCCATCAGAGCCCTGCTGAATATCGTCGTGTTCCTGGCCACCTGCGTAGCCATCCTGCAGGCCTTCGGATTATGGGATTCGGCCGTCCGCACGTGGCACACGATCCGCCACAAAGCCGCGACGCCAGACAACCACGTACCCGGCGAGCGGTTGCCCCACTAAAGAATGTAGCGGCTGAGATCCTGATCCTTCACGATCTCCGCCAGTTGCTTGCGGACGTACGCGGCATCCACCTTCACGGTCTTCTTCTTGAGATCCGGACCCTCGAAAGAGACGTCCTCCAGCAGCTTTTCCATGATCGTGTGCAGGCGGCGCGCGCCGATGTTCTCCGACGACTCGTTCACCTGCGCCGCGAATTTCGCGACCTCTTCTAGCGCATCGTCGCCCAGCATCAGCTTGATGCCTTCCGTCTCCAGAAGCGCCGTGTACTGCTTCGCCAGCGCGTTTTTGGGCTCCTTCAGAATGCGGATGAAATCCTCGACCGAGAGCGACTTCAACTCCACACGGATCGGGAAGCGACCCTGCAACTCGGGAATCATGTCGCTGGGCTTGGACACATGGAACGCGCCGGCCGCGATAAACAGAATGTGATCCGTGCGCACGAAGCCGTACCGCGTATTCACCGTCGTGCCTTCGACGATCGGAAGAATGTCCCGCTGCACGCCTTCCCTGCTCACATCGGGACCGTGGCCCGATTCGCGCCCCGCGATCTTGTCGATCTCGTCCAGGAAGATGATCCCGCTGGTCTCCACGCGCTCCAGCGCCACGCGGGTCACCTGCTCCATATCGATCAGCTTCTGCTCTTCCTCCTGCACCAGATAGTCGAGCGCCTCGGCCACGCGCATCTTGCGCTTCCGCGATTTCTGTCCGAACAGGTTGGGCAGCATGTCTTTCAAGTTGATGCCCATCTCTTCGATCCCGGTGTTCGTTGTGATCTCGAACGACGGCGCGCGGTCCTTCACTTCGAGTTCGACCAGTCGCTCGTCCAGCTTGCCCTCGCGCAGCCGCTCGCGCAGTTTCTCGCGCGTGCGTTCCACGCTTTCGCTGGGCTCCGGTTGCGGCGGCATCAGCAGATCCAGCAGCCGCTCTTCCGCATTCAATTCGGCGCGATCGGCCACCTCGTCCAACCGCTCTTCCCGCACCATGTCGATCGCGATGTCCACCAGATCGCGAATCATCGACTCGACGTCGCGGCCCACATATCCGACTTCCGTGAACTTGCTCGCCTCCACCTTCAGAAACGGCGAATTCGCCAGCCGCGCCAGGCGTCGCGCCAGTTCCGTTTTCCCCACGCCCGTAGGCCCGATCATGAGGATGTTCTTGGGCATCACCTCTTCGGCCATCTCTGGCGGAAGCTTCTGGCGCCGGATTCTGTTGCGCAGCGCGATCGCCACCGCCCGTTTGGCTTCGGCCTGCCCCACCACGTGCTTATCCAACTCGCGCACGATCTCTCGCGGAGTCAATTCGTCGAGAATTGGCTCTTCATCCACAGACTGGCCAGGCAGGTAAATCACCATGGTTACTCCAACTCCTCGAAGATCACGTTATCGTTCGTGTAAATGCAGATCTTGCCGGCGATCGCCATCGACTCCTCGGCAATCCGCTTGGCCGAAAGCTTCGTATTGCGCAGCAGCGCCGTGCCCGCCGCCGTCGCAAACGGTCCGCCCGACCCGATGGCCGCAATGCCCTCGTCCGGTTCGATCACATCGCCGTTCCCGCTCACCAGGTACGTGCTGGTCTTGTCCGCCACCAGCAGCAGCGCTTCCAGGTGGCGCAGCACGCGATCCGTGCGCCACTCCTTCGCCAGCTCCACCACCGAGCGCGCGAGGTTTCCGTTGAATTGCTCCAGCTTCGTCTCGAAGCGCGAGAACAGCGCGAATGCATCGGCTGTCGATCCGGCGAAGCCCGCCAGGACCTTGTCGTTATACAACCGGCGCAGCTTTTTCGCGGTGCCCTTGATCACTTCGTGACCGAGCGTGACCTGCCCGTCGCCTGCCATTACGACTTTGTTGTCGCGACGCACACATATCACCGTCGTCGAGCGGATTTTCTGTTCCATTGTTCGTGTGCCTTTATTTTATCGCACCCGGCCGAAGTGCCTCTTGCACATCACGCCGAAGAGGTGGATCGCGGCAGGCGGCCTGCGGCGCGCGGCCATGCGGCCCATTTCCACTACGGCCCAGGCCAGATACACGGCGGTGATCTGCCGATGAACACTCAGGTCTGTGGCTGAAAAGACGAACTGCACGGCCCACAGCAGGAACAGTCCCGCCGCCTCCCACCACTCCAGTTTCATTTCCATGAGGAACAGCAGTCCCAGCAGTCCCTGCGCGAGCGTAAGCGCAAGCTCCAGTTCCTGCAGCCCGTCCAGCGGAATCGAAGACAGCGCGCCGCGGCTCAGCGAATACGTAATCGGCAGCATGGCCGCCAGCAGCGTCCATTGGTTGACATTGCTGGAAACCATATTCATCAGCGCCATCGATGCGCGCTCCACCGTGCGCGCCCAGTAGAACGCCGATACTTTCTCCGGAAACTCCGATACCAGCGGCGCGACCCACTGCACGAATACGAAACTCGGCACGCCTAACGACGTCGAGAGAGCCAGCAGGCTCCCCAGGAACGGCTCGGCCATGAAGTAAATCAGCGCGCCCCCGGCGATGAACAGTCCTGCGATCGCCAGAATCCGCACCGGTTTGCGCGCGCAGACGATCGCCCGCGGAATACGTTCCAACTCGTCGATTGTTTCCGATTCCTCCGGCGGCATGCGCGTCAGCAGCGCCAGATAAACCAGGTAGATGGCGATCAGGACCCCTGCATCGACCGCGCTCAGCGAGCCCTTCCACCACACCACGACCATGTACGCCATCGAAGCCGCGAGCCCGATCACTTCCACGCTGTGGTCGTCCTTCAGCCGGATGGGTCCGAGATTCCGTCCGGTCCGCTTGCGATGGAAGCCCCACGCCGTGAAGTAGATCATGGGCCAGCCGAGCCCCGTCAGCAGGCGGAGTGCGCCCGTGAGATTCGCCATCAGCAGCGGCACCTGCTGCTTCCACGCCAGCACCGCTTCCACCGCGAATTCCGGCAGCGTCTGCAGCCACGCCAGGATCGCTAAGGCGAACCCTTGCGCCATGAAGAACTGCGCCGATTCCGCCGCCCACGCGATCAGCATCGCGGCTGCCAATATGCTCGGCGCCGTCCACAACAGCGACGAAGGACTGGCCGCCGGGATCGCAGGCACCGCCAGAATCAGCAGGGCGCACACCGGCGCGACTACCTGTTGCCGCCTATCGGAAACTGATGCCGGCATCTTTTTGAATGACCGTGTGCCTTTCGAATTCAGCGCGCTTTTCCGGAAAGTCGCTGCGATAATGCGCGCCGCGGCTCTCTTGCCTCGCCAGTGCGCAACGCGCGATCAGTCGCACCACTTCCGCATCGTTCGTCGTCTGCCCGTCAATCCAGTCCAGCGCCTCCCGCAGCCCCGCCCCATCCCGCACAATCCCGCACTTCTCCCACGCAAGCTTCCTCAATGCTTGCTGTAACTCATCAGAGCCGCGAACGTAAGAGAGCGGTGCGTTCGCCGCTCTCCTCCCGCCCCCTTCCTCCTTCATCGCCCGGCCCGCGCGCCCCCCGAACACCACGCCCTCGAGCAGCGAATTGCTCGCCAGACGGTTCGCCCCATGCACGCCGGTACACGCCGCCTCTCCCGCAGCGAACAATCCCAGCAGCGTCGTGCGGCAATTCAGATCCGTCCATACTCCGCCCATTGCATAGTGCGCCGCGGGTGCGACAGGCGCGGCCTCCCGTTCCAGATCGAGCCCGTACCGCAGGCACGTTTCGTAGATCCGCGGAAAACGCCCGCTCACGAACCCAGCCTCGCGATGCGACAAGTCGAGCCACACGTGTTCCGTTCCGGTGCGCTTCATCTCCGACACGATCGCCCGCGCCACCACATCCCGCGGAGCCAACTCCAGCAGCGGATGATACCGCTCCATGAACCGCTCGCCCTGCGCATTGCGCAGCACCGCGCCCTCGCCGCGCAGCGCTTCCGACAGCAGAAATCGCGGCGCGCCCGCCACGTGCAGCGCCGTCGGATGGAATTGCACGAATTCGATGTCGGCGATCTCCGCTCCCGCGCGATACGCCATCGCCACGCCGTCGCCCGTCGCCACTTCCGGATTCGTCGTATTCAGGAATACGTTTCCCAGGCCGCCCGTTGCCAGTAGGACGGCTCGCGCCTGCACCACCGTCGACGCCTGCGCCGACCCATCGTAGAGCGCCGCTCCGCACACGCGCCCGTCCGCAACCACCAGATCCGTCGACGCCGCGAAACTGCGAAACGTCACGTTGGGCAGCGACGCTGCTTTGCGGTACAGCGTGCGCGCGATTTCGCGGCCTGTCGAATCGCCATGCGCGTGCAAAATGCGATTCCGGCTATGCGCCCCCTCACGCGTGAACGCCAGATGACCGCCCTCGCGATCGAACTCCGCGCCCCACTCGATCAACTCCTGAATCGCCGCCGGACCCTCTTCCACCAGCGTGCGCACGGCCGCGCGATCGCACAGTCCGTCGCCCGCGTAGAGCGTGTCCTGCTCGTGCAGTTCGACCTCATCGTCATCGCTCAGCGCGACGGCGATCCCACCCTGCGCGTATTCGGAAGAAGATTCCCGGAGGCTTTCCTTGGCCACGACCAGCACACTGCCCGCGGGCGCCAGTGCAATCGCGGCACGTAATCCGGCAACTCCCGCGCCAATCACTAGAAAGTCGGGGTCCATGCCTGTTGCGATGATAACAGGAGTGCGCGACGCCTCCGCCCGTTATCGTTCGGTCAGTCGCTGCAAGCGCCGCCGGATCTCCGGCTTGCCCTGCGCTCCCACGATCCGGTCCACTTCCCTGCCGTTCTGAAATACGATCAGCGATGGAATGCTCATGATCTGAAACCGCTGCGACGTCGCCGGATTCTCGTCCACATTCAGCTTGACGAATCGGACCTGCCCGGCCATTTCCGCCGCCAGTTCATCGATTACGGGAGCCACCATGCGGCACGGCCCGCACCACGGCGCCCAAGCATCCACCAGCACCGGCAGGGGCGAGCGCTCTACCTCCGCCGCAAATGTGGCATCGGTCACCGTCATCGGCCCGGAGTGCGCCGACAGCGGCTTCTTGCACTTTCCGCATCGCGGCTGCAAACCCTGCGCCAGTTTCTCCCCCTGTACGCGATTCGTCGCGCCGCATGCCGGACATCGAATCAATTGCGCGTTCACCACAACTTCAGGTTATCGCGCCCCGCTGCCGCCGTAGGTGTGACATGGTACAAAGAATCGTATGCCAACCTACCGCGTCGAAACCCCGCAGGGCAACTACTCCGCGATTGTCGAACGCGGTGCGATCGGTCACGCCGCGCAGCATCTCCCGGCGAAACACGGCAAGGTT
>Ga0105240_10003880_pt1 | contig 23090 bp, 21 predicted proteins | sample KBSC54metaG_FD_80426 | JGI IMG/M metagenome (GOLD analysis project Ga0105240, IMG submission 80426) | Corn rhizosphere microbial communities from Kellogg Biological Station, Michigan, USA - KBS C5-4 metaG | ecosystem: Host-associated > Plants > Roots > Rhizosphere > Soil | place: Michigan, USA... | reverse complement strand
TCGCCGATGTGTTCGAACAGCGGGGTCGACAAGTAGCGCTCGCCGGTGTCAGGCAGCATGCAGACGATGTTCGTGCCAGGCTGGCTGCGGCGCGCCACGTCCAGCGCGGCGGCCAGCGTGGCCCCGCTCGACGGCCCCGCGAAGATGCCTTCCTGGAGGGCGAGCGCGCGCGCCAGCCGCAGGGCCTCGTTGCCGGCCACCGGCACGATCTCGTCGATCAGGCGCTCGGCGACGGCCTGCTCCGTCAGGCGCGAGATGAAGTCCGGGCTCCACCCTTGCATCAGATGCGGCCGGAAGTGCGGGTGGCTCTGGCTCGGCCGCCCGGCCAGGTCGCGCGGCTGCGAGACACCGCTGCCCAGCAGCGGGGAATTGTCCGGTTCGGCCGCCACGATGCGGATGCCGCGATCGGCCGCCTTGAGTCCGCGTGCCGTGCCGAGCAGGGTGCCGCCGGTGCCGAATCCCGAGACGAAGACGTGCAGCGTGTCGCCGCGGAAGTCGTCGAGGATCTCGCGCGCGGTGGTGCGTGTATGCACCTCGGCATTGGCCTCGTTCTCGAACTGACGGCACAGGAACCAGCCATGGCGGGCGGCCAGTTCGATGGCCTTGTTCAGCATGCCGGTGCCCTTCTCCGACGCCGGCGTCAGCACCACCTTGGCGCCCATGAAGCGCAGCAGCTTGCGGCGCTCGATGCTGAAGCTCTCCGCCATCACCACCACGAGCGGATAGCCCTTCTGCGCGCAGACCATCGCCAGGCCGATGCCGGTATTGCCGCTGGTGGCCTCGATCACGGTCTGGCCCGGCCGCAGCGCGCCGCTGCGCTCGGCATCTTCGATGACCGCGCGGGCCATGCGGTCCTTGACCGAGCCGAGCGGGTTGAACGATTCGAGCTTGGCGTAGACGTTCACCCCCGCCGGCGCGAGCTTGTTCAGCCGGACCAGCGGGGTGTGGCCGATCGTTTCCAGGATGTTGTCGTAGCGTGGCATGGTGGCTCCAGGGGGGTCGTGAGGGATCGTCGTGATGCATCGTGCGCGGCGACCGAGGTAGCCAGCGTTGAAGCGAACGTGGTTTCCGGCGCGCCGGCCCTTGTCGTGCCGCGGGCGGCCGGCCTACAGTCGGGTCTTCGAAACGGCGGGCAACTCACGCATGGCAGCGTTGGAGCTCCGGTTCCTGGGCGACTTCGCGGTGCTGCGCGAGGGTGTCGCCTTGCCGCTGCCGCCGTCGAAGAAGACCCGCGCGCTGCTGGCCTACCTGTGCCTGCAGCCGCGCCGTTTCCGGCGCGAGCAGCTGAGCGAATTGCTGTGGGAGGTGCCGGACGATCCGCGCGGCTCGCTGCGCTGGAGCCTCTCCAAGCTCCGCCGCCTGGTCGACGACGAGACGCACTCGCGCATCGTGGCCGATCGCAGCAGCGTCGGCATCGACCCGGCCGGCGTCGTCATCGACGTGTGCGAACTTCGTGGGCTCGCCGGCGGGGCGCTGGCCGATCTGCCGACCGGCGCGCTCGAAGCCGCCGCCGCGCGCCATCGCGGCAACTTTCTCGAGGGGCTGGAGTTCTCGAACTTCCATGAGTTCCACGCCTGGTGCGTGGCCGAGCGCGGGCAGTCGCTGCGCGATCGGTCCCGGCTGCTGACGGAGCTGGTCACGCGCCTGGCAGCAGAGCCGCAGCGGGCGTTGCCGCATGCGCGTTCGCTGGTCGGCCTGTTCCCGTATGACGAGGAATGCCGCGCGTCGCTGATCCGGCTGCTCAACGCCGCGCGGCAGCTTGCCGAGGCCGAGGAGCAGTACCAGCTCGGCTTGCGCATGCTGAAGGAAGTGGGCGCCGCGTCGTCGGGCGCGCTGCTGGCGGCACGCCGCACGCCGCGCATCGATGCCCCGCCGAAAGCGCCAGCCATCGTGGCGGAGCAGCAGACCGCGGCGTTGACACCCTTGTCGCAGCTCGTCGGACGCGAAGCCGCGATGGCGGTGATCGAGGAGCTGATCCCCGCATCGACGCAGCAGCCTCGCGCGGTGATGTGCGTGCTCAGCGGCGCGTCGGGCATCGGCAAGACGCGGCTGCTGGAAGCGGCCCTGGCGCTCGCGCGGGAGAAGGGGGCGCTGGTGTTGCAGGCCGCGGCCTTCGAGACCGACGCGCTGCGCCCCTTCTCGGTCTGGACGGATGCGCTGCGCCTGCTCGACCCGGCGCTGCACGAGGCGGTCTTCGGCGGGGCAGACCCGGCCCATCGCGACCAGTTGTTCGCGCGGCTCAGCGACCTGCTGGCCGAGAAGGCGGCGCAACGTCCCGTGGTGCTGGTGGTCGACGACGCGCAGTGGTGCGACGAATCGAGCGCTGCCGCGCTGCTGTATGTCGCGCGCATGAACAAGGGCCGGGCCTTGCTCGGCCTGCTCGCCGCACGCGAGGGTGAGGTGCGCGACAACGTGCCGCTGCAACAGGCACTGCGCGCGTTGCGGCGCGACGGCTTGCTGCGCGAGATCGAGCTCGGGCCGCTGTCGAACGCTGCGCTCGTGTCGATCATCGACCAGCGTGCGCCGGGTGCGGACAGCGCACGGCTGAGCGCCGATTGCGGCGGCAATCCGCTGCTCGCGATCGAGCTTGCGCGCGCCGAGCTGGCCGGCGGTGGCGGCGGATCGCTCGACGAACTGGTGCGCGACCGCGTGGCGCGCTTCGGGGCGGTCGGCGCGGAGGTGCTGCGCTGGGCCGCGGTGCTGGGCACGCGCATCGACGTCGGCATCCTCGTCAAGGCGTCGGGCATCGATGCGGCGGATGTCGGCGAGGCCTTCGAGCATGCCGGACGGCACGGCATCCTGCGCGCGGCGGAGCAGGGCCTGCGTTTCGCCCATGACCTGATCGCACGCGCCGTCTACACCGACATCTCGCCGATGCGGCGGCAGGTGATGCACCGGCACATCGCCGAACTGCTGGAGCGGGACACCGCGCAAGACCTGGCGCGCGCCGCCGACCTGGCGCACCACGCGAGCCTGAGCGCCGACCCGGGGCTCGCCGCGCGCGCCATGGTCTGCGCCGGGCGCCTCAGCCTGCGCTTCTTCGCGAACGACGACGCCTTGCAGCTCGCGCGCCGCGGCCTGCAGCTGGTGGACCGGCTGCGCGATGCCGACCGGGCGCGCGTGGAGATCGACCTGCACGACATCCTGCTCGCCGCCGGCCCGGTGGCCGACTGGGACGCCGCGGCGCGCCAGTACACCGCCCTGGCCGAAAGAGCCCTCGATCATGGTGCACTCGCGCACGCCCGGCTCGGCTATCACATGGCCGCCTATGCACGCTGGACGATGGGCCGCTGGAGCGACGCCCGCGAGCAGACGCTGCAGGCGATGCGTGTGGTGCGCGGCGGGCGCGACGAGGCGCAGATCGTCGGCATGGCCGAGACCGCCAAGTGCCTGGTGATGATCGAACGCGACATCTCGCAGGCCGACGCCATGCTGATGGAAGCCAGCGCGCTTGCCGAACGCAACGGCTTCAACCATCACGCGATCGCCGCCGGACTGGGCATGCTGCGCTTCCACGAGAACCGGCTCGACGAGGCTGCCGAGCTCTTGCGCGAGGCGCGCACCTCGTGCAAGTCGGCCGGCGACCGCGTCGCCGAATACCAGGCCGTCGAGTACCTCGTGATGCTCGATCTGCAGCGCGGCCGCCTGGACGAAGCCCGCGAGCGCAGCCGGGAGCTGCTGGCGCTGGGCGACCGGCTGCGTGAAGGCAGCGAGGAGCCGTTCGCGCGGGCGATGGCATCGCTGTGCGACTACGCCATCGACGACCGGGCGGAGGGGCTCGACCAGGCGCTCGCCGACCTGCGCATCGCCGACGCCAAACATCGGCTGGCCTACATCCTGACGCGCGCGGCGTTGCTCGACTGCGAGCGTGGCCGCGCCGACAGCGCGACCCGGCGCGCGACCGAGGCGCTCGGCTACGCCACGCTGCTGCAGCGCGCCACCGAAATGCTGCTCGCCAACGCCGTGCTGGCGCGCGACTGCGCCGCGGCCGGCGACCGTGACAGCGCCACGCGATTCAGCGCCGAAGTCGCACGCCTGGCCAAGGCTGGCGCGGCGTCGTGGACCGGCGAGATCACCGCACGCCTGGCCGCGCGCCGCGGCCTTGACGCCCTGACGGAGGCACGATGACCGAAGTGTTCGTGGAGCGCCGGTGGCCGGCGCCGATGTCGCAGCAGACCATGCAGATGATGATGGCGATGGGGGCGGGCTGCCTGGCCCTGCACCGCGTGGCCTGGTGCGGGAGCTGGCTGAGTTCGGACGGGACCGAGAGCTACTGCCACTTCCAGGGTGCCGATGCGGAATCGGTGCGCATCGCGGGGCGCGACGCGCCGGCGGCCGAGGAGCGCGTCTGGGCCTGCCGCATCCACGATGCGCCGAGCTTCTCGGCGGATGAGCTGCGCGGCAGCAACGTCATCGTGATGCGCAGCTTCGACGAGCCCACCGAGGCGGCGGCGATGCGCGCCCTCGAAGCGGCCGCCGCCGGCCTCTTCGAAGCGCATCAGGTGCGCTTCGTGCGCACACACGTGTCGAGCAACGGCCGGCGCATGGCCTGCCTCTACCGGGCGCCCGACGAAGCTGCCGCGGCCCGGGTTCAGCGCGAGGCCGGCCTGCCGTTCGATCTGGTTCGCGGGGTACGTCAGTTCGGGCCCTGAGGCGGCAGCGAGCGCGCGATTCCACGCGCGCTCTCACGATGGGTTCCACGACGCGGGCGGACAGTCGCTACGGCCGGATTCGAATCGGCCATGACTTCCACCTCTTGCTAAGGAACTCCTCCATGAACATGCAATCAGCGACCGCCATGAACGGCGTCAATGTCGAAGCCCTGCTGGGCGCCCGCGCGGCGTTGAGCGAAGCCCCGCAAGCCGCACGCTTCAAGTGGCGTGCGACCAGCGAATGGATGCACGGCACGCACGCCCGCTCGACCATCGACGGCTACTACGGGCTCGGCGGCGAGCAGAAACACCGGCAGCCCTTCCAGTTCGACACCGACCATCCGGAGATCTTCGCGGCCGAAGACATGGGCGCCACGCCGGTCGAGTACGTGCTCGTCGGGCTGGCGGGCTGCCTCACCGCGGGCATTGCCGCGGTGGCGCAGAACCGCAACATCCAGCTGCGCTCGGTCAAGGCGACGCTCGAGGCGGGCATGGACATCCAGGGCATCCTCGGCATCGATGCGAACGTGCGCAACGGCTTCGACGGCATCAAGGTGCACTACCAGATCGATGCCGATGCGACGCCCGAGCAGATCGCCGCGCTGGTGGCGCAATCCCAGAAGCGCTCGGCGGTGTTCGACATCGTCACCAACCCGACCGACGTGCACGTGACCGCGAGCAAGGTGTGATGAGCCCGCACGCTGTCCGGCGCAGCGCCGCCAGCGTCGACGTGGTGATCGTCGGCGGCGGCCACTGCGGCCTGGCGATGAGCCATGCGCTGACACGGCACGGCGTCGAGCACGTCGTGCTCGAGCGCGGCGCGGTGGCGAACTCCTGGCGCACGGAGCGCTGGGATTCGCTGCGCCTGCTGACGCCGAACTGGATGACCCGGCTTCCCGGCCGGGCCTACGGCGGCCCGGACCCCGACGGCTACATGGGTGCCGGCGAGGTGGCCGATTTCCTGTCCGGTTACGCCATGCAGATCTCGGCGCCGGTGTTGACCGGCACGACCGTGTCGAAGGTCAGCGCGATCTCCGGCGGCTATCGAATCTCGACCGATCGTGGCGAATGGCATTGCCGCGCCCTGGTGCTGGCCAGCGGGGCGTTCAGCCTGCCGAACGTGCCGCCGTTCGCCTCGGGCATTGCGCAGGACGTGCAGCAGCTCAGCGCGCATCGCTATCGTCATCCCGGCCAGCTCGCCGAGGGCGGCGTGCTGGTGGTGGGCGCCTCGGCGACGGGGCTGCAGCTGGCGCAGGAGATCCGCCAGAGCGGGCGGCCGGTCACGCTCGCCGTCGGCGAGCATGTGCGCATGCCGCGGCTCTATCGCGGGCGAGACATCCAGTGGTGGCTGCTCGCCAGCGGCGTGCTCGATCAACGCATCGAGGAGATCGACGACGCCGAACGGGCACGGCGCCTGCCGTCGCCGCAGCTCGTGGGCACGCCCGAGCGGGCGACGCTGGATCTCAACGCGCTGCAGCGCCAAGGCGTCAGCGTGGTCGGGCGCCTGATGGGCGTGCGCGGCGGCACGGCGCAGTTTTCGGGCTCGCTGCGCAACGTCTGCGCATTGGCCGACCTGAAGATGAACCGGCTGCTCGACGCATTCGACCAATGGGCGCGTGGCCGCGGTGCGGCCTGCGATCTCGGCACCCCGGAGCGATTCGCCGCCACCGAAGTGGACGCCTCGCCGACGCTGAGCCTGAGTCTCGCCGGAAACATCCGCACGGTCCTCTGGGCCACCGGCGCCCGGCCGGACTATTCGTGGCTCGACCTGCCGGTGTTCGATCGCCACGGCAGACTGAGGCACGATCGAGGCGTCGTCGATGCACCGTCGCTCTATGTGCTCGGGCTGCCCTACCTGCGGCGCCGCAAGTCCAGCTTCATCCACGGTGCGGAAGACGACGTGCGGGAGATCGCTGCTCTTCTCGTTGCCGGGCTTGGTGCTCCTGGTGTGCAGGTCAAATATCTTCTCGGAACCGGCTCAGGCACCAACGCTCGGGGGCAGTCAACATTTGCTTGGAATCACACGGCTTCGCAAGCACGCCGTTGATGCCCCTGCAGGCAAGGCGGACGTCTGCCTTCGATATGTTCAGCGAGGAACAGGCGAGCACAGCCTGGGCGAGTGAGACCGCCTTGGCTCGGTCCAGCGGATACGCCGCCTGGCTTCAATGCAATCCATTTCTTCGATCCGCGCGACGATTGGTTTGGCAAGGCGTTCGGCAGAGCGTCGACGCGGTGGCTCAAGTCAACGATGGCAGCAACACCGGTTGGATTCGGGCTGTGTGTGAGTCTGCGGCGTGACGCCGCGAAGCTGCCGAGCCAGCGGCATGCCGCTGTCTGATCACTCACCGTCTGCCTCAGCCCAGCATCGTACGGATTGGCCTTCGAAGCCTGACGGGACGAGGGCCGCGCGACTCGTGCCGGCCAACGCCTACATTGCTTTGCGCAGAAATCTGATTCATCGGGTGGGCTTGCCGCTGCACATTCGTCTTGGGTGCTCCAAAGGGATACAAGCAGGGAAGTAGGACCGCGGGCGCGTCGCTGCCAACTGAGAGCTTGGCAGGCTACGCCTGATGATTTTTCATGAAGACGGCGCCTCCTCAATGAGCCCCACCGTCGACAGGGGAAAGAGCTTTGTGGAGCGCCTCGCCGCGGTGCGACCCAAAATCTGGGTGTCGACGGCAACAGCGATCGCGATCTGGAACGGTGAAGAGCAGTTAGTCAGCTGCGGTAGAGGGTCGCCATCGAGGAACGAGCAAAGGATCATTGCTCATGGACTACCACGGAGTAAAAAGTGCAGTCAATCGATTCCTGCTTCGTTATGCAGGCCGGGATCGGCGTCCCGTCTTCTTCGACATCGACGCGATCTGTCCTGAGTTGCGCGAGCTGGAGAAGGCGTATCCCAGTATTCGCGCGGAGGTCGACAGCCTCCTCGAGCAGCGCGTCGCCATGCCGAAGTATCACGAAGTCAACAAACCGGCCACGGAAATCTCGGCGTCCACGGAAGGCAACTGGAAGGTCTTCATGCTGGAACTCCTCGGCCGCCGGCCCGAGAACAACCGGGCCCGCTGCGCTACCACTTGCGCCGCCCTCGAACGGGTGCCAGGAATCCTGCAGGCGTTCTTCTCGGTGCTGGAGCCGGGGAAATCGATCCCGCTGCACGACGGCCCGTACATCGGCTATCTGCGCTACCACCTCGGCGTGCGCGTGCCGAAGGACGATCCGCCGCTGATACGCGTGGCCGGACAGGAGTACGTCTGGAAGGAAGGCGAGGGCGTGCTGTTCGACGACTCCTGGCCGCACGAGGTGATCAACCACAGCCGCGAACCGCGTGTGGTGCTCATCGTCGACCTGCCGCGCCCGATGCCGCTGGTGCCGAAGCTGGTCAACAGCTTCATGCTGTGGGGACTGGCGGCGCCGACCTATGCCAGCAAGGTGATCGGCAAGGTCGAGCAATACAACGGCGACATCTTCTAAAGCGAGAAGCTCGTCGAACAACGGCCTCAGCTGCTCGCCGACGGACGCCCGGTTCACGGTTTTGGCAGTTGCCTGTCGATCGACTCAGCGTGCAGCTGCGATGGCCGCCTGAGCGAGCACGGAGCCCGCGCCTGGTGGCGTGGCCTGCGCGAAGAGGACTGAGAACAGCGTCGAGGTGACGGCGAACGTGGCGACGACGGCGGCGAGTCCGTGGGTCAAAAGGGTGTTCATCGTGGGCTCCTTCGGAATGGACGCACTGTCGACGCGCCACCCTGTTTCAGTCCTTTGGCGAGCTGAAACCGACCTGAAGCGTCATGAACGCCTTGGCGAGGGGGTCTGCCTCGGCCGGTCCGGGTGCGCACTACGCTTCGTGACACCGCCCCGACCTCTCGCCGCATGGCGGGGCGGTGACGGATTTGTGCCGTCGGCGCTGCGGGACCGCGCCGAAGGGCGGGCCTGCTCAGCCGCTCGCGCCGCTCGTCTCGGGGATCAGCAGCGGCGGCAATGCCAAGAGCGGCGGCAGCACGAAGCACCACGGACCGAGGGCCGCGAACAGCAACGCCCCGGCCGCGCAGCCTGCGGCGAAGAGGGCGACGCTCGTGCCCATCTTCGAGAGCCGGGCCCGCGCGGCCAGGCGTGCGTCGGCCGGCAGGTCGGCGCGCAACAGGTCGGCCAGGTCGATCATCATCTGTGTCGTCGTGCCCGTCATCAGCGTCGTCGGCGGGGCGCTGGCGAGATGGATGCGGTGCACCGCGTTCTGGATCGCCATCGCCGCGACCAGCACCATGCCGGTGATCACGAGCGGCGCGCCGTCGCCGTTCGGGAACGGGCCGTAGCGCACCGCCAGCAGCGCTCCCAGTGCGAGCAGCAGGAACTTCAGCGCGAGCATCGTGCGCAGCACCGGCAGCCCGGCGGCCGGCAGGTGGAAGCTGGCCCGGCGCGTGACGATGATCACCACGCAGAAGACCGGCAGGGCCAGCAGCTTTGCAACCGCGCCCGAAGTCCCCAGAACCAGCGCGGCGCCCAGCGTCACGAAGTTGCCGGTGACATGCGCCGTGAACAGGCCGTGCAGCGCGAGGAAGCCGGCGGTGTCGACATAGCCGGCGTTGAAGCTGAGGACGTGTGGAAGGGCCGTGGGTTTCATGGGCAGAGGGTCCAGGTGGTCCGAAGAGCGTTCACCAGCCGAACTTCAGCTCGACAGCCCCCGCCCTGACTCTCGCATACCATCAACCGCAAGTCGAATGGGGCTGCCTTCAGTCTGGAGGACATCTGCCGAAAAGGCTACGTCCCCCAACCTGCAAGAAGCGGAGCAACGACCGTGAATGTCGAGAGATTCAAACAAGATCATGCGGCCATCATGAGCAGCGTGACGGAGCTCAAGCGCCTGGTACAAGCCGGCATTGCCGACAACGCCGAGCCCATCGCGCGAGCGATCGTTTCGATGAGTTCGACGATCAAGCTGCATCTGGCCGCCGAAGATCGCGTGCTCTATCCGGCGCTCACCGGCTCCAGCGTGGCCGCCACGGCGCAGGTCGCCAAGAAGTTCCAGAACGACATGGGCGCGATCGCCGCGGCCTATACCGAGTTCTCGCGCAAATGGAACCTGGGCACCAGAGTTGCAGCCGAACCGGAGCAATTCCGCAAGGAGGCGGGGCTCGTCTTCAAGGCGCTGCACGAGCGTATCCAGCGTGAGAACCAGGAGCTGTACCCCATGGCGGAACGCGCCGCCTAGCGAAGTCCATGCCTTCGGGCGACCACGCGCCTCCAGGCGCCGGCGCGTCTCGGTCATGATCAAGGCTCATCGAACTACAGATTGGTAGGAGCCGCCCATGAATGCCAAGAACCCTCGGCAACGGCCGGACAAGGAGCGACCGGAGAGCCTCTCGTTCGACAGCCAGGCGGTGCACGCCGGGAACGTTCCGGACGCTACGACCGGTGCGATCCTCACGCCCATCGTCATGGCCAACTCGTATCGGCTGCCCGCTGATCCTTCGGCGCTCGACTGGTCGGACTCTCAAAGGCTCTTCTACAACCGCAACTCGGGTCACAACCAGCTCTGCCTCGAGCGCAAGCTGGCGGCGATGGAGCGAGGCGGCGAAGCTGTCGTGTTCAGCACCGGCGTGGCCGCGCTGCATGCGATCTTCTTCACACTGCTGAGGACTGGCGATCACGTCGTGGTCAGCGACGTGACGTACGAAGCCGTCATGCGTCTCTTCAGTGAGCTGCTGCCGCAACGGTACGGAATCGAAGCGACGTTCGTCGATATCAGCAATCACGACGAGGTCCGGGGCGCCATGCGGCCGAACACCAAGCTCATCCACGCCGAAACCATCGCCAACCCGACCACGAAAGTCGCCGATGTGCAGGCGCTTGCGGCAATCGCACGACATGCCGGCGCGCTGCTGTCCATCGACGCGACATTCACGCCCCCGCCGATGTTCCGCGGCCTCGAGCACGGAGTGGATCTGGTCGTGCACGCATTGACCAAGTACATCAACGGCCACGGCGATGCGATGGGCGGTGCCGTCATCGGACGTGCGGATCTGATCCGTCGGCTGAAGGGAGATGCACTCGTCGACGTGGGCGGGTCGATCTCGCCCTTCAATGCATGGCTGATCATGCGCGGTTCAGTGACCCTGCCATTGCGCTTGGCGAGGCATATGTCGACGGCGCAGAGGGTTGCAGAGTTCCTCGAAAGCGACTCCCGCGTCGCCTTCGTGATGTTCCCGGGTCTTCCGTCTCATCCACAGCATGAGATTGCGTCGCGCCAGTTCGGGAAAACAGGCTATGGGGCCGTGATGGCCTTCGCCCTCGAGGGGGGACCGGAGGTTCAGAACCGCTTCGTCGCGAACCTGCGTCTCATCACCTCGGCGGTATCCCTGGGTCACGACTCGTCCCTGATCGTTCACGTCGGAAGGGAAGGCCGGCGAGGGTCGGAGCGGTATCCCGAGATGTTCCGCAAGTACGGGCACCTTCGGCTTTCGATCGGATTGGAGGACCCGGAAGACCTCATGGAGGACATCAAGTCGGCGGTCGACGAAACGTTCGCCTGACCGCTGGGCTTGCGACCGTACTTGCGTGCGGTGGATCAGGTGAGCGCCTCGCGCACGAAGTCGAGCCGGTCCTGGCCGAAGAACATCTCGTCGCCGACGAACATCGTCGGTGCACCGAAGGCGCCGCGCGCCACCGCTTCATCGGTGGTGGCGCGCAGCCGGGCCTTGACCTCGGGGTCCTTCGTCAGCGCTATGATCTCGGCCGGGTCGAAGCCGGCATCGCGCAGGGCGCGCTCCGTCAGCGCCGGTTCGTTGAGGTTCATGGCGGCTATCCAGAGCGCCTTGAACACGCCGCGCAGGTAGTCTTGAAAACGCTCGGGCATGCGCATCTGGACGCCGGTGGCGCCGCGCATCAGCATCAGCGTGATGATCGGAAAGTGCGGATTGATGACGAGCGGCACGCCGTAACGCCTGGCGAAGCGGCCGAGGTCCAGCTTCGTGTATCGCCCCTTAACCGGCACGCTGGCCGGCGACGCGTTGCCGGTCGCCTGGAAGACGCCGCCCAGGAGCATCGGCCGGTGCACCAGCTCGGCGCCGGCCTGCGCACAGAGCGCCGGCAACTGCGTCCACGCCAGGTAGGAGGCGGGGCTGCCGACGTCGAAGAAGAACTCCACTCGTTTGCTCATGATCGAGGCGGCAGACAGTGAACGATCGTTAATTGAGCGAACGGTATGTTATGGTCTCGAGCGTGTCAACGGGGATTGCCTCTAGAGGAGTCGAGCCGTGCGCTACTCGAGCACCCACAAGCAGGAAACACGCGAGAAGCTGCTGGCCAGCAGCCGCGCCATCGCCAAGAAGGGCGGCTTCGACATGACGGGTGTCGACGCGCTGATGTCGGCCATCGGCCTCACCGGCGGCGCGTTCTACAGCCATTTCAAGTCCAAGGGCGAACTCTTCGGCGCGCTCGTCGAGCGCGAGATGGACAACAGCGCCGAGATGCTCGCCGGCGACGAGAATTCGCCGCCCGATCACGTCGCCAAGTGCCTGCGCAGCTACCTGAGCACCTATCACGCGCTGCACCCCGAGACCGGCTGCGCGCTGCCGACCCTGGGCCCGGAGATCGCCCGCGCCGGGCCGCAGGTGCGGGCCTCGGTCGAACGCTCGCTGAAGCAGTTGCAGCGCGGCTGGGCCGATCGGCTCGACGGCGACGGCGACAAGGCCTGGGCCCTGCTCGCGCAGTGCATCGGCGCGATCGTGATGGCGCGCGTGGTCGAGAGCGAACGCACGCGCCAGGAGATCTTGGCCTCGAACCGGCGCTTCGTCGAGAAGACTCGGCGCGAACCCTAGGTCGGAGCGTCGCCGCATCGGTTGACACGGCCGCCGGTCTCGCCTACCGTCTATGCCTGAACGATCGTACGATAAAGAGGAGACTCTTCCATGACGACGAACGAGGGTTCATCGAAAGTCGCGCTGGTCATCGGTGCCGGCGACTCCACCGGCGGCGCGATCGCCAAACGCTTCGCGGCGGGGGGCTACACGGCTTGCCTGACGCGGCGCGATGCCGACAAGCTCGATCCGCTGATCAGGAGCATCCGCGACGCCGGCGGTCAGGCCCGCGGCTTCGGCTCGGACGCGCGCAAGGAAGAAGCAGTGATCGCGCTGGTCGAGAAGATCGAACGCGAGATCGGGCCGATCGAGGTGCTGGTGTTCAACATCGGCGCGAACGTGCCGTCCAGCGTGCTGGAGGAGACCGCGCGCAAGTATTTCAAGATCTGGGAGATGGCCTGCTTCGGCGGCTTCCTGAACGGCCGCGAGGTCGCCAAGCGCATGGTCACGCGCGGGCGCGGCACGATCATCTTCACCGGTGCCACGGCGTCGCTGCGCGGCGCGGCGAACTTTGCCGGGTTCGCCGGCGCCAAGCACGCGCTGCGCGCGCTGGCGCAGAGCATGGCGCGCGAACTCGGGCCGATGAACATCCATGTCGCCCATGTCGTGGTCGACGGCGCGATCGACACCGCCTTCATTCGCGACAGCTTCCCCGAACGCTACGCATTGAAGGAGCAGGACGGCATCCTGAACCCCGAGCACATCGCCGAGAACTACTGGTACCTTCACACCCAGCCGCGCGACGCATGGACCTTCGAGCTGGATCTGCGGCCCTACATGGAGAAGTGGTGAGCGGCGGGCACCGCGGCACGGCCTCGATGACCGGCGCGGCCTTCAGACCCGGCCCGAGGCCAGCTCAGGCCGCGGCGCGCAGTCGAGCGGCAGGGCCGGCTCACCGATGCAGTCGACGGCGTCCGCATCGACCGCGTCGGGATCGACGCGCAACACCTCGATGCCGAGTTGCCGCAATTCGTCAGTGAGCGACTGCGACGAGTGCTGCAGCGCGTTCGCCGCCACCGCATAGACATCCCAGCCGGCCCGCGGCGCGAGCGTGCGGCTCGACACGTCGACGATCCGGCCGTGCCCTTGCGCGCGCAGGATCGGCAGGGCCGCCTGCATCACGCGCAGCGGCCCGAGGAAATGCAAGTCGAACCAGTGCGCCGCCTCGGTGCTGCCCGGCGGCGGGTCCTCGGAATGAATCACGATCACGTCGATGCGGCCGTGCAGTGCCAGTGCTTGTGCCAGCGCGCCGCGCACGCTGCCTGCGGCGGTGGGTGTCATGTCTACCGGATGGAAGTCGCCGGCGAGGCGGGCGCTGCGAAAGCCGGCATCGGAGGCCAGTTCGCCGTCGGCGCTGGTGCCGACGACGATGTCGCCGCGCATCAGCGCGGCGCGGGCTAGCACGCGGCCGAGGCCGTGCGCCGCGCCGGTGACGAACCAGATGCGGGGTTGGTCGTGCATGTTGCTTTCCTTTGCTGTTCAGGCCGCGGGCATCGGTGCTGCGGCATGCCGGAATCGTAGGCAGCGAGGGCCGATGCTGGAAGCGTCAAAGCTCTACATCTATTGCCTGATTCTCTTCACTTGATGCAGTTTGGGCCGGACTTGCCGGTAAAGCTATACACTGTTTCTATGAAAAGTCCGGAAACACAGCAGCAGCGCATGGTGCGCCTGATCGATCGTCTGGCGCCCGATCAAGGGCTGACGAAGACGGTGCTCGACGGCGTCAAGCTCTCGCGGGCGAACCATTCGTACCGCAAGGCCCCGGTGCTCTACGAACCCTGCATCGTGTTCATCGCCCAGGGCCGCAAGCGCGGCTTCCTGGGCGACGATGTCTTCGTCTACGACGAGCAGCACTACCTCGTGCTGTCGGTGCCGCTGCCGTTCGAGAGCGAGACCGAGGCGACGCCCGAGCACCCGCTGCTCGGCATCTCGATGCGGCTCGACCTGGCCCTGGCCGCCGAGCTGGTGCTGGCGCTCGACCAGGCCGGCGCGACGAGCGTCGCCGAGCCGCGCGGCATCTTCTCGACGCCGATCGATGCCGCGCTCGGTGACGCGGTGCTGCGCCTGCTGCAGGCGCTCGATTCCCCGCTCGATGCTGCGATCCTCGGGCCGTCGATCCAGCGCGAGATCTGCTACAGGGTGCTGATCGGCGAACAGGGCGGTTCGATCCGCGCGGCGCTCTTGAACCAGCAGCACTTCGGCAAGGTCGCGAAGGCGCTGCGCCGCATCCACGCCGACTTCCGCTCCGGGCTCGACGTCGAGACGCTGGCGCGCGAAGCCAACATGAGCGTCGCCGCCTTCCATGCGCATTTCAAGTCGGTCACCGCGACCTCCCCGATCCAATACCTGAAGGCGACCCGGCTGCACAAGGCGCGGCTGCTGATGCTGCAGGACAGCCACAGCGCGGCGAGCGCATCGGCTGCGGTCGGCTACGAGAGCGCATCGCAATTCAGCCGTGAATTCAAGCGGGTCTTCGGCCGGACGCCGCTCGAAGAAGTGAGCTACGTGCGCCACCAGTCGCTCGCGCTGCCGGTGGATGGCGCGTCGCGCTACGTGACCTCGGCCTGAGCGTTCGGAGGCGGATCATGGATATCACGATCGACGTGGATTCACAGCAGGTCTCGGGGCTGTTGCAGCACCCGGCCAATGCACGCGCCGCCTATGTGATGGCGCACGGCGCGGGTGCCGGCATGACACATCCGTTTCTGGCTCGGATCGCCGACGGCCTGGCGGAGCAGGGCATCGCCACGCTGCGCTATCAGTTCCCTTACATGCAGGCCGGCAGCAAGCGGCCGGATTCGCCGAAGGTCGCGCACGCGGCGGTGCGTGCGGCGGTGGCAGCGGCGGCACGCCTCCTGCCGGGCCTGCCGCTGATCGCGGGCGGCAAATCCTTCGGCGCGCGCATGACCTCGCAGGCTCAAGCGGAGAGCCCGCTGCCTGGAGTCATCGGCCTGGCCTTCATCGGCTTTCCGTTGCATCCGGCCGGCAAGCCTGCCGACGATCGCGCCCGACATCTGGCGACGGTCCGCATCCCGATGCTGTTCCTGCAAGGGACCAACGACAAGCTGGCGGAGTTGTCGCTGCTCACGCCGGTCATCGCTTCGCTCGGCGGGCGCGCGAGCCTGCAGCAGTTCGAGGCCGCGGACCATTCGTTCCATGTGCCGGCGCGGTCCGGCCGCAGCGATGCGGATGTGCGGTCCGAGCTGGTCCTCGCGCTGACGCGCTGGATCGACGCTGTCGCCGGAGCCCGGTGACAGCGCTGCGACCGCACTCGTCAGTGCCCGACCTGCGTCATGTCCACCGCCCGCGACGGCCGCGGCGCGAGCCAGATCACGCAGGCCGCAAGCAGGAACGCGCCGGCGACGATGGCCATGATCTGGTTCGTCGCGAGCATCACGCTCTGCCCTTGCAGCAGGTTGTCGAGCGTGCTGCGCACCGCGTCCGGCGTCATGCCCGAGGCGCTCAGCGCGCTCGCCGCCTCCCCGCCGCGGTCGACCAGGCCCACCAGGTCCGCATGCATCGCGCTGGTCTTGTCCTCCCAGACGGTGGTCACGACCGAGGTCGCGACCGCGCCTGACAGCGTGCGCAGGAAGTTCTGCAGACCCGCGGCGGAGGCCGTCTCGTGTTCGTCCACGCTGCCGAGCGAGAGCGCCGTCACCGGCACGAAGAAAAACGGCAAGCCCAGCCCCATCAGGATCAACGGACCGGCGATCTGCCAGTAGGTCATGTCGGTGGTTGCCACCGTGCGCAGCAGCATCACGAAGGCCAGCCACGCCAGGCCGGCGAAGATCAGCCGGCGCTGGTCGACCTTCGCGATCAGCTTGCCGGCGAGCGGCGCCGCGACCACCGCGAGCACGCCGCTCCAGGCCGTGGTCAGGCCGGCCCAGGTCGAGGTGTAGCCCATGTAGCTTTGCAGCCAGAGCGGCGTCAGCACGTTCGCGCCGAACATCGCGCCGAAGCCGAGCGCGACCGTCACGACGCCGGCGGTGAAGCCGCGATGCCGGAACACCCGCAAGTCGACGATGGGATGCCGCTCGCCGAACTCCCAGATCAGAAAGGCCGCGAAGCCGATCGCCGCGACGACCGCCAGCACGCAGATCTCGGTCGACGCGAACCAGTCATGCTCCTTGCCCAGGTCGAGCATCAGCTGCAGCGCGCCGACGAAGACGATCAGCAGCACCAGCCCGACCGTGTCGATCGGCGCGCGCACCAGCGCCTCTTCATAGCGCTTCAGCATGCGCCACGCGACCGGCGCGAACACCAGCGCCAGCGGCACGTTGATGAAGAAGATCGCCGGCCAGGCGTAGGTGTCGCACAGCCAGCCGCCGAGGATCGGCCCGAGGATCGGCGCGACCAGCGTGGTCATCGCCCACAAGGCCATCGCGGCCGGCGCCTTCTCCTTCGGGAAGATGCGCAGCAGCAGGGTCTGCGACAGCGGCATCAGCACGCCGCCCGAGAGGCCTTGCAGCACGCGTCCGGCGACCAGCATGCCGAGCGAGCCGGAGAGCCCGCACATCGCCGAGAAACCGCCGAACAGCGCCATCGCGGTGCTGAAGACGCGCACCGCGCCGAAGCGCCCGGCAAGCCAGCCGGTGAGCGGCACGATGATCGCTTCGGCGACCGAGTACGAGGTGATGACCCAGGTGCCCTGGCTGCTGCTGATGCCCAGGCTGCCCGCGATGTTGGGCACGGAGACGTTGGCGATCGTCATGTCGAGCACGGCGATGAAGTTCGCCGCGGCGAGCACGATGGCTGCGAACCAGAGCAGGGTGCCGCGCAGCGGCTGGTCTCCCTGCAGCGCTGGTCCACTCTGCAGCGGCGCCGCGGCGCCCGGAGCGGGGAGTCGAAGTGAGCCGGTCATGGCTTGCTCCTCATTGCGCGTTGGCGGCGCGGGTGTCGATCGTCGCGATCATCGACAGGCCGGCTTGCAGCGGCCGCGCCGCGAGCTGGGCCGGGTCGAGCTCGATGCGCACCGGCACGCGCTGCACCACCTTGATCCAGTTGCCGGTCGCGTTCTGCGCCGGGATGGTCGCGAAGGTCGAGCCGGTGCCGCCCGAGAGGCCCGACACCACGCCGTGGTACTTGACGCCGCTGCCGTACAGGTCGGAGGTCACGACCACCGGCTGGCCGACCTTCACCTTGTGGAGCTGCACTTCCTTGAAGTTGGCATCGACGTGCATCTTCGCCAGCGGCACCACCGAGAGCAGCGCCGCGCCGGCCTGCACCTGCTGGCCGACCTGCACCCCGCGGCGCGCCACCACGCCATCCACCGGTGCACGCACGACGGTGCGTTCGAGGTTCACACGCGCCTGGTCGCGGCGCGCGCGCGCGAGCGCGACTTCCGGGTTGGTCTCTTCGGTGGCATCGGCGATCAGCACCGCGTTCGCCTCGCGCGAGCCGATCGCCGCCTGGTGGTTGGCGCGCGACTGCACCGCCTGCGCGCGTGCCGCGGCCAGGCTGGCGCTGGCGGTCTCGAAGGCATTGCGCGCCCGGGTCAGCTCGTCGCCGGAGACGGAGCCCGAATCGGCCAGCGCTTCGCGCCGCTGCAGGTCGATGCGGGCGCGCTCGAAGTCGCCCTCGGCCGCCGCGACCTGGGCCGCGGCGCGGGTCTGGTCGGCCGCGCGCGAGGCGATCTGCGCCGCCAGGCTGTCGTCGTTCGCAACGTAGCCGCGCACCCGGCGCAGCGAGCGGCCCAGCTCGGCCTCGGCCTGGTCGAGCGCGAGGCTGGCATCGGTGTCGTCGAGCACGACCACGACCTCGCCCTGGCGCACGTGCTGCGTATCGGCCACCAGCACCTCGCGCACGATGCCGCCGACGGCGGGCGTCACCTGGGCCGTCTCGACCGCGGCGTAGGCGTTGTCGGTCGAGACGTAGCGCGAGGCCTCGAAATAGACGTAGAGGCCGTAGCCGAGGGCGGCGCTCAGCACCGTCGCGCCGAGCGCGACGAAGTGGCGCTTGCGGCGCTGCTGGTTGCGGGCGGCGACGCCGGCTTGTTCGGCGGCTTCGAAGAATTCGCTTTCCATCTTGGACATGGTGTGTTCCTTTCGTTCCTGTCTTGTCGTGTCGAATCAGAGTCGAGGTGCGGCGTAGCCGCCGCCGAGGGCGCGCACCAGCGCGACGTCGAGCGCGAAGGCGCGCGACTGCAGATCGCTTTGCGTGCGCAGGTTGCCGAGCAGGCTGTCTTCCGCGGACAGCACGTCGAGCCAGGTCGCGAGGCCGCCGTTGTAGCGCCGGTTCTGGATCTGCCAGGCCTCGCGCGAGGCTTCCACCGCCTGGCCGGTTTTCTCGAGCTGGCCGCCGAGCGCCTTCCAGCTGGCACCGGCATCGGCCACGTCGTGCAGCGCCTGCACCACGGTGCTGTCGTAGCTGGCGACAGCCTCGGCGTGCTCCGCATCGGCGCCGCGCAGCTGGCTGCGCAGCCGGCCGCCGTTGAAGATCGGCAGCGAGATCGCCGGGCCAACGCTGCCGATGGTCGAGCCGCCGCGCGCCAGCATGTCCAGGCCGAGCGACTGCACGCCGATGAAGGCGCTCAGGTTCACGTTCGGATAGAACGCGGCCTGCGCCTGGTCGATGCGCTTCGCGCTGGCCTCGGCGCGCAGGCGGGCGGCGGTCACGTCCGGCCGGCGGCCGAGCAGGTCGGCCGCCAGCTGTTCGGGCAGGCCGAAGGGGCGCGACAGGTCGACGCTCGGCCGCGTGATCGCCAGGCCGCGGTCCGGGCCGGCGCCCATCAGCGCCGCGATGCGGTTGCGCTGCAGCGCGAGCTGCTCGTCTATCGATTGCAGGTCGGCTTCGGCCGAGGCCTGGCGCGCCTCCACCTGGCGCACGCTGCCCAGGGTTTCCAGGCCGTTGCGCTGGCGTTCGCGGAACAGGGCCGCGGTCTGCGTGCGCACCTTCAGCGCGGCCTCGGCGGTGTCGTGCGCCGCATGCTGGCGCGCCAGCTCCGCATAGGCGGAAGCGATCGAGGTGGCGAGCGTCAGACGCGCCTGCGCGGCATCGGCGCGGGCGGCTTCGGCGTCCGAGGTAGCGGCGGCGAGCGCCGCGCGGTTCTTGCCCCAGAAGTCGAGCTCCCACGAAAAATCCAGCGTGGCGCGGCCGTAGTCGTTCCAGCCCTGCGGCGTGGCCTGGCTCGGGCTGAGGTAGTTGTAGCTCTGGCGCTGCTCGCTGACCGAGGCATTGGCCGAGAGCTGCGGTCGGGTCGCCGCGTCGGCCACGCCGGCGGCGGCCTGGGCGCGGCGCAGGCGCGCCTCGGCGACCGCGATGCTCGGCGCGCCGGCCAGCGCTTCGTCGATCAGCTTGTTCAACTGCGCGTCGCCGTAGGCGGTCCACCAGGTATCGGACGGCCAGGCGGCCGACGCTGCGGTGAAGGACTGCGCGGTCGCGTACTGGGCCGCGGGCTTGATCACGGCGCGCGGCTCGCGCGAGGGCAGGTCGGCGCAGGCGGCGAGGGCCAGGGCGCTGGCCAGCAGGCCGAGCAGCGGCGCCGGGCGGTGGAGCGGTGAGGTCGGTTTCATGCGGATTCCTCGGGGGCGGTCGTGGTGGTCGCCATGTCCTGCGCAAGCCAGTCGATCAAGCCGTCCGAGCTGTCGAACTCGACGTGCCGGCCGGAAGCCAGGTGCTCCAGCCGGCCGACAAAACGGCCGGGCTGGGGCTGCGCATCGCGATGGAGCTTGAGCACGTAGCTGCGCGTGCTCGGATAGTTGGATCGAGGGTCTAGCGTCATGAGCTTGGCGGTGGAATGTCGATGCCGGTAAGCGTAGGAGCCGGGGCCCCGGAAGTCGTCAGCGAACGGTCGGGCTTCGGTCAGGCTTGGGGTGCGGAGCGACGTGGCACGATCGCGCCGATGAGCAGCAGACCCGACGCGGCACAGCACCTGCGCGACCTCGTGCGGCTGCGCCGCGTGCGCGACCGGATCGACCGGGAGTACGCGCAGCCGCTGGACGTCGAGGCGCTCGCGCGCGGCGTGCACATGTCGGCCGGGCACCTCAGCCGCCAGTTCCGGCTCGCCTATGGCGAGTCGGTCTATGCCTACCTGATGACGCGGCGCATCGAGCGTGCGATGGCGCTGCTGCGGCGGGGCGACCTGAGCGTGACCGAGGTCTGTTTCGAGGTCGGCTGCGCGTCGCTGGGCACATTCACGACGCGCTTCACCGAGCTGGTCGGCATGTCGCCCGGCGTCTACCGGCGCCAGGGTGCGCCCGAGACCGCGGGGATTCCGTCGTGCGTCTCGAAACAAGTGACGCGACCGATCAGGAATCGAGAAGCGCCGCCCGCTGACCCGGACCTAGACTGATCGCCACGGACTTCACCCCTCACGGAGACTGACCCATGGCCATCACCATTCACTCGACCTTCCTGCCGCACACCGACCCGGAAGCATCGCTCGCCTTCTATCGCGACACCCTCGGCTTCGAGGTCCGCAAGGACGTCGCCTACGGCGGCAGGCGCTGGATCACGGTCGGCCCCGCCGGCCAGCCCGGCACGTCCATCGTGCTGGAGCCGCCGGCCGCCGACCCCGGCCTCACTGCCGACGAGCGCCGCACGATCGAGGAGATGATGGCCAAGGGCACCTATGCCCGTCTGATCCTCGCCACCGCCGACCTGGCCGCCACGTTCGAGCGCCTGCAGGCGAGCGGCGCCGAGGTGATCCAGGAGCCCATCGACCAGCCGTACGGCGTGCGCGACTGTGCATTCCGCGATCCGGCAGGCAACCACATCCGCATCAACGAGGTGCGCTGAGGATGAGCAAGGCCGGGAGGAAGGGCGAGCAGTCGTCTTCATCGCACAGCGCCGACAGCCACGACCTGATCCGCGTGCAGGGCGCACGCGTGAACAACCTGAAGGACATCAGCATCGAGCTGCCAAAGCGCCGGCTGACGGTGTTCACCGGCGTTTCCGGCTCGGGCAAGAGTTCGCTGGTGTTCGACACCATCGCCGCCGAATCGCAGCGGCTGATCAACGAGACCTACAGCGCCTTCGTGCAGGGCTTCATGCCGGCCTTGGCACGGCCCGAGGTCGACGTGCTGGAAGGGCTGACGACCGCGATCATCGTCGACCAGCAGCGCATGGTGGCCAATGCGCGCTCGACGGTCGGCACTGCCACCGATGCCAACGCGATGCTGCGCATCCTCTTCAGCCGGCTCGGCAAGCCGCACATCGGCTCGCCGAATGCGTACGCCTTCAACGTGCCCTCGGTGCGGGCGGTCGGCGCGATCACGGTCGAACGCGGCGAAGGCAAGACCAGGACGGAGAAGCAGACCTTCAACCGCCTCGGCGGCATGTGCCCGCGCTGCGAGGGCATGGGCTCGGTCACCGACTTCGACCTGACCCAGCTCTACGACGACAGCAAGTCTCTCAACCAGGGCGCGCTGATCATCCCCGGCTACAGCATGGAAGGCTGGTATGGCCGCATCTTCCGCGGCTGCGGTTTTTTCGACGCGGACAAGCCGATCCGCAAGTTCACGAAGAAGGAGCTGCAGGACCTGCTCTACAAGGAGCCGACCAAGATCAAGGTCGACGGCATCAACCTGACCTACCAGGGCGTGATCCCGCAGATCCAGAAGTCGTTCCTGTCCAAGGACGTCGATGCGCTGCAGCCGCACATCCGCGCCTTCGTCGATCGGGTGGTGACCTTCAGCACCTGCCCCGAGTGCGGCGGCACCCGCCTCGGCGAGGCGGCCCGATCCTCGAAGATCAAGAAGCTCAACATCGCCGACGCCTGCGCGATGCAGATCAGCGACCTGGCCGCATGGGTGCGCGGCCTGGACGAGCCGTCGGTGGCGCCGCTGCTCGCCAGCCTGGCGCACACGCTGGACTCGTTCGTCGAGATCGGCCTCGGCTACCTCTCGCTGGCGCGGCCGTCGGGCACGCTGTCGGGCGGCGAAGCGCAGCGCGTCAAGATGATCCGCCACCTCGGCTCCGCGCTCACCGACGTCACCTACGTCTTCGACGAGCCCACGATCGGCCTGCACCCGCACGACATCCAGCGCATGAACGAGCTGCTGCTGCGGCTGCGCGACAAGGGCAACACGGTGCTCGTCGTCGAGCACAAGCCGGAGACGATCGCGATCGCCGACCACGTCGTCGATCTCGGGCCCGGCGCGGGCACGGCGGGCGGCACGGTCTGCTTCGAAGGCAGCGTCGCGGGGCTGCGCGCCAGCGGCACGCTCACCGGCCGCCATTTCGACGACCGGGCCGCGCTGAAGAAGACGCTGCGCCAGCCCGCCGGCCGGATGGAAGTGCGCGGCGCGAGCACGCACAACCTGCAGCATGTCGATGTCGACATCCCGCTCGGCGTGCTGGTGGTGGTGACCGGCGTGGCCGGGTCGGGCAAGAGCTCGCTGATCCACGGCTCGCTGTTGGACCCGGCCCGAGGCCGCGAAGGCGTGGTGTCGATCGACCAGAGCCCGGTGCGCGGCTCGCGGCGCAGCAACCCGGCCACCTATACCGGCCTGCTCGACCCGATCCGCAGCGCGTTCGCGAAGGCCAACGGCGTGAAGCCGGCGCTCTTCAGCGCCAACTCCGAAGGCGCCTGCCCCGCCTGCAACGGCGCCGGCGTGATCTACACCGATCTGGCGATGATGGCCGG
>Ga0105240_10003879_pt1 | contig 23092 bp, 20 predicted proteins | sample KBSC54metaG_FD_80426 | JGI IMG/M metagenome (GOLD analysis project Ga0105240, IMG submission 80426) | Corn rhizosphere microbial communities from Kellogg Biological Station, Michigan, USA - KBS C5-4 metaG | ecosystem: Host-associated > Plants > Roots > Rhizosphere > Soil | place: Michigan, USA... | reverse complement strand
GCGCCCAGGTTTCCATCAGCTTGACCGCCGCATCCATGTAACCGTGCTCGACCCACTTGCTGTCGAACATCGGCGACTTGTTCGGAATACGGATGTACTCCACCAACTGCGGAACAATTTCCTGATCCCACAATCCGCTGATAAAGCTGGAAAGGCGAGCGGTATCCATGGCGGGTCCTCGAAAGCGGAAAAGCGTGCATTGTAACGCGACCGTCAAGCTGAACGACGACATCCCCGCCAGCCTTCACCCACAGCCAACAAGCGCGAACGACTTGCTTTGGCGGTTCATATGCCGACTGAAATGCCTGTGTGAAAAAGCCAAAGTGCGAAAACACCCTATCAAGAGGATTTCGCATGTTTCGTCCGTTTCTCGCACTCGTCGCTTCGCTGATGCTTTCATCGCCGATGCTCGGTCAACCCGCCCATGCAGCGACCGCGGTAAATATCAATACCGCCGATGCGCAGACCCTCGCCGATTCGCTGGATGGGATCGGCCTGGCCAAGGCACAGGCCATCGTCGCGCAACGCGAGGCGAATGGCCCCTATAAGAACGTGGACGAGCTTGCCCAGGTAAAGGGCATCAGCGCCGCCCTGATCGAGCGCAACCGTGACGCCTTGCGCCTGGCCGATGCACCGACGGCGGCTGCGAGCAAGGCAGCGGCAAAATCCGCAAAGGCCAAGGAATAAGTTCAACCTCCCGTGCCGGCAGCGGCGGCCTGTTCTGGCCCCCCAGCCTTTCGACCGCTCCACGCCGGCACGGGAGACCCCCGCCATGGCCGCCACGGCCCTGGCGAAGCGATGCAGTTGCATTACACTCGCCGCACTTCAACCACCCCTGCCGCCATGATATTGCCGCGTTACAGCATTGCCGCCTCCACCATAAGCGGCGCAGGCAAGGGATTGTTTCTAGAAGAAAAAGTACCCGCCGGACACATCATCACCGCCCCGGATACGATCGATCGGACCTGGCGCTACGACGAGCTCAGGGACGACCCCGAGCTGAAGGCCCAGATGTATGCTGCGGCCCGCTGGTTCGAGGATCGCTACACCTTGTCGCCGGACTGGCCGGACGAGTGCTACATCAACCACAGCTTTACGCCCACCGGTCTGTGGCACCTGGGTTTTATCTTTGCGCTCAAGGATTTGCCCGTGGGTGCCGAAATAACGGTCGACTACCGCCATCTGCTGCCGCCGGGCCAGGAAGAAGACTTTATCGATACGGCTACTGGTGAGAAAATCATCGGCTTGTCCTGGCACGAAAGCTTGTCCTCGAGCACCCGGGCGCTTGCCGCGCTGCTGGACTCCGCCCACCCTCGTTGATCTGCGATGTTCGATATACCCACCCTGGAAACTCCGCGTCTACGTCTTACGGCACTCTCCGAGCGCCACTTTGACGACTACGCCGCCATGCTTGCCGATCCGGCCAACACCCGCTGGCTCGGCGATGGCGAACCGCTGGACCGTACCACCGCGTGGCGATCGCTCGCCATGTTGCTCGGGCACTGGCAACTGCTTGGCTTCGGCATGTGGGCGATCGAGCTCAAGGGCACGAACGAATTCATCGGTCGCGCTGGCCTGATGCACCCGGAAGGCTGGCCCGACACCGAACTGGGCTGGATGCTCAAGCCAGACCATCGCCATCATGGTTATGCCACCGAGGCCGGTCAGGCGATTCTCGATTTCGCCTGGAAACATCTGCAACTGCAGCGCGTCATCAGCCTGGTGCGCATCGGCAATGAAGCCTCCGACCGTGTCGCCGAACGCCTGGGCGGCGAGCATATCGACGATATGGACTTTCACGGTAACTCCAACCACGTCTTCGCCTATTACGCACCCTGCCTGACTCGTCGCGTTTCCTACGCATGAGCGTGGTGTGCCGTCTGGATACCCATGTGCTGCAAGAGCAGCCCTGGGCCAACGGCATGGGTAGCACGCTGCTGATCGACAGCGGCCCCGAGCCGGACCAGTGGCAATGGCGCCTGAGCGTCGCGCGTATCGAACGTGACGGTCCGTTTTCGACGTTACCCGATACGCGGCGTGCGTTCGTTCCGCTGGACGCTCCGATTCGCTTGCGCTTTAGGGACGGCCGCGAGCGTGACCTGCTGCGATTGAGCCTCATGACCTTCGACGGCGCCGACGCGCCACACGCCGAACTCGTCGATGGCGCGACGCGAGCCTTCAACCTGATGTTGCGTGGCAATGCCCAGGCCGAACTCATCGCACGTCCATTGAACGGCTCGATGCTATTGCCGATGCGCGCTGATACATGCTGGTATGTGCACCTGCTTTCCGGTCGTGCGCAATTGCATGTCGCCGATGAAACGCATGCGCTGGATGGCGGCGATCACGTGTGGATATCGCCGATTACGGGAGTGCGCACGCAGTTGGAAGGCGGCGGTGAATTGGTGCTGGTGATGTTGAGGGTTTAACGCCCCCTCATTTCCCAAACTCAACTACCACATCATTCAAAGGCAACTGCGAACGCCGCGGTTCATTGACCACAGCTTTCCAGGCATCGCCCTGTCCGAACAGCTGCCCTTCGGTTTCTGGACCAAGCAGATCGAAATGGTCGAATACATAGGGCACGCCTTCAGACCCTTCAAATGTCGCGGCATTGGCCAACTGAAAATGCAGATGCGGCGCCGCCGAATTTCCAGACTGCCCCAATCGTCCCAGCAACTGGCCCTGACGGATGTGATCGCCGGGCTTGACCGCGACACTGCCACGCTGCAAATGGGCATAGCCGGCGAATACGCCAGGTGCAATTTTCAGCACCACATAATTGCCGAACAAACCATCGGTCGTGAGCGCCACCGGCTCAGGCTGTGGCTCGAGCGGGTTATGTTCCTGTTGATCGTTGCGCGTACTGACGACCACACCATCGGCGACAGCGATCACCTCAGCTCCATAGCCGAACCAGTCGGCGTGTCGACCCTGACGGATGTCGGTAATCTTGTCGCTCATGACGCGCCCGCGCGCATCGACACCGACCAGATCGAGCGCATATCGCTGCGGTATGGTGAGCTGGCCATTGACGGCCACCAGGCTGCCCCAGTGATGCGATTGCGCCGAGCCGGGCCCTTCGTGGGCGAGCCAACGGCCGCCACGCAAGGGCGTGCCCAGCACCATCGCCTTGGCCGAACTCACCTCCACCGGTGCACCATCGAGCAACACCGAGGTCTTCTTTTCGGTCTCGAACATCATGCGGTGGCGCAGGGTATGCGGCACGGCAGCGCCCGCCGGCAAGGTGATCCATACAAAGAACACGGCGCGCTTGCCTGATGCGATGGAAACAGGTGCATGCTCCTCTGGCGCGGGCTTGACCCAGGAAGCCAGTTGCTCGGCAGACAGCCTAAGCAAGGGCGTATCGGCGTGATCGGCAAAGACTTCCAGCCCCTGCGCCTTGAGCGGACCGGTATCGCCATAGAAATTGCTGATGTGCAGTTCGTACGCCAGATGCGTGGCGCCATCGCTGCCGACAAACGAAGTCGGGGCAAACGGTACGCGCGCCTCAATCGGCGCCAGCGCTTCTTGCGCGTGCGCCCAGGACAACAACATGGACAACATCCATAACCATCCCAACGCCATCTTGCGCATCATCACACCCGCATCCCCTGTGAAGGCACAGGGATAGTGCCCCAGGCGTACAGATGAGCACAGCTCCCCGGACAGTGACCAGTGCCCGGCGTATCTGACGCTACAAGTGACAGTAGATCACTTCGTCCGCAGAGCCGTCGCCAGAGGTGTCGCCGTTGGTCAGATGGCCGTCGTATGGGCCGACCTTGCACACGCGATTGCCGTCGCGGAACACGATCTGCAAGCCATGTTCCGGCTCCCAGTCGCAGTTGCATTCCAGCGAAATATAAACGCGCTTGTCGCCATGGTGGTATCGACTGACTATCGGTTCGTAGCCAAATTGCACATGCGACCACACATCGTCCGGCGAGGCGATCGGCACATGCGCCTCGTCGCCGGGCGACGTATAGGCCAACATGTCCTTGTAATAGGCGAATACCGCCGACGAGGCAGCCTTCAGTACGGCCTCGTCAGCGGCGAGAAAGTTGGCGATGGCACGATGAAAATCCTGCTTGCTATCGTCTTCGTCATAGCCTTCGACCACGATGCAGCAGCGCGCACCCCCGAGCATGGCGATCGGGCGTTCGCCACTGAGCCACCAACCCGTACCCTCGTCCTGCTCGACGGCTCCAAGCCCGGGGATATCCATGCCGCTGCCTCCTAGAACGAGCGCCGTCCCAGGGAACGTGCCACTTCGGCCAATGCGAACACCCGCGCCGCCTGGGTCCAGCCTGTCACCGCGGACAGCACCTGCACCAGCAGCACGCCTCCGATCAGACCGATCCAGCTTGCAGCACTCATCTGGATACGCAGCATTCCCAGCAAGAGCATCAGCCCATAACCGATAGCGCTGATCAGCACGTAGGTGAACAGCGTCGTCAATGGACGCCGCAATAGCTGGATCACACCCCGGACCAATGCGACTGTCGCCGAGCGCAGCGACGGGTCGGCGATGTACGCCGAACGTGCCGAATCGACGATCGCATGAACCAGCACGAACAGCACGCCGATCAGCCAGTAGACGCTGTGCTCCCATTGATCGCCCTGCGACTTCAGCACGGCTTTCTCATCGTGCTTGTCGGCGAAATCCATGCCATGACTTACCAGCCATGCCGCGCCGGCATACAACAGCACCGACCACAGCAGCAGGCGGAACATTTTTCCGTACATGCTCAAGCCGTTATGCAAGTGTTCGCCCATGCTCGGTATACGGCCGGATCGCCCTGCCCCGACGATCATGCCGTTGAGCCAGGGCGACAGCAGCAAGGTAACGACCGTACCCGCCAGCGCTGCTGCCTTCAGCCCGCCGCTGTGCTCGGACACCAGACGTACAACATCGCCGGCCATCATGGCGTCGAACTGTTTTGCCCAGGCATCGGCATGCACGGAATGATCGAGCAACTCGCTCAATGCGCCCCACACCGGCAAGGCGACAACCAGTGTCGGAATCAGCAAAAGCAGCAGCCAGACCAGTAACAGGCGCCACTGCATGGCGTTGAACAACGCGCGGAAGACCGCTCCCATATCGACACGACGTGCATTGTTGTAGGCCATTACATCGTCACCAGGAAAGAGTAGAAAGCCTGCACCAATGCACTTACATCCGCACTCCAGCGCCGTGAAGCGGCGCCATGACTGTCATCCGTAAGGCTGTCGTTGAGCTTGTTGTCGTCCAAATAGATTTTCTGCTCGGGGTCGAGCTCGGCCGACACCACCTTTGTCGGCTTGATGAAGGTGAAACGCGCCCACCGGCGGTTGTCGTTCCAATGCACGTCTTCGCTACTGCCGTCAGCAAACTTGACACGCAACAATTGCGGCACGGGTGCACCATCGCGTACCACCGTCACGGTGCCGCGCCATGGGAAAGGGCCAGCCCCGTCTTTTGCGTTAGGGTGCGCACTGCTCCAATCGTCACGCAGCTTATCCGCCTGCTTGTCCAGCGTTTTCTGATCGGCCTCGGTCCGCTGACCGCCTTTCACGTACGACCCGGCCTGCGGCACCACTTCCTCGTTGTCGATCGCATCGACACGATCATCGATACGCGCGGTGCCGTAGACATACTGGTCGAAGACCTGGTTGACCGTTTTTGCGTCGCCCGAGGTATCGATCAGCGCCGCACGAAGATCCGCCGCCGATGGATGGCGGAAATGCCAGCGCCGGTAGTACTCGCGAAAGCCGCGCTCCATCACGTCATGCCCGAGGCGTTCTTCGAGATCGTGCATCGCCGTGGCGGTGCGCGAATACACCGTGCCATAGCTGGTGCTGGATAGGCGGTTCCAGCTGTTTTCGCCAAGCGGATCGACCGGCTGGTCCAACCCGGCCAGGATGCGTTCCAGCACGAACACGTCGGACGAATAATCCATGCCCAACCAATGCATCCAGTCGACCATGGTAAGCACGCGCTGCTTGCGTTCGCGCAGCATGCGCTGGTCCCAGTATTCGTTCAGGCCTTCATCCAGCATGGGCTCCTCGAACTCGTTCGAGGCGAGCAAGCCGTAGAAATAGCCGTGGCCGAACTCATGGATCGTGACGAAATCGAGCTCGTAGGTATCGGAGGTCGCCGGATTGACCTTGTCGTATCCCTCCGCTGTAAAGAACGTCGGGTACTCCATGCCGCCCGCCTCGGTGGCGTTATACGGAGGCACCACGGCGGTGACCGTGTGATACGGATAAGGCCCCAACGTACGCGAGAAGAAACCCAGCGAGTCGATCGACGCCTTCAACACCGGCTGCGCGCTGGCGGCATATTCGGGTGGATAGATCACTCGCACCGCCACCTTCGGACTGCCCGGCCCTTCATAGCTGCCATCGAGCGTCTTGTAGCCTTTGGCCGCTACCCACGCAAAATCGTGCACATCGTCTTGCTTGAAGTGATAGGTCGACTTGCCACCTTGCTGCAGCGGCTCGCCCTGCTGCTGTCCGACCGCACCGACGGTGTAATCGGAGGGCACGGTCAGCTGCACGTCGTAGCTGCCGAAGTCTGCGTAGAACTCGCTGTTGAAATGGAACTCGTGCACATTCCAGCGAACTTCGGTAGCACCGCGCTCGCCTGGCAATTCGAGCACGCCGATCTTGGGAAACCACTGGCCGACCAGGTTGAAATCGCCGAAGTAACCGGTGCGCTCGATCACGCGTGGCAACTGGCTGAGAAATCCGATGTCCAGCGTCAGCGTGCCACCGGCCGGTACCGGCTGCGTCAGGTCGATGCGCGCGACGGTCTGGTCGGCCTCGGGGCCTCCATCGGGATGCACGAAAGACCATTTCAGCGTGTCATTGCCCTGCTGCACCTGCTTGAGCTCGATCCAGCCCCACTCGCCTTTCTTCACTTCGGCAACGCCACGCGAATGACCGTGCGCCGTCAACATGTCGCGTTCGGTAAAGAACGTGCTTTGCGCGTTCTGGAAGGCATTGAGATAGAGATGCAGATAGACGCTGCGCACTTCGCGATCGCTGCGATTACGCCAGGTCAGTTGTTCCCTGCCGGTGACCGCGTGCTTGGCCGCATCCAGCTCCGCATCGATGCGGTAGCCGACCACGCGATCGGACAATGTCGGCTCGCTGCCCGTGCGTTCGCCACCCCAGGCGCCGGGCGAACTCGGCACGGTAGCGGCAGCCGCGCCGGCATGGACCAGCGGAATATCCGCCGCCACCGTTGCGGCGGTACTCGCCGCAGCAGGCACCGATGTTGCCGGCGCGGGGCTGGCTTGCTGCGCCCACACCATGGGGCTGAGACCGACACCACAAACCCACGCCGCCATCAGCCAACGTGCCCTGCCTTTCCCAATACCCATCGGTGCCTCCCCAGTGACAAGCCAGCGTGCGACAAGCGCATACGCGTGGCATAGGCCAAAGGTCACGGATAATGTCGAAACTTGCTGCGGACCGGGGCCTGCTGACGCTATTTGCGTAGCGGGCCACGCAAATGGCGTCGACCGGCCCTAATAGACGTCACGGCGGTACCGGCCGTCCATGCGCAGTCGCTGCACGGTATCGGCACCCAGCACATCGACCAGCGCCGCCTCTACGCCGGGCGCCATGCCCGCCAGGCTGCCGCACACATAGATGGCAGCACCGGCATCGACCCACCCGCGCAACGATGCCGCACTCTGGCGAAGGCGGTCTTGGACGTAGACGCGTTCGTGCGTCGCACGCGACCACGCCAGGTCGAGCTGCTCGATCATGCCCTGGGTGTGCCAGCGCTCGATCTCATCCCGGTAGTGGTAGTCGTGTTCCGGCTGGCGTTCGCCGAATACCAACCAGTTGCGCCGATGTCCCGCCGCCACGCGGGCCTTGAGCAGCGCACGCAACCCCGCCATGCCCGTACCGTTACCGATCAAGAGCATCGGCCGATCGTCAGCGGGGACATGAAAGTGCGTATGGCTGCGAATACGCACGGCAATATCGGTTTCCAGCGGCGCATGAATCGTCAACCACGCCGAGCCGAGACCGAGCTGTCCGCCTTCGCGACGCATCTGCCGCACCAGCAAATGGATCGCGCCGTCCGCGGGTACCGATGCGATTGAGTATTCTCGATGCGGCAAGGGTTGCAAGCTGTCGGCCACCGCTTGCGGCGAGGCGCCGATGACGTAGGCAACAGGGGGGAGCTGGCTTCGCGCAAGCAAGCGACCGAGGGAAAGCTCACCACCGTCACTGACAACCACCGCATCGCCATCCAGGCCGGTTTGTCCGAGCCAACGCAAGACATCACCGGCCGCATGCTGTGGGCCCACCTCGACCAGGTCGCCAGCCTGCCAGGTTGCATCGCCCTCAAGCGAACGCAATGCAAGGTGGAAGCAGGGTTCGCCGAGGCTGCCCGGATTGATCTGTATGCGTTCGACCAGTTGCCAGCGTCGATAATGCGGTCGTTGCCAATCGGGCATGTCCAATGCACCGGTAAGCAGCGAAAGATGATGCTGCCAATGGCGCAGCGCGGAAGGGTCGCCGTTGTCCACTTCTACCGGATCGAATAACGCTTGTGCGCCACTAGTGCGCAGCCAATGCTCGAGGCGCCGGCCGAAACCGCAAAAATCGGCATAGTCGCTATCGCCCAGGGCCAGCAAGCCGAAATGAACTCTCGACAGGTCCAACGATTGGCTCATTGTCTGCTGTACAAAACGCGCGGCAGCATCGGGTGCATCACCCTCACCCGTCGTGCTGACGATAAACAACACGCGTTCGGCGCCTGCGAGCAGGGCGCCATCGACCTCTCCGAGCTCACACAACCGGACCCGAGTCGATGCGGACTGCAGACTCTGCGCAGTCTGCCTTGCCAACTCCGCGGCGAACCCGGTCTGGCTGGCATACGCGAGAATCGTCGAGGGTCCTGTACTGGACGCAGTATCTGCCAGGCCTTGAACGGATATCGTGCGCCGGCGCCAGGCAACCAGCGCCACGAAACCGCACCATCCGAGTACGCACAAGAATGCGGCGAGCACCCGGCGCTCCCCCGGCCATGTCCAGACCAGCTCGTGTGCGTGCCAGATACCCAGCGCGACAAACGATACGGCCAGCGCCAACAGCAACAGCAGATTGCCGATACCGATGCGCTCTCGCCGGGCCGCCGACATGCTCATGCCTGCAACGCTGCAGCAAAGGCCGGCGTCAGGCGCGGCTGCAATCCGTCCGGCGTACGCAAAACAAACAGCACGGCGAGATCATGCGCCTGCGCATAGGCAAGGCCTCGATCCGGTCCAAGCAAGGTCATGGCCGTACCCAAAGGATCGGCATGCAGCGCGCTCGGCGCGAGCACGCTTACGGATGCCACCCTGTGCTCTACCGGCCTGCCGCTGCGCGCATCGATGTGGTGCGAATATTGACCGGCTCGATCGACGAAACGACGCCGGTAATCACCGGAGGTCGCGATTGCCATGTCTTTCAATGACAGCGTACAGAAGTAGCTATCAGGTACATCGGGCATCTCGATACCCACGCGCCAGCACGAACCATCCGGCTTCGAACCATGCGCCTTCATCTCGCCGCCGACTTCGACCAACCACGCCGTCACGCCCTGCACATTCAGCCAATTGCCGACGATATCCACGGCGTAGCCCTTGGCAACCGAGGACAGATCGATATACACACCGCCAGCCTGTCTGATACGACGCGTCTGCGCATCGCGTTCGATGCGCCACCAGCCGACGCGCTCGCGTGCGGCAGCGATGATCTCTTCCGAAGGCGCGCGCTGTTGCGAAGCATCGGGACCGAAGCCCCATGCGTTGACCAGTGGACCGACCGTCGGATCGTACGCACCATCGGTATCGTGCGCGAGCTGCAACGCGTGCTCGACGACATCGAAACACGCTGCCGACAGGGAATGCCAGCTGCCTGCGACAGCCCTGTTGAAGCGCGACAACTCCGAATCAGGCTTGTACGTACTCATCGATGCATCGACGCGATCGAGCTGCGCCTGCACGCCCGATTGGATGGAGGCCAGGGGAAAACCGGCCGCTGCGACGAAGCGCAACGACCAGAACGTACCCATGGTCTGGCCATGCAGGCTGTGCACCTGCGCCAATGCATCGATCGTGGACATGTGTATCGTCGCGAGGCGCTTACTCGGGCAGGACTTCCAGCGTGGCCGAATAGGACACGCGACGCTGTTTGGCCTGTTTGATCTGCGTATTTTTGTCTTGCGCGCTGGCATTGATCCAATACATGCCCGCATGCGGCCAGGTAACGGTGAACTTGCCGTTCTTGTCGGTGCTCGTATTGATCTCTTCCGGTGCATTGCGATAACGCGTCGCGCCGGCGATGGCCGTTACTTTCAGGTCCGGCGCCGGCCTGCCATCGAGCAGCAACTGGAACGTGGCCGCCTCGCCCGACACCAGGTCGTTCACCTGGGTCACCGGCACCAGCTCGATACCATCGCCGGTTGGCTTGAGCGCAACGTCGTTCGGCTTGCCGTTGCTGACGAAGGTCTCGACCCGATTGCTCGACTCGGTCACGTCGATATTCTTTGCGCCGGCCGGCATTTCCTTGGCCATATCGGCCGCATTGCCGCGCCAGCGCTTCTTCTCTCCGTTCAACTCGTACGTTGCAAAGGCACCGCTATTGAGCATGGCGATCTTGTAGGTACCCGGCTGGGTCAGATGCACATCGAAGACACTGCGGTACTTTCCGGTGGAGGCATTCTCGGGCTTGGCGATCTGGCCATCGGGCGCGGTAATGACCAGGCGATCGAGCGAGCCCGGCATGTGGTCGGCAAAGAACAGATCGTTCGAGACCGCCGCATCGACCGTCACCCATGGGTCGTCGCCTGCCACGCTGGTGGCCGACGGTAACAACCACATCTTGTGCGCCTGCGCGGCCAGCGGCAACGACAACGCCGCCACGATGACGATGTATTTCAAGGAACGCTTGAACATGTTCAATCTCCCTCAGGGCGCCAGGTCAAGCTTGACCGAGCCCAGCTCGACACTGCCCGATTTGTCCAGATGCTGGGCCGTGGTCGCCGGCCACTCGAACGGCACGTGCACGACTTCACGACCCCCGGTCTCGCGCGCCGCTTCCACCACTAGGTCGTACTTGCCGGCCGGCAGGTCGCCCAACGGTGCCTTGCCGCCCTGGAATTTCAATGTCTGATCACCCGCCGGCCGGGTCGCACCCGATACGCCGTCCACTGGCATCTGCTGGTCGCGGCCGCCATGGCGCCACCATAGGCGCAACTCGGGAAGCCATTTGGTACCTGCGCCTTCCTTGCTTTCCTTTTGCGCATACCAGACGGCCAGCTGCGAGGCGATGGTCTTGTCGGCGCGCTCGATCCATACCGACACATACGGGCGGTGATATTCGGCCACGGTAAGTTGCGGAAGGGTCACGGTGACGTTCATGTCCGCGGCCATCGCAGGCGCGGCAAGCATGACGGCGGGAACGGAAATCAGCAGACGGCGCATCGGTAACCTCGTCAATGGATAAAGATCAGGGCAAGCAGCAAGGGCAGCAGCAAACCGAACGCCACCAGCGGCCAGGTTGCACCGCGTTGTGCTGCATGCATTTTCAGGAGCAGCAGGCCGGTGATCGAAAAGATCACGCATGCCAGCGCAAAGACATCGATGAACCAGCCCCATGCAGGGCCAGCGTTGCGCCCTTTGTGCAAGTCGTTCAAATAGGAAATCCAGCCGCGATCGGTATGCTCGTACTCGACCTTGCCGTTTCCGCGATCGATGCTGAGCCAGGCATCGCCGCCCGGCCGCGGCATCGACACGTAGAGTTCGTCCTCGGACAGATCGCCACTACGCCCGGCAAGGTCGACATCCAACGCAGCATGCGCCCAGTCGACGATCGCCTTGGGTACCGCCACGCCTTTGCGCTCATCGTCGCCGGCGACGGTCCGCAGTAGCACTTCGGGCAGCTGCGCGTTGCGATGCACCGTCTCTGGCCTGGCTTCGATCTGCCCCGCGTGATTCAAGGTAAATCCCGTGACGGCGAACAGCAGCATGCCGATCAGGCATAACGCCGAACTGATCCAGTGCCACTGATGCAGCTGCTTGAGCCAGAAGGCCCGGCTGGGGGTGCGCTGGATGGACGGCGTCGACAACGGGGATCCTCGTGGAATACGAAACGCGAACCGAAAGGAAAACGACTGCGGGGATGAAAACAATCACGAACGCCCAAATCATCTATGCCACGTTCACTCTTCGCCCTTAAGCTGGGCACCCTCGGGCCTGGATTCGGGGGGCGATATCCGGCAGCATGTTGTCATAAATGAGAATCACTCGCAATTTTTCATCCTGTGTCAGGACGCCGCACGCCATCTACGGCATGAAGGAGGAAGCATGCGCATTCTGATAGCCGAGGACGATCCGGCAATCGCCGCCGGCGTCTGTGCCTCGCTACGTCAAGGCGGTCATGCCGTCGACCATGTCTCCGATGGTTCCCGGGCCGATAGCGCCCTGCGTGACACGCCCTACGACCTGCTGGTGCTCGACCTGGGCCTGCCCGCACTGGACGGCAGCGAAGTGTTGCAACGTCTGCGCCGGCGCGGCACTGGCCTGCCGGTCCTGGTCATCACCGCGCGCGAAGGCCTGCGCGAACGGGTGCGTGTGCTCGATCTTGGCGCCGACGACTACCTGGTCAAGCCATTCGCACTGGCCGAGTTCGAGGCACGCGTGCGCGCCCTGCTGCGTCGCTATACCTCGCAAGGCGCACCGGAACTGAGTATCGGGCGCCTGCGCCTGGACCTGCCCGGTCACCGCGCTTGGGTCGACAACATCCCGCTGGAGCTCACGGCGCGCGAATTCGGTTTGCTGGAAGCGTTGGCGGCCCGACCCGATCGCGTCACCAGCCGCGCCCAATTGGTCGAGGCGCTATGCAGTTGGGACGAAGAGCTGACCGACAATGGCCTGGACATTGCCATCTACCGTCTGCGTCGCAAGCTCACCGACTCCGGCACGCAAGTACGCACGATCCGCGGCCTCGGCTACCTGCTCGAACAAGCCAAAGACGAGACATGAACCGCGCAAGGCATTCGCAGCCCTGGCTCTACCGCATGCTCACGCCCGATGGTCGGCAGAGCCTGCATCGGCGGCTGCTGTCGTTCCTGCTCGTGCCCCTGATGCTGATGCTGCTGGTGGAAAGCCTGGTCACCTATAGCGGCGCGTTGATCTATTCCAACCACGTGCACGACAGCGACCTGGCGGACAGCGTCGGAACGCTGGCAGAAATGCTCAGCAAGCAGGACATGAACGACCAGATCTCCGCGCAGGCGCGGTTTCTGCTCGAGTACGACCCGCAAGGTCACAATTATTTCAATGTAAGCAGCCAGAAGCACGGCTTGCTCGCTGGCACCGATACGTTGCAGCCGCCGGCGGACATGACGCTGACCATCGACAGCGAGCCGCGGCTCTACGATCTGGTCATCGACCGCCACCCGGTGCGAGCGGCGACCGTACGCATCCCCAGCAGCCACGATCCCGGCGATCAGTTGACCCTGACCATCGCCGAAACGTTGCATGACCGGCATGAACGCGCCAAGGAAATCCTGCTGCTCAGCATCCCGGCGCAAGCGATGTTGATCGCGGGTGTCTTCGCGCTGGTGTGGTATGGCGTGCGCATCGGCCTGCGCGTGCTCGATCCGCTGACCGAACGCCTGGCCGCACGCGAACACGACCTGGCGCCGATCGGCGATGTCGATGTACCGGTGGAGATCCTGCCGCTGACGCGTACCATCGACGGTTTGTTCGCGCGCCTGCGCGGCACGCTTGCCTTGCAGGACCGCTTCATCGCCGATGCAGCGCATCAACTGCGTACTCCGTTGGCAGGTCTGCGCGTGCATGTGGAGCGCGCACAGGGCGATCCCAGCCCTGCCACAGTGCATGATGCGTTGGACCACATTCAGCGCCTGACGCACCGCGCCAGCCGCACCTCGACCCAGTTGCTGGCGTTGACGCGCGCGCAATCGCCAGAACACGAAACACACCCGCTCGATCTGATCGACCTCAACCGTCTGATCCCCGACCTGCTCAGCCTGCGCGTTCACGAAGCGCTCGCCGCCGGTGTCGACCTGGGCTATGACGGCGCGAGTGAACCGGTATGGATCGATGGCGACCGCACCACCTTGCAGGAGCTCCTCGACAACCTGCTCGACAATTGCCTGCGCTATGCCGGCCGACGCAGCGTCGTGACCGTTGCAGTCGCGCTCTCGAATGGGCGGCCCTCGCTGAGCATCGAAGATAATGGCCCCGGCGTCCCACCTGAATTTCTCGCACGCCTGGGCGAGCGTTTCTTCCGTGTGCCCGGCAGCTGCGAAGAGGGAACGGGGCTTGGGTTGGCGATCGTGCAACGCATTGCCGAACGCCATCGTGCGCAGGTGCTGTTTTTGCGCGGGAATGAAGGGGGGCTGCGCGTGGAGGTTGTATTCCCGCCTGCGCGAACCGTCCGCAAGAACACTTAGCACCCGCTACTATCGGATGCCCGGCTATCCGGGCAGGTTGCGGTCGCGACTGAAGTCGCTCCTACAAGACAGCCATGCCTTTCTCAGCCTATAGGAGCAACGTCAGCCGCGACTGTCCCGCCACAACCTCACTGTGCGGGCGATTCTCGCCGCCCCAATGTCAGCTTGATCAGCACCGGCATCACCAGCAGCACCATGGGATATTGCAACAGCAAGCCGGCGATGATCGCGATCGCCAGCGGCTGCTGGATGCCGGCGCCCGGCCCGATCGCAAAAGCCAACGGCAATAGTGTCAGCACAGCCGCCAGGGTCGTCATGGTGATCGGACGCAGGCGATCCTGGCTGGCCAGGTGCAGCGCCCGTGCCGAATCCATTCGCTGTTCGAGCCAGACGTACTCGGACACGTAGAAAATCGCCATTTCCGTACCCATGCCGATAATCATGGTCATTCCCATCATTGCGGTGATGTTGAGATCGACCTGGCTGATCCACAAGGCGATGAACACCGCAGTGGAGGAAAGCAGCGAACAACCGATGACCAGGGCGGCCAATACGATGCGCTGGTAGAGAAACAGCAACAACACGAACTCAGCGACCAACGCCAGCGCAAACACCTTGCTCAGCCCGACGAAGGCGATCTGCTGTTGCTGGTACAAGCCGCCCAGTTCATAGCGTACCCCGACGGCAAGCAATCCCGGGCGTGCCAGGCGCTGCTGCACATCGGCCACGGCCGCACTGATGCCGCGCCCCTCGATGCGCGCGGTGACGGCCACCATAGGCTGCAGGTTTTCGCGCGAGATCTGCGGCTGGCCGCTGACCGGCACGATCGACGCGACACGCTTCAGCGGAAAAATATGCCCATCTGGCGCGCGAATCGGCAGCTCGGCAAGATCGGGAATACGCCACCGCTCCGCATCGGGCATGCGCACGCGAACGCCGATGGTCTTGCTCGCGGTCGGCAGCTCGGTCGCCACCACGCCACTCAATGCCTGATCGACAGCCTGCGTGATGTCATCCGCGGTGGTGCCTTCGAAGGCGGCCTTGCCGGCATCGATATTTATGTTCAAGGCATCGCCCGCCAACTGCAGGCCGTTCTTGATGTCGACGACACCGGGAATATCGGCGATCGCCTTGGCGACCTTGTCCGCCTGTTCGCCGAGACCACTGGCATCCACTGCATAGAGCTTGATTTCGATCGGCTGCGGCACGGCCGTCAGGTCGCCGATCAGATCTTCCATCAACTGCGCCAGCTCGATATCCACCCCGGGCACGCCCTGCTCGATGCGCTCGCGCACATCGCTCATCACCTCATCGGTAGCGCGCTCATGGCCCGGTTTCAGACGAACGAAAAAGTCGCCGTGATAAGACTGCCCCAGATCCCCACCCAGGCCAGTACCCAGGCGACGCGAGAACGTCGCCACTTCCGGCGTATCGCGCAAGATGCTTTCGACCTGCGCTATCTGGCGCGAGCTTTCCGGCAACGATGTTCCGGGCTTGGTGTAGTAGTCCATGACGAAGCCGCTCTCATCGACCGAGGGCATGAAACCTGTCGCCACGTGTGTGTAGCCGAGATAACCAAATACCAGCAGCAGCGACAAAATAAGCGCCAGCCACAGCGGTGACGAAGACAATTTCCGGTAGATCCATCCATGCGCACGCAACAACGGGTGGCGTTCGTGCAGGCCAGGATCGCGCCAACGCGCAAAGTCCACCATCCGCCGCGCCAGCACCGGCACGATCAATACAGTGATCGACCAGGAGACGATCAGCGCACACGCCATGGTGATCGACAATGCCTTGGAAAACGCACCGGTAACGCCGTCAAGAAACCCCAACGGCACGAACACGATCAGGGTCGCCAGGCTGGAGCCGGTCAATGGGCGGATAAACTCCTTCGCCGCCGGAAGCACCGCGTCGACACCGCCTCCCTCTTCCGCCCCTGCGCGCCGGGCAACGTGCTCGATCATCACGATCGCATCGTCGATCACCAGCCCCACGGCCGCGGCCATGCCACCAAGCGTCATGATGTTGAAGCTCATACCCATGACGTGCAGCAGCAACACGGTAATCGCCAGGGTTGCGGGCACCACCAGCAGTGCGATCACGGTGATGCGCAAGCTGCGCAAGAACACCAACAGGACCACTGCGGCCAGGAACAGGCCGATGACGATCGCATCGCGCACGCCGTCGGCCGACTGCACGACCAGTTCGCTTTGGTCGTACCAGTTCACCAGATGTACGCCAGGCGGGAGATGCAGTTGCGCCAGACGCTGGCGGACATCTGCCGCCACCTGTACGGCATTGCCGTCCGGCTGCTCGTAGACGTTGAACAATACGGCAGGCTTGCCGTCCTCGGCGACCTTGATCCACTGCGGTACATAGCCGTTACGTACGGTAGCGACGTCGGATACCCTCACTTGCCGGCCGCCCTCGCTCTTGACCACGACGTTGCCGATCGCCTCCACGCCATGCAGCGAATGATCGGCGACGACGAGATAGAGCTTGTTGTGATCCTGCACACGTCCGACAGCTTGCAACACGTTCGCCTTGTTCAAGGCGTTCACCACGTCGCTGAGGCCCAGGTCGTAGCTGGCCAGGCGATGCGGGTCGGATTCGACCTGGATCTCTGCCGTTTCCCCGCCTTGTACATCGACACGCGCAAGCCCGGGCACTGATGCAAGCAAGGGTACGATCTGATATTGCGCCAGGTCACGCAATGCGACGGGCGACAATCTGTCCGCCTGCAGCGCATAGGAAATGATCGGGAATACGGTGGGGTCCATTCGCCGCACGCCATACGAACTGCCACTTGGCAGCGTCGGCAGTACTTTGGCAATCGCGGCATCGACGAGCAGGGTCGAGGTCGTCATATCGCGCCCCCAACCGAAGTCGATGGAGATCTGCGCCGAACCGCGCGTGGTTTCGGAACGCAGCCCAGCTACACCGGGCACGGTACGAATGGCTTCTTCTACGGGCCGGGTCAACAGCAGTGCGGTCTGGTCGGCCGGGCGATCGCCTGCATCCAGGTCGACGACGACGCGTGGGAACGATACCTGCGGAAACAGGCCCACCGGCAGGCCGATCGCAGCGCTCAGCCCAGCGATCGCCAGGGCGAGCGTGACGATGACCAGCGTGCGCGCATGGCGTGACAACCATGACGCTGGATTCATTGCGCGGCCCTCGTCGCAACGACGTGCACCGCCATGCCGTCGTCCAGCTGCATGGCGCCCACCGTCACCAGGGGACGCCTGGCGTCGAGCGATCCGGCGACCACGCTCTTGTCGCCTTGCTCGCCCAGTACCTTGACCGCTACCCGTACCGCCTTGTCACCGTCGATCTGGTAGACCTGCCAGTCCTGGTCATCGCCCACGAGCGCATCGCGTGGCACCAGCCAGCCTTGTTGCCGCCCGACGACGATGTCAGCGCGAAAGCCCGCGCCGCCAACGATGGAACTATCCGCTGCGATATCCACGTCAAGCTGATGGGTGTGTGGATCGAGTGCCGTAGCGACGCGCACGACCTTACCGACGATCGGTTGCCCGCCATTCAATGGCGTCAGCGTGACGCTTTCGCCCGGTACGACCTTACCCAGCATGTCGAGCTCAAGCCCGGCGCGCACGATGACCCGTTCCGGCCGGGTCAGCGCGAGCAACGGAACACCCGCTTGCAGTGCATCGCCTTGCGCCACCGAAACGCTTTCGACGACACCGTCGAATGGCGCGTCGATGTTTATCGTCGAATGATCGCCCTGCTGTTGGCGCAAGGCTTCGAGATTCGCGTGCGCGTCGCTGGCCGCCTTGTCTGCCTCATTGACCTGGTCGCGTGTGGCCAACTGCTGCGCCAGGAGCTGCGCGGTATGCACGCGCGCCTCATCAGCCACCCGCACAGCGCTTTGCGCCTGTCGAAAAGCTGCCACCGCCGCCGGCGTCAAAGTCAACGTCAGCAGGTGCTGGCCCCGCTTGACCGCCAGGCCCGGCGAAGTATCCAGATGGGTCACCGTACCCGCCGCCTGTACATTGAGCGTGGTCTTTGCATCTGGCGCCGGTATCGCCATACCGTAGGCCGGCACGCTATCGGGCAGGCTCGCCTGAGCCACCGTCGTCGCCTGGACCTCGGCGTGCACGGGTTCCCCGGCAGTATCGGCCTGCTGCCCGCAGCCAGCCAGGATCAGCAACCACGGCAAGAAATAACAGCTACGACGGTTCACTCGGTTACCTCATGTGGCAGCGCGTCGGGCATACCCGCGCCAAGCAGGGTGGCCAACGCCACCTGCCCTTCGTATTGGCTTTTTTCCAGGGCGATCATCGTGGCCTGGCGTGTAGAAACAGCGGTAGCGAGGTCTACGTAGCTGCGAATATCGATAAGGCCAGCGCGCCAGGCGCTATCGGCTTGCGCCATGCGATGCACCGCTTCGGCATCCAGCGGAACCAGCGCAGCTCGTTGCGTATCGAGCTGCATATGCTCGGCCAGCAACGCCAGCACCTCGTCACGCGAGGTCTGCAGGCGCAGCGTGTATTCGTCATGCAGCTGCTGCCTTGTGGCGCGCTCGATCGCGATGTTGCCCTGGTTTCGATCGAAGATCGGCAAGTCGAACGTGATCGCCGGGCCACCGTTGCGCACACGGCTATTGTCCTGGGACGCGCTGTATCCGAACGACAAGGGCGGAAACTGTGCGAGGATCGCCGCACGCACCTGAGCCTCCTGTGCGCGATAGCCCAACTGCAGGGCGATCAGGTCGGGACGGCGCTGCGCCAGCGTCTGGGCCTGTTGGCGTACTTGCGCGCCATCCAGCGAACCAAGATCGATTCGCGACTGCAAGGCGATGATGGCGTCCGGCGCCAACCCCATCAATGCAGCCAAAGCGTGCCGCTGCGACAACAGTCGGCGCTGCAGGTCGTCCAGCGAGGCCTGCGCATCGGCAGCGGCGGCCAGATCGGGGGCGGCCGTGATGTTTTCGCTATTGCCCTGCGCAACGCTGTGACGCAACCGTTCGCTGCGCTGTTGCAGTCGCTGCAGGGCGAGCTGCTGGACTTCGAGCAGGCGTTCGTCCTCGACGATATCCACCACCAGCAAGCGTGCCTTGCCGATCACCTGCCATTCTTCCCACAGCAGCGTCGCGTCGACCTGGGCGGCCTGCGCACGCGCGGCTTCGCGACGGGGCCGCAAGGTGATCAGCGCCTGGATGTCTTCGCTGATGCCGGCGGTCCAGGCCGTGGCATCGCCAACGCCGGATATGAGATAGCCGGCGCTGCCATTCAAGGAAGGATTGGGCAACAACGAGGCCTGCAGCATCTGCGCCTGGGCCACGGCGCGCTGCGCGCGCGCCGTGCGTAGATCCGGATTGTGCTCAAGGACCTGCCGTTCCACATCGGCCATGCTCAACGGGCCATTCGCCGCCGGACTGGCGACTTCGGGGCTCGCAGGCGCTTGCTCGGGCAACGGCAAGGGATGGTAGGTGGCGCAACCCGACAACAACGCCAATACGCCCCATCGCCATGCGCGCGAGGCGCCTCGCAAAGTTGCCTTCGGTCCCGTGGATACAAACAAGGCGCGCTGCCTCCGGTGAAAACATGGAGGTCAACCATAGTGGCCGCGTCTTAGCGCGGACTTTGCAAATGAGGGGCTATTGCTGCAGGCGTAAAGTCGGCCGCTGCGCGGCCTGTAAAGCCGCGCCTTTGGCGCTGATAAGGGTAAAGGGGGAAAGCTCGTCGCCGTTGGCTTCCGAACTCAGCTTTTCCTCTTTCCAGGCCGCCCGGTGGCCGGCTTCACCCCGACTCGACCTCACGAGGAATGGCCACCCGAACGCGCAAGCCATGGCCAAACGGCGAGTCGAGCAACTGGATGGTCGCGCCGTGCAACTGGGCGGCACGCTGCACGATCGACAACCCCAGGCCGTAACCTTCGCCACGGCTGCTGGATTCGCGATGAAAGCGGGCAAACACTTCCTCTCGGCGCTCGGGTGGAATGCCCGGCCCGTCGTCGACCACATCGATCCAGACATCCAGCGCGGTCTTCTCCATCGACAGCTGAACCTGACCGCCCGCCGGCACGTGTCGCAGCGCGTTCTCGATCAGGTTGCGCAACAGCGCGCGCAGTGCGGTTTCTTCACCCTGCACGATCAAGTCGCCGGGCAACGGCAAGAGACTGAGCTCCACGCCGCTGTCGGCAATCAATGGCGCCATCTCCTCGATCACGCCGGTCGCGACGGAGGCCAGATCGATGCTCGTCCGCTGCGTTGCGTGCAGGCTCGATTCCAGGCGCGCCAACGCCAACAACTGCTCGGTGCGTCTCGCCAGCGATACCAGGCATTCCTGCGCACCATGCAAGGCAGCGCCGGCCTCGGCAGGATCGCTGCTGGCCATCGCGTTTTCCAGATTGATCATCGTCGATGCCAGCGGCGTGCGCAGCTCATGGGCGACATCGGCGCTGAAGCGGCGTTCGCGCTCCAGCGCATCGTCGAGGCGCGAAAGCTGGTCGTTCAACGCAGCCAGTACGGGCTGCAACTCCTGCGGTGCGTTCGGCAGGAGTACCGGCGCATGGCTGCCGACCTCGCGCGCCGACAGCAATTGCGCCAGGCGCGACAACGGTCGCAGCCCACGACGCACGGCCAGCCCCACCAGCAATGCCAGTAATGGCAGGCCGATGATCAAGGGCACTCCATGCTCGATCAACAACGCCTGGGTGATGTCGTGCCGGCTGTCGTAGCGTTCGGCCGCGCGGATAGTGACGCCGTCGGGATTGCTCGCCAGCGTGAATACCCGCCAGCGGTAACCGCCATGGCGCACATCCTGAAATCCGACCTCGTGAGGCGCGGGCGGCAGCATCGTTGCAAGATTCGCCGTGGCCAGCATCATCTGGCCATGAGCGTCGAACACCTGGAATCCCACTTCCGATTCGTAGGTGTGCCCATACAACGTCAACGTGTTGGCATCGGCCGGCTTGATCGGCACCTGCACCATTTCGCCGTCCTTGCTGCGCAGGACGTCCACGCCCGCGTGCTCGATCAGCACATCGAGCGTGCGCGCCGATTGTGCAAGGCGGCCATCGGAAAGCTCATCCACTTCCGACAAGGTGCGCTTGAAACTCAGGATAGCCAGCGGCACCAACACCGCCGCCAGCACCGCGATGATCAACCAGCGCAACCTGGAACTCAGGCTTGGCGCGCTCATTTGGGTTCCAGCGGAATCATGTAACCAAAGCCGCGGACGGTCTTGATCGTGTCGAAACTCAGCTTGCGGCGCAGCGCGTGAATCAGCACGTCCAATGCGCCGGTACCCACGTCGGTGTCCAGGCCGTAGAGCGAGTTTTCCAGGCTTTCGCGTCGCACGATGCGACCGGCGCGTTCCATCAATATCTGCAGCAGCGAAAATTCCCGTTTGGTCAATTCCACAGGCTCGCCACGGAACGTGACCTGGAGCGTGCCCAGATCCATCCCGATCGTCCCCACCTGGATGCTATTGGCCGCCAGACCCTGCGCCCTTCGCGCCAGCGAACGGATACGCGCCGCCAGCTCATCCAGGTGAAAGGGTTTGATCAGGTAATCGTCGGCACCGGCATCCAGGCCACGAACCCGGGCGTCCAGGCCATCGCGCGCCGTCATCACGATGATCGGCGTCTTTACGTGCATGCGGCGCGCCTCCACCAGCAGGTCGAAGCCGTCCTTGCCGGGCAGGCCAAGATCGAGCAATACCAGATCGGCGGTCTGGTCACGCAGCGCCAGGCTGGCTTCACGGCCATCGCGGAACCAGCTGACCGTGTAACTCAGGCGCGTCAGGGCGCACTGGATCGCGCTACCCAGCGGCACATCGTCCTCTACCACCAAAATATGCATGCCGAAGCCTTCATGAGCCACGTCGCCATGGCGCGAGCGATTATCCCGGCCGCCGCTTATAAAAACCTTAAAAGCCCCGCCACATCGCCCTCGCCCACCACCATGGCGCGCAGCATCGGCAACGCAGGCAAAAAAAACGGCGACGCCCCGAAGGCGCCGCCGCTGTCACACTTCCCCTGCACGGGAAACTACGGACATAAAAAGACGGGGCGCGACGAACCGTCGTGCGCGCCCCGGAAACTTACATGGCCTTCTTCGCCTTGGTCAGCAGCTGGTCGAGCAGCGCCATGGCCAGGTCGATTTCTTCGTGGCTGATATCCAGCGACGGAGCGAAGGTGATGACATTCTTGTACCAACCGCCGACATCGAGCACGAGGCCGATCTTCTTGCCATTGTGCTGCAGGTCGCCGGCCAAGCCGATATCGACCATCTTGTCGAGCAGCGCCTTGTTCGGCGTAAAGCCGTCATCGGTGCAGATTTCCGCACGCAGCGCCAGGCCCAGGCCATCGACGTCGCCGATTTCCTTGTGGCGCTTCTGCAGGTCCTTCAAACCATCGAGGAAGTGCGCTCCCTTTTCGGCCACGGTCTTCTCGTAGTTCAGCTCGTAACCCATCTTGATCACTTCCAGACCCAGCGAGGTACCCAGCGGGTTGGAGTTGAAGGTCGAGTGGGTCGAACCCGGCGGGAAGATGGTCGGGTTGATCAGTTCTTCGCGCGCCCACAGGCCGGACAACGGGTTGAGTCCATTGGTCAGCGCCTTGCCGAAGACGATCGCATCCGGCGTCACGCCAAAG
>Ga0105240_10003877_pt1 | contig 23099 bp, 23 predicted proteins | sample KBSC54metaG_FD_80426 | JGI IMG/M metagenome (GOLD analysis project Ga0105240, IMG submission 80426) | Corn rhizosphere microbial communities from Kellogg Biological Station, Michigan, USA - KBS C5-4 metaG | ecosystem: Host-associated > Plants > Roots > Rhizosphere > Soil | place: Michigan, USA... | reverse complement strand
CCAGCGCAGTGCCGCGAGCTGGCCCTCGTAGATGCGCACGGCGCCGAACTCGCCCGCCTGGTCGACGCGAATCACGCGCTCGACGAGGCCGCGCCGATCGGGATCGCCCGGGTTGCGGTGGGCCGCCGTCTTCACGACTTCGTCCGGATGTGCGTGGCGACCTGCGCCGACAGCAGCAGCGCCAGGCCGCCCGAGAGCAGGCCGTTCCAGCCGGCCATCGAGATGCCCCACATCTTCCACGCCGGCTCGTCGCAGCGGATCATCTTGGCGCCGAGCAGGAATTTCTTGAGCTGCTCGACCGACAGGCCGCGCGGCACGCCGCCGGTGCAGGCCTGCGGGCCCTGCCACCAGTGATACTCGACGCCGGCATGAAAGAAGCCGATGCCCGAGGTCACGAACAGCGCCGTGATCGCCACCAGGGCGAACCACAGCGCCACCTTCGGATGGCCGAGCGCCGCGACCGAGAGCAGGCCGGCGGCGATCGCGACCATGTGCGGATAGCGCTGCCACCAGCACATCTCGCACGGCGGCAGGCCCCTGAAATACTGGAAGTAGTAGGCGCCCGCGAGCAGCGCCGCGCTGCCGAGGAATGCAAGAAGGCCGACGCGGCTGGGAAGGGACATGCGCCTGGGAGCTCCTAGAACAGATAGCGGAAGGCCACGAACCCGCCGACCAGCGCGATCAGGAACAGCCACGTCACCAACGTCAGCCGTTTCTCGATGAAGGCACGGATCGGCTCGCCGAACTTCCACAGCAACGCTGCCACGACGAAGAAGCGAAGGCCACGCGTCACGATCGACGCCCACACGAATGTGAACAGGTCGAAGTGCGCGGCCCCTGAAGCGATCGTCACCAGCTTGTAGGGGATCGGCGTCAGCCCCTTGATCAGGATGATCCAGGTGCCGTACTCGTCGAAGCCGTGACGGAACTTCTCGAGGCCGGCCTGCAGGCCGTATGTCTTCACGAGCCACGCGCCCAGCGTCTCGAAGAAGTAGAAACCGATGGCATAGCCCAGCAGGCCGCCCAGCACCGAGCAGACCGTGCAGACCGCCGCGATGGTGAAGGCCTTGCGCCGGTTGGCCAGCACGATCGGTACCAGCATCACGTCGGGCGGGATGGGGAAGAACGAACTCTCGGCGAACGACACCACGCCCATGGCGGGGATCGCGTAACGCGATCCGGCGAGGCCGATTACCCAGTCATAAAGACGACGAAGCATGCGACACGCTCATAGCGTGTCATCCCGAGGGAAGCGAGGGACCTTTTCTTGCCTCGGATCGCTGGCAAAGGCTCGGGGTGACGGCCACGGGCCGTCATTCCGCCGCCTGCATGAGCCGCGTCGGCACGGTCTCGCCGGCCAGCAGGGCGGCCTTCGCCGCGTCGTACTCAGCCTTGAGGCGGGCCACGATCTCGCCCGCCGGAGGGGCGTCGAAGATCTGCCCGACGCCCTGGCCGGCGCCCCAGATGTCGCGCCACGCCTTGGCCTTGGAGTTGCCGCCCGAGCCGAAGTTCATCTTGGTCTTGTCGGCCACTGGCAGGTCGTCGGGGTCGAGGCCGGCCGCAGCGACGCTCTTCTTCAGGTAGTTGCCGTGCACGCCGGTGAAGAGGTTGGTGTAGACGATCTCCTCGCCCGACGACTCGATGATGCACTGCTTGTTGGCTTCGGTGGCGTTGCCTTCCTTCGACGCGGTGAAGCGCGTGCCCATGTAGGCGAGGTCGGCGCCGACGGCTTGTGCTGCCAGCACGCTGGCGCCGTTCGAGATGGAGCCCGAGAGCAGGAGGCAGCCGTCGTAGAATTGGCGCACTTCCGGCACCAGCGCGAAGGGGGACAGCGCGCCGGCGTGGCCGCCCGCGCCGTTGCACACCAGGATCAGCCCGTCGACGCCGGCCTGCAAAGCGCGCTTGGCATGTTTCACGTTGGTCACGTCGTGGAACACCAGCCCGCCGTAGCGGTGGGCCGACGGCACGACCTCGTCGGGCGCGCGCAGCGAGGTGATCTGGATCGGCACCTTGTACTTCTCGCAGAGCTCGACGTCGTGCATCAGCCGGTCGTTGGAGCCGTGCACGATCTGGTTCACGGCGAACGGCGCCACCTTCTTGTCCGGATGCTTGGCCTTGTAGTCGGCCAGTTCGCCGGTGATGCGCTTCAACCACTCCTCGAGCATCTCCTTGGGTCGCGCGTTCAGTGCCGGAAAGGCGCCGACGATGCCGGCCTTGCACTGCTCGATGACGAGGTCGGGATTGGAGATGATGAACAGCGGGGCGCCGACCACCGGGATCGAGAGGGTGTCGCGCAGCAATGCCGGAAGAGCCATGGTCGTCGTTTCCTGTTTTGCCAGTTCGCTACTTTGCGAGTTCGTAGGGTCCGCCCTTGTCGAGGGCGCGCTTGTAGGCCGGGCGGGCCTGGATGCGGACGAGGAAGGCCGAGAGCTTGGGCAACTGCCTGATGATCGGCGCGCGGGCGGCCGCGGCCTCGAGCGGGAAGCTCATCTGGATGTCGGCCGCGGTGAACTCCGGCCCGGCGAACCAGGCACGCCTGGAAAGCTCGCTCTCCAGGAACATGAAGTGGTTGCCGATCTGCGGGTCGAGCAAGGTCTTGTTGGCGCCCTTCGAGATCGCGCGGCCGACGGGCCGCATGAAGAAGGGCAGGCGCGACGGGATGCGGCCGAACACCAGCTTCATGAACAGAAGCGGCATCAGCGAGCCTTCGGCGTAGTGCAGGAAGTAGGTGTAGTGCAGCCGCTCGGGGGTGCCGAGAGCGGGCGTGAGCTTGCCGTGCCCGTAGGTGTCGCCCAGGTACTCGATGATCGCGCCCGACTCGGCCAGGGTCTTGTCGCCGTCGGTGATGACCGGCGACTTGCCCAGCGGATGCACCGCGCGCAGCGATGCTGGCGCCTGCATCGAGGGCTCGCGCTGGTAGCGCCTGACCTCGTAGGGAACGCCCAGCTCTTCCAGCATCCACAGGATGCGCTGCGAGCGCGAGTTGTTCAGGTGATGGACGGTGATCATGGGTACACCGTAGCCTTAGAGCGTCCCCGGGCGCCAGTTGCCGTGGAATCCGGCCGGAACGCGGCTCGACAGGTGGGCGAGCGCGATCGGGCCGCGCGAGAGGTCGGTCGCCTCGAATACCGCGAGGTCGCTGCGTTTTTCCTCGCCGCGGTAGAGCACGCTCAGCAGCCAGCCGTCGCCCTCCGCTGCGTTGCCGGATCGTGGCACGAACACCGGCTCGCCGAAGCGGTCGTCCTTGCCTGCGTTCCAGGCGGTGCTCTTGCCGCTCTTGAGGTCGTAGTGCACCAGCCCGTCCTGGCGCGGCTCGCCGGTCTTCGGATCGGTGATGTCGCCGGCGACGATCCAGCCGTGGCGATAGTCGCTCATGCAGAAGCGCTCGTCGAAGCGCGGGAACTCGCCCGAGCGGTCGTCGAGCTGTTGCTCATGGAAGGTGTTGCCCCTATGCGTATCGGTGCCGTCGACGTCGAAGGTCCAGCGGAACAATCTCGCCACCGGCGGCGTCTCGCTCGAGCGCGAGCCGTCGGGCAGCGGGAACAGCGGCGCGGTGTCGTACTTCATGACATCGACCACGATCTTGCCGTCGGCGGTCTCGTAGTGGTTCATCGGATGGAAGACGTACGACGGCGGCGCGCTCACCCACTTCACGTCGGCCACGGTGCCCTTGCGAGGAATGAAGGCGATGTGCGTGCCCTTGTCGGGCTCCCAGGCGAACGGCGGCAGGCCGCCCATCGCCCGCTCCATCGACGAGGTGAGCGGGAAGACCGGCAGCACGATCCAGTTCCTGGTCACCGCGAAGTCGTGGATCATCGAAGGGAAGGGGCCTTCCAGGATCTCGGTGCGCGTGACGGTGCCGTTGCGGTCGACCGTCTGCAGGCTGATCTCCTTGCTGAAGCGGCCCTTGGCCGAATAGCCGAAGAAGACCATCTCGCCGGTCTCGGGATCGAACTTCGGGTGCGCGGTGAACGGCCCATTGAGCTTGTCGCCATAGGTCTCGTAGCCCTTGGGAGCGAGCGTCGCGGGATCGAGCGCGAAGGGCGCGTGCGCCTCCTCGAGCGCCAGCAGGCGGCCGGCATGCCAGACGATGTTGGTGTTGGCGCTGGTCGACTGCAGCGCCATCACGCGCGGATCGGTGTAGCGCGGATTGCCGAAGGTGCCCGACAGGCCCTCACCCTCCTTGTTCTCGAGCTCCCACTTGGGCGTGCGCACCCAGCGGTTCTTGTAGGAGACGTTGCCGTTCTCGATGTGGAAGGCGTGGATCATGCCGTCGCCGCCGAACCAGTGGTACGGCCCGCGCGGCGCGAACTGCGGGTTGGGGCCGTTGCGGTAGAGCGTGCCGCACAGCTCCTTGGGCAGCTCGCCGGTGATCTGCAGGTGCGCGGCGTCGGCCTCGGTGTTCACCGGCCCGTAGTAGCCCTTGAGGAACGGATTGTCGGACGGGAACGGCTTGGCCATCGAAGTCTCCTTTAGGGAAACGGCGTGTATCTAACGGACGCTATCAATACACAGTGTAGTCGGCAAGAGGAAAGAATCCCTCAGTCGAGGGAGGCGCCAGCAGCCTCGCGGTTCTCGACGCGGCGGCACAGCAGGCAGCCCGCGATCCCGACGGCCAGGATCAGCAGGCCGCAGGCGAGCTGGGTGGCCACCGCGCCCATCAGCTCGAAGCCCCAGGTGGCGATCAGGCTGGCCACCATCATCGCCGCGGCCATCACCACCAGGCGCAGGCGGAAGACGCGGGCGATGTCGTGGCCGTGGAACACCGTCTGCATGCGGGTGATCATGGGCACGAAGAAGAACGGCCCGCCCAGCCCGGCGCACAGGCCGCCCAGCATCATCGCCGGCAGCAGCAGGCCCGACGGCAGGATCCAGACCGAGAGCGCCAGGAACGAGAAGCCGGTGCCCATGGCGACGTAGCCCAGGAACATGGTCGACAGCGCGCGCCGGAAGCGCACGCTGCCGGCGATGATGTTGCCGCTGACGTCGCCCAGACCGTAGGCGCCCATCACCAGTGCGTAGGCCGCGAGGTCGCCGAAACCCAGGAACGTCGGGCGGTATTCTGTGACGATCAGCGCGATGGCCAGGCTGAGCGCCACCATCCACGGCCCGTTCAGGACCGCATTGACGATCAGGATGATGCCCATGGTGGGCTCGCTCACCATCAGGCGGAAGCCGGCAGTCAACGCGTCCCAGGCACCGCTCCAGCCCGGCTTCATGTGCACCGGGTCGGGGTGGTTGCCCATCAGCCGCTCGCGCGCGGCCTTGAGCGCCAGGCCCGAGACGATGAAGCCCAGCGCCGTGGCGGTGAGGAAGTGGATCACCGGCAGGAAGATGTGCAGCAGCGCCGCCACCATCGGCCCGACCAGGCGGGCGATGCGGTAGGTGGCGTCGAACAGCCCGTTGATCGCCTGCTGGGCGTTGCGCTCGGGCACCAGGGTCGGGATGGTCGACTGCAGCGCCGGCGAGAACACCATGCGCAGCGACGCCAGCCCGACGGACGAAACAATCAGCAAGGTGATCGAGATGCCGAAGAAGTAGTAGCCGACCACCGGCAGCAGCGCGAAGGCGGCACTCCACATGCGCGAGCCGATCATCGCCCGGTCGGCGCGCCAGCGGTCGAAGATCACGCCGCCGAACAGGCCGGCGACCAGCATGGCGACGTACTGCACGCCGGTGACCAGGCCCGCCATGTTGCCGGCGACCTCGACGGCCAGCCACACGCTGGCGACCCGGAATAGGTCCTCGCCGATGGTCGAGGTGCAGAGGCCCGACCACACGACCAGCACCGAGCGGTCGGCCAGCGGCCGGAACGTCGGCGGCAGCCTCACCAGATCGCCTCGCCGTAGAACGGCAGCGACGGCAGGCCGATGCCCAGCCGCCGCCGCACCCGGCCGACCGCGGTCTCGACCACCTTGGCGGCGAAGCGCAGGGGGGCCGCCAGCGGCCGCCGCGCCACCGCCTCGAGCGCGATACGCGTGGCATCGCGCACCTGACCGCCTGCCAGCGCGCGCCAGCTGAACCAGTAGCGCGCGTCCTGGAGATGGTTGGCGATGCGGTCGCGGCTGTCGGGATGGCGCGCGGCCATGCCGTCGAGCACGATCTCGAGCGAACGGAACATGCGCAGCGCCTGGCGCGACATGCCGTTGGGCGAGAAGCGATAGCCCACGAGATAGCGCGGCACGACCCTGAACTCCGAGCGCTCGGCCACGCGACAGCAGAGCTGGATGTCCTCCGCGCCCTGGGCGCCGGCCGCGCGCAGGCCGGCGTCGTAGCCGCCCGCGGCCTCGAACGCCGCGCGGCGCAGCAGCAGCGACGAGCCGGTGCCGATCCAGTTGGCCGCCAGCAGGCTCTCCAGCACGCAGCCTTCCTCGAGCGCCTGCGGGCCGAAGGAGACGACGCGATCGTCCTCGCGGATGCTGGCGAACCAGCAGTAGACCAGACCGACCTCGGGTCCGGTGGCCTCGAGCACGGCGAGCTGGCTGGCGATCTTCTCCGGCGCCCACAGATCGTCGGCGTCGACGAAGGCCAGGTAGGGCGCGGTGGTCGCGGCGGCGCCGGCATTGCGCGCGGCGGCGACGCCGGCGTTGTCCTGGTGGATCAGGCGGACCCGGTTGTCGCGCGCGCGCCAGGTGGCCACGATCGCCGCCGAGCCGTCGGTCGAGCCGTCGTCGACCACGACGATGTCCAGCGGATGGTGCGTCTGGCGGCAGATGCTGCCGAGGGTCGCCGCAATCGTGTGCTCGGCGTTGAACATCGGCACGACGACGCCGACGATTGCGTCGGAGGCGGCCATTCAGCGTACCCAGACCCCGCTTTCCTTGCTCTTGAAACCCATGGCGACATAGGCGGCGTCCACGAGCTTCTGGCCGCGGCCGTTCATCAGGATGCCGGGGCCCATCTGGTTCATCGTGTAGCCGAAGGAGAAGCCCGCGGCGGGATCGGCGAAGCCCAGCGAGCCGCCGGCACCGACATGGCCGAAGGCGGCGCTCGACAGGATGACGGAGTCGCAGTCCTCGCCCCACAGTTTGGCGGCGATCGAGCGCCTGCGATTGTCCATCGACTTCATGAAGCCCGGCGCGAAGCGCGTCGGCACGCGCAGGGTGGCGTCGTCGTGGGTCGCCATCGAGACCTCGCCCATGCGGCTGAGGGTTCGCGCATCGACCAGCCTGCCGCCGCCCTGGGCAAGCGGGGCGTACATGCCGGCCAGTCCGCGCGCGTTGGTGATGCCGTTGGCCGCGCCGATCTCGGCGGCGTGACCGGCGCGGCTGTTGGCGCCGCCGGCGCGCCAGGCGCCGTTGTTCATGTAGAAGAGGAATGGGATCGACTTCTTGTCCGTGGCGAGGTCGATCAGGAACGGCGTCCTGGCCTCCTCGGCTTTCATCGCATAGGCCAGGATGGGCGCGACCCGCGGCTCGATCTCCTCGGGTGTGCCGATCCAGAAGTCGAGGCCGAGCGGGCGGGCGACCTCGTCGCGGAAGAACGCGCCCAGCGACTTGCCGCTGGCCCGCCGCACCATCTCGCCCACCGTCCAGCCGAAGGTGAAGCCGTGATAGCCGTTGCGCGTGCCCGGCACCCAGAACGGCTCTTCGGCCGCGAGCCGCTCGGTCATGTAGGTCCAGTCGTAGGGCCCGTCGTCCTTGACCCGCTCGCGCAGCGCCGGCACCGCTGCCGAATGGTCGAGCATCATGCGCGTGGTCACGCGCTCCTTGCCGTGCTGGCCGAACTCGGGCCACAGCTCGGTGACGGGCGCATCTATATCGAGCTTGCCGCGGCTCGCCAGCATGTGGGCGCACAGCGCCGTCGCGCCCTTGGTGCAGGAGAAGACGATGCTGACCGTGTCCTTGGTCCACGGTGCCTGCGTCCTGGGGTTGGCCGTCCCGCCCCACAGGTCGACCACCGTCTCGCCGCCCGCGATCAGGCAGACCGAGGCGCCGACCTCGCCGCGTTCGGCGAAGTTCTGGGCGAAGGTCTCGGCCAGGCGCTCGTAGCCCGGCTTGCAGATGCCCTCGGTCATTGCGGTGCCCTGAGGCCGAACACGTGCAGCAGGAAGCGCGCGGCGTGGCTGAGGCCGCTCTGGTCGATGCCATGGCCGATGCCCGGGGCGATATGGACCGCGACCTCGATGCCGTTGGCGCGCAGGGCGACGGCGGCCTCCTCGGTGAGCTGGTGCGGCAGCATCTCGTCGGCATCGCCGTGCACCAGCAACACCGGCGGGCGGCTCTTGAGCTCGTCCTTCAGCGTCTCCGCACCGGCGAACGCGCCGGAGAAGCCGACGATGCCCGCGAGTTGCTTGGCGCGGCGCAGGCCGACATGCAGCGACATCATCGTGCCCTGGCTGAAGCCGACCAGCACGGTCTGGCTCTCGTCGAGCCCATACTTCGCCATCGTGTCGTCGAGGAAGGCATCGACGAACGGCGCGGCGCTGCGCGTGCCCGCGAGGCGCGAGGCGGGATCGAGGCGATTGATGGGGAACCACTGGAAGCCCATCGGATTGCCGTCGCAGGGATAAGGGGCGTTGGGCGCGTGGAACACCGCGTCGGGCATCAACGGTGCCAGCACCGGGGCCAGCCCGATCAGGTCGTTGCCGTCGGCGCCGTAGCCGTGCAGCAGGATCACGAGCTGCTTTGGCTTGCCGCCGCTCTGCGGGCCGTGCGAGGGGCCGTCGATCCTGGTCATTTCTTTCGCGCCTTCTTCTTCTTCGCTTTCGCCACAGGTCGGACGATTGGCTTGGCCACGGTCTGGGGCTCCTTCTTGCTCCAGTCCGGCATGTTGCGGCGATAGTGCCAGAGCAGCAATGCTGCCGCACTGCGCCACGGGCGCCACTGCTCTGCGATCCTGAGCAGGCCCTTGGCGTCGGGCCGCGTGTTCAGCTTCTTGAGATGCTGGGCGGCGATCACAAGGCCGAGGTCGAGGCCGGGCATGATGTCGGGCCGGGCATGGGCGAACATCAGGTAGATCTCGGCGGTCCACGGGCCGATGCCCTTGGCCTGGGTCAGCATGGCGATCGCGGCGTCGTCGTCGAGCGTGTCGAGGGCTGCGAAGTCGATGCGGCCCTCGACGATGTCGGCGGCGAGCGAGCGGCCGTACTTCATCTTGGGCGCCGACAGGCCGATCGCACGCAGGTCCTCGTCGGTGAGCTTCAGGAAGTCGGCCGGCTCCATCGACGGCACGGCGGCCTCGAGGCGCAGCCAGATCGCGCGCGCGGCATGCACGGAGACCTGCTGGCCGCAGATCGAGCGCATCAGCCCGCCGAAGCCCGACGGCACGACGCGGAGCTCGGGGTGGCCGACCTCCTTGATCGCGCGCGCGAAGTCGGGATCGACTTTCGCCAGGTGCCGCATCGCCTTCTTGAGATTGGCCGGATCGAGGACGGTTTGTGCCATGCGTCCGGCATAGCACGGTGCACGGCGGGACTGTAAGTTCCGCCTATGTTGACCGATCCCCAACGCGATGCCCTCGATCGCGTCCTTGCCGCCTGCCGGGCCGACGACCGGATCGAGGCCGTGCTGGGCGCGGGCTCGCTCGTCACCGGCGGCTTCGACGAGCACTCCGACCTCGACTTCGTCGTCGTGGTGCGGCCGGACGCGCACGCCGCGGTGCTGGCCGGGTGCAGGGATTTCGCGGCCGGGCTGGGCCCGTTGCTGACGTCGTTCACCGGCGAGCATGTCGGCGAGCCGCGGCTGCTGATCTGCCTCTACGGGCCGCCGCTGGTGCATGTCGACCTGAAGTTCGTGACGGCCGCCACCCTCGATGGCGCGCCGGAACGGCCGCGGGTGGTGTGGGCGCGCGATCCGGCGGCGATGGAGCGGCGGGTCGCGGACATCACCCTGAAGCCCGATGGCCCCGATCCGCAGTGGTTCGAGGACCGCGCCTGGATGTGGCTGCACTACAGCGCCACCAAGTTGGCGCGCGGCGAGTGCTTCGAGGCGCTGGGCGGCCTCGACTTCTTCCGCGACGTCGTGCTGGGGCCGATGCTGCGCCGGAATGCGGGCCAGCAACCGCGCGGGCTGCGCCGCATCGAGGGGCTGGCCGGCGCGCGGGCGCGGCTGGTGCCCACGGTGGCGGGCCATGATCGCGCCGCGCTCGCGGCGGCGCTGCGCGCTACCCTGGCGCTCTATGTCGAGCTGCGCGCGGCCCATCCGCCGCCCCGGCCGGTCGCGCACATGCCGCGGGCGCTGCTCGACTTCGTCGACGCGGCCGTATGAGCGTCGTTACCCGCTTTGCCCCCAGTCCCACGGGCGAGATGCACCTGGGCTCGGCCTACTCGGCGCAGATCGCGTGGAGCCGCGCGCGTGAGGCCGGCGGCACGTTCCTGCTGCGCATCGAGGACATCGACATCCGCCGCTGCCGGCGCGAGTACGAGACGGCAATCCTCGCGGACCTGACCTGGCTCGGCTTCACCTGGGGCAGCACCGTCCGGCGGCAGTCGGAGCACTTCGCCGACTATGGCCGGGTGCTCGATACGCTCGACGCGCGCGGGCTGATCTATCCCTGCTTCTGCACGCGCGCCGATATCGCCGCGTCCGCCACCGCGCCGCAGGGCCCCGACGGCGCGCTCTATCCAGGGACCTGCCGGCATCTGTCGCCGCAGGAACGGCGCGACAGGATCGCCGCGGGCATCGAGCACTGCCTGCGCCTCGACGCGGCCAGGGCGGCGGCCGAGGCGGGGCCCTACGCCTTCACCGACGAGGGCCGCGGGCGCATCGAGGGTCAGCCGCTGCTGTTCGGCGACGTCGTGATCGCGCGCAAGGACACTCCCACCAGCTATCACCTGTCGGTGACGCACGACGATCACCTGCAGGGTATCACCCTGGTGACGCGCGGCGAGGATCTGCTGCCCTCCACGCACGTCCATGTGCTGCTGCAAAGGCTCCTGGGTTACGACACGCCGCTCTATGCCCATCACCGGCTGCTGACGGCGCCCGACGGGCGGCGGATGGCCAAGCGCGACCGCTCGCTCACGATCCGGGCCTTGCGCGAGAGCGGGATGAGTCCCGCCGCCGTGATGGAGCGCGCTCTGGTCGCTGTCAGACGGCGACTAGGCGGCCAGGGGCGCGATATCGTCGGGCGGGGCCAGGAGGAAGGGTAGCCGTACCCTGATCGTCGTTCCGGATTTCTCCGCAACCGCCGGAACGATCGTGCCGCCGAGTTGGCGCACGAAGATCGCCACATAGTCGGAGCCGCGCTTTTCGGGGGCCTTCGCAGACTCCTTTGCCTTCATGCCCACGCCGTTGTCGGCGACCGCCAACTCGATCTGGCCCTCCGCCCGCTGCACGCTCAGCACGATATGCCCTGTCCTGTCGGGAAAGGCGTGCTTGATGGCATTGGTCACGAGTTCGTTCACCAGAAGGCCGAACGGCACGGCGCGATCGGGGTCCATGTCCAGGGAGGCTTCGGCCTCGACCGCGATGGTGATGCCCGAGGTGTTTCCCAGCAGGCTCGCCGTGAGATGCTGGGCGATCTCCCGGAGATAGGCGTCGACGGTGATGGTCCCGCCGCGGCTGGAGTGGGAGATCAGGTCATAGAGCTGGGCGATCGCGCCGATGCGCACCTGCATGGCCTTGTAGCCCGGCACGCAGGGTGCCGCCGTCGACTTGGCCTCGAAGGCGATCAGGCCGACGATGACCTGCAGGTTGTTCTTGATGCGATGGGATATTTCGTTGGTCAGGATCAGGGCGTCGCGCTCGCGCTGCTTGCGGTGGGTGATGTCCTCGAAGACCAGCAACATGCGGTGCGCGTGATTTCCCGGCTGGGAAATCTTGCGGGCATTCAGGTTGAAGACGCGCCGGCCGAGGCCGGGGAAATCATCCTCGATCTCGAAGCTTTCGATCGGCTTGTTCTCCGGCAGGACCTTTTCCATCAGGTGGCGCAGCGCCGGCACGTCCCACTGATGCTGGCCCAGTTCGGCGAGGCGGCGCCCGCGCGTTTCCGCCGCCGTGATGCCGAACATCGTGAGGAACGCCTTGCTCGAGGTCACGATCGTCATGTCGTTCTCGAGCACGACCAGCGGATCGCGGATCGTGTCGACGATGCTCTGCGTCAGCTGCCAGTTGCGCTTGCTCTCGGCGCGTGCGGCGCGTTCCTCGCTGACATCCTCGATGGCGAGCAGGATGGAGCCGTCGTAGTCGCCGGGGCGGAAGATCTTGCGCGCATTGACCAGCATGGTGCGCCGGCCGATGGTCGGGAAATCGTGCTCGACCTCGAAGCCTTCGACCGATGCGCGGTGCGGGATCACGCTCTCGAGCAGGGTGCGCAGCGCGGGGATGTCCCATTGCCGGTTTCCCAGCGCGTAGATGTGGCAGCCCTCGGTCTGGTTCGCGCTCGTGCGGAACGTCTGGTAGAATGCGCGATTGGCCGAAGTGATGTAGAGATTTCGATCGAGAATGATCAAGGCGCTGGGGATGGTCTCGACGATGTCGCTGGCGGCGATGTCGGACGCGGCCTTCTCTCCTGACGCACGATCGGGCATGGCCGGTGCTCCTGTGTGCGGATTGCGGGACGCGAAGTCAGTTGGCGAGCATGTCGTGGACGGAGGCGTGGAGCTGGTCTTCCGTGTACGGCTTGGGCAGGAAATGCCGCCCGTCGACGAACAAAGCTTTCATCTGATCGGTCGCGGTATTGCCCGTCGTGTAGAGCACCCGCAATTCCGGCCGCAGCGCGATGGCTTCCAGGGCGAGCTCGCAGCCCCCAAGAACCGCCTTTTTGAGGTAAATGTCGGTGAAAAGCGCATCGATATGCCGGGACGAGCGCAGGAGCAGGAGGGCCTCGGGCACGTCTCCTGCCGCCAGGGTGTCGTGTCCCCAGTCCTGAATCGTCATCTCCGCAATGGCGCGGATGAACACATCATCTTCAACGATCAGGATTACGGCTATGGTACACGACGCTTCCTGCCCCTTTTTGACGGGGCCAACACTGCTAACCCGGACGGGGTAACAAGGTTGCTGCACAGGATGGGCTTATTTCAGCCTTTCAGCAACCGCTGGCGGGCCGCTCCTGCCCGGCCTAGGATTCGACCATGGACCGCAACGAAGAACTGGCTGTCGGCAGGCGGCTTTTGGGCCACATCGACGCCCGCACGACGGACCTGGCGGAGGCGATGTTCCGCAACAAGGTCGTCAACTATTCCTGCCGGGAGCGCGCGGCGCTGGAGCGCGAGAAGCTGTTCCGCGACCAGCCCATCTTCATGGGCCTGGCGACGCGGCTGCCCAGGCCTGGCGACTATCTGACCGAAGACGTGGCCGGCATGCCGGTGCTGATGACGCGGACCGCGGACGGCACGGTGATGGCCTTCGCCAACATCTGCCGCCATCGCGCCGCGCCGGTGGCGCAGGGCTGCGGTCATGCACGCTCGTTCACCTGCCCCTATCACGGCTGGACCTACGACCTGGCGGGCAAGCTTCTGGGCACGACCGACAAGGTGGGCTTCGCCGGCATCGACCTGGCGGCGCACGGGCTGGTGCGGCTGCCGGCGGCGGAGCGGCACGGCATGCTGTTCGTGCGGCCCAAGCCCGCGGCAGGGGGCGAGAGCCTGGCTCTCGACGTCGACACCGGTCTCGGCGGCCTCGCCGCGGACCTCGATGCGCTCAGGCTCGACACCTATCCGCTGTTCTCGGTCGACCGCGTGACGCCGCGGCTCAACTGGAAGTTCGCCATCGACACGTTCCTCGAGGGCTATCACATCAAGCATCTGCATCACAAAACGATCGGTCCGTACTTCATCGGCAACTGCGGCCTGTTCGACGGGGCGGGACCGCACGGCCGCATGTGCGTGCCGCGTACCACGATCGAGACGATGCGCGGCGTCGCCGAGAGCGAACGCCAGATCCTCCCGCATGTCATCGTGCTCTACCAGCTCTTCCCCAACAGCCTGCTGATCTGGCAGATCGACCATGCCGAGATCTGGCGCGCCTTTCCCGGGCGCGACGACCCCGGCCGTTCCGAGGTCGAGATGACGATCTACAAGCCCGCCGTCAGCACGCGGCCCGACTCCTATTGGGAGAAGAATCGCGAGATCGCCATCCGTACGGTGCTGGAGGAGGATTTCCCGCTGGGCGAGCGCATGCAGATCGGCTTCGAATCGGGCGCCACCCAGGAAGTGATCTACGGCCGCAACGAGCCGTCGCTGGTGCACTTCCATTCGTCGATCCGTACCGCCCTGGGGGTGCCCGCGTGACGCAACGTACCAAGCCGCCGTTCCGCGCCGACCAGGTAGGCAGCCTGCTGCGCTCGGCGCCGGTCAAGCAGGCGCGCACGCAGCGCCTGGCCGGCGAGATCACCGATGGGCAACTCAAGGCCGTCGAGGACGTCGAGATCGCCAAGCTGGTGGCCAGGCAGGAGTCGATCGGGCTGCAGGCTGTCACCGACGGCGAGTTCCGCCGCTCGTGGTGGCACTACGACTTTCTGAAGGGCCTCGACGGCGTCGAGCTGGTGAGCGTGACCCAGGGCCTGCAGTTCAAGGGTACCCAGACCAAGGCCGAGGGGCTGCACGTCCACGGCAAGATCGACTTCTCAGCCTCGCACCCGATGATCGAGCACTTCCGCTTCCTGAAGTCGGTGGCCAAGGCCGTGCCCAAGATGACCATTCCCTCGCCGACGGCGCTGCACTATCGCGGCGGCCGCAAGGCGATCGAGAGGACGGCCTATCCGACGATGGAGCCGTTCTTCGCCGACCTCGGCGGTGCCTATGCCAAGGCCGTGCGCGCCTTCGGCGAGGCGGGCTGCACCTACCTGCAGCTCGACGAGGTGTTCGTGGCCTATCTCTGCGACGAGCAGCAGCGCCAGTACCTGCGCGACCGCGGCGACGATCCCGACAGGCTCCTGCACGTCTACGCCGATCTGGTGAACGCGGCCTGCGCGGGCCGCACGCCCGGCATGACGATCTCCATGCACCTGTGCCGCGGCAACTTCCGCTCGACGTGGATGGCGCAGGGCGGCTACGAGCGCGTGGCCGACATCCTGTTCAACAAGATGAATGTCGACGCCTACTTCATGGAGTACGACAGCGAGCGGGCGGGCGGCTTCGAGCCGCTGCGCTTCCTGCCCAAGGCGAAGCAGGCGGTGCTGGGCGTCATGACCTCCAAGACCGGTGCGCTCGAGAGCAAGGACCAGCTCAAGCGCCGCATCGAGGAGGCTGCGAAATTCACCTCGCTCGACCAGCTCTGCCTCTCGCCCCAGTGCGGCTTCGCCAGCACCGAGGAGGGCAACCTGCTGGCCGAGGACGAGCAGTGGGCCAAGCTCGCGCGCTGCGTCGAGGTGGCGAAAGAGGTTTGGGGCTGATGCCGTCGCCTGCGGCCCACCCTTCGAGACGCGGCCCTTCGGGCCGCTCCTCAGGGTGAGGTTGGTGGTGGATCGATCAGTACAATCCTCATCCTGAGGAGGCCCGCAGGGCCGTCTCGAAGGATGGGCAACAAACGACGCCGTCGAGAGTTAACGCCCTTCCAGCTGCTGGTTCAGCCAGACCTGCACGGTATTGGACTCGAGGAATTCGCGCGTCTCGTGGCGCACGGTGGCATCGTCGAGCCGGCCGACCGCCAGCGCCACGATCAGGTCGCACTTGTAGTTGACGGCGATCGCCCAGGCGGTGCGCGTGCCGGCCGGCGTGGCGATGTTGTAGAGCCGCGCGCGCCCGACCAGGTCGGTGACGCGGATGCGTTCGCCGGCGCCGACCGGCGTGAACCTGTCGTCGAGCAGGTCGACGTCGGTCACCTGGTCGACCTCCGAATCGTCGACCACGCCGGTGTCGCAGTTGGCGCAGAAGCCCAGCTTGGGCCGCACGTAGACGGTGACATCGCCGTTGCGCCAGGCGCGGCCGGGCGCGAAGCCGTCGCGCAGGAACGGCCAGGCCGTGGCGTGCCAGCCCGGCCCGTACTCGTCCATCCACGCCTTGTACCAGTGCGCGAAGGTCGAGAAGCCCGCGAGACCGACCACGAGGGTGGCCGCCAGCAGCGCGTGGATCAGCGTGCGCCGCGTCAGCATCGCCCGCCCTACGGCAATCCCGCCGCCTGGCGTGCCGGGCCCGTCAGCTCGAGGATGTGCAGGCCGGTGTTGGCGCGGTCGACGATGTAGATATAGCCGCGCGCGTCGGTCTCGACGTTGTTGGTCTGGATCGCCACCTTGCAGCGCTCCTGGCCGCCCACGGTGACGCAGCGCTTGTCGGTCTTGTCGGTGATCGCCGGAATGAAGTGGCCGACTTCCTTCGGATGATAGGGATCGCGGATGTCGAGCGCGCGCACGCCGGCATTGAAGAAGGCGATGAAGGCCATCTTCCTGTAGAACACGGGGTCCATGCTCTCGTTCGACGAGTGCGAGCCGAAGCGCCCGCCGCGCTGGCAGAAATTGCCGGCCGTCTCGTCGGCGGTGTAGCTCGACACCACCATCGGCCGCTTTTCGGTCGATACGTCGGCGAACCACACCATCTGCCGTGCCTCGCCGCATTCGTTCAGGATCGCCTCGTCGACGATCATGACGATGTCGCGTTTGCCGCCATCCTTGTCATGGGCGAACTGGGCGATCGGCATCTGCAGCATCGGGAACGTCGTGTGCGCGCCGTTCCAGCCCGCCATCTCGAGCCGCGCGATCTCGGGCGCCCGCAGATTTTCCGGCGTCGGCGCCGGCGGCCCCTTCAGCAGCTTCTCGCGGTCGACGATCTGCAGCATGCCGCCCTTGTTGGTGCCGTAGCCGAAGTAGACGCGATTGCCGGCGGGCCCCGTGGAGATCGGGCCATGCAGCTCGGTCGGCACGGTGCCGGTGGCGCCCGGCTCCTGGCCGGGCAGGCCGAAGTCGCGGATCTTCTTCGGGTGGGCCGGATCGGAGAGGTCGTAGATCTGGGTCATGCGCCGCACCCGCCAGTCGGGGGCGCCCGAGACGAGATAGGCGATGCCGGTGTCGCATTCCCACCAGCTCTTGTGCGTGTCCTTCAGCCCGCCCAGCCGGGTCACCAGCACGGGATTGGCCGGGTCGGCGGTGTTCCAGATCTCGTGCGCCTCGCTGCCGAAGGTGCGGAGCATGTAGACGGCATTCCTGTCGGCGTTCGGAAGCGTCTTGCCGTCGCACACTCGCACCATCTGCGCGCCGCCGCCCTCGTACTTGCCGGCCTGTCCGGGGATGTGGTGCAGGTACTTCGGATGCGCGGGATCGGTCACATCGACGATCGAGGTGCCGTTGTGCTCGGCCTTGCCGGTCAGCGGATTGACGGGATCGGGAACGGCGTCGGTGCCGCCATGGTGGCCGATGTAGGCGATCCAGCGGTCGCCCTGATGGTGGATCGTCGGCTGGTAGGCCGACCGCGCCTGCAGGTCGTTGGTGCCGACCAGCCTCATGTTGGCGGCTTCGGGCGGCGCGCCGATCTTCTGCTGCTGGGCCGCGGCGGGCGTCGCCGCGAGGAGACCGAGGATCGCGAGTCCCCGTAGCGTAAACCCCGGTATCGCAAGCTCCTGCTGCGTCATGGCGTTTCTCCTTCTGCCCGGAGTATACCCTTGCCGGAGCACGACGCCGCTGGGAGATGCTTGGCATGAGATCATCGATGGCAACCGTCCTTTGGGCCGCGGCAACCGCTGTCATCGCCGCCGTCCTTGCTGTTGCAGTGCCGGTGAACGCGCAGGAGACGTCGCCGACCGGTCCGCCGCCGCCGCTGCCGGCGGCCTGGAGGGTGGAATGCTCGGGCAACGGCAAGATGCTCGAGTGCGGGGCGATCCAGCAGATGGTGCGGGTCGACAAGGACAGCCGGCAGCTCGTGGCGCAACTCGTCGCCCGGCTGGCGGCCGACACGCATGCGCCGGTGCTGCTGATGCAGTTGCCGCTCGGCATCAACGTGGCCGAGCCGATCCAGCTCAAGGTCGACGCCGGCGCCGTCGAGAAGCACGCGCTGCAGACCTGCACCAACGCCGGCTGCATGGCCAGCGTCCCGCTCAAAGACCCGCTGCTGGCCGCGATGCGCGCCGGCACGACGCTCAAGATCACCGTGCAGGACGGCAACAAGCGCGCGATCTCGATCGACGTGCCGCTGCTGGGCTTTGGCCTGGCCTACGACAAGGCCACCAGGTAGGGAGAGGCCTAGACCTCGTGCAGGTCGTGGTGGTGCAGCGCGCAGGCGCGGAACCACGCTGCAACCGAGCGGCCGAACAGATAGCCCGCGACCACGGCCATCAGGAATTCGAACGTCGACTCGGAGCGATTCTCCACACCGGTCGTGGCCTCGATGGCGAACTGCACGGCGGCGAGGAGCAGGACGATGACCGCACCCAGCAGCGAGTCGATGCCGCGGTCGAGCCGCACCAGCTTCCAGTAGTGGTCGGACGCCATGCCGATCAGGCTGCCGCGGGTCACACCGACCAGGATACTGACCACCATCACCATCCAGAGCTGGACCTGCAGCAGGTCGCCGACGTCGGGGAAGGCGAACAGCAGGATCGTCGCCAGTATCGCGAGCGTGCCCGGCATCAGCAGCCGCCAGCGCTTGAACGGCTCGCGCCTGCGTTCCGCCACCGCGCTCGCGACCGCACCGACCGCCGCCACCATCATCGCCGAATCGAAGACGTACAGGTTTGACATGGCGTTGGGTCTCAGACCTGGTGCGCGAGAGGCGGGGCCGCGATGGGGCGCACCCGCTCGTAGGCCGCGGCCGCGCGCAGGATCAGCGCGTCGCGCGCATGGGCCGAGACGATCTGCAGGCCGATCGGCATGCCGTCGCGGTCGAGCCCGCACGGGATGGTCGCTGCCGGCTGGCGCGTGAGGTTGAAGGTCAGCGTGAACGGCGTCCAGCCGATGTCGACGCCGTCGCCGCCCCAGGCCGCCGGCTCGTTCACGCCGAAGGCGGTCATCGGCATGGTTGGCGTCAGCAGCAGGTCGTACCTGGCCATGAAATTGTTCATGATCACGCCCAGCGTCTGGCGCTGGTGGATCGCGGTCACCACGGCGTCCTGCCCGAGATTGGCGCCGACTTCGGCGGCCCTCACCAGGCCGGGGTCCATCAGCGCGCGCTTCTCGGCGCTGAAGCCCTTGAACAGGAGGGCGACGTTCGATTGCCAGTGCACGTTCAGGATCGCGCGCGGATCGAGGCCCTGCAGGTCGGGCGAGTCCTCGACCACCTTGGCGCCCAGGGTCTTGAACACCTTGACCGCCTGCTCGACCGCGACGGCGACGTCGCGGTCGATCTTCTCCTTCTCGACGAAGCCCAGGTTGGGAGAATAGGCGATGCGCAGGCCCTTCACGCCCTTGTCGAGGCCCTTGAGGTAGTTCTCCTCGTCGCCCGGCCACCCGTAGGCATCGCGCGCATCGTAGCGTGCCATCACGTTCATCATCATCGCCGCGTCGCGCACGGTGCGCGTCATCGGCCCGATATGCGAGAGCGTGCCCTGCGCCGACGGCGGCCAGATCGGCACGCGCCCCTGGGTCGGCTTCAGCCCGAACAGCCCGGAGAAGGAGCAGGGGATGCGCACCGATCCCGCGCCGTCTGAGCCGAGGGCGAGATTGCCCATGCCGACGGCCTCTGCCGCGACGCCGCCGCCCGAGGAGCCGCCCGAGGTGCGGCCGATCTTCCAGGGATTGTGCGTGGCGCCGAACAGCCGGGAGTCGGTGACGCCCTTCCAGCCATATTCCGGCGAGGTCGTCTTGCCGAGCAGCACCGTGCCGGCCTCGCGCAGGCGCTGGGCGGACGGGGCGTCGAAGGTCCACGGACCGTTCTCGTCGGTCGCCAGGCTGCCCATGCGCGTGGGCATGCCCTTGGTCAGCACCAGGTCCTTGATGGTGGTCGGCACGCCGTCGATGTCGGAGAGGCGCTTGCCGCCCTTCTTCCAGCGCTTCTCCGAGGCGCGTGCCGTGCGCAGCGCGCCGTCCGGGTCGAGATGCTGGAAGGCGTTGAGCTTGGGATTGAACGCCTCGATGCGCGCGATCGCGGCCCTGGTCGCCTCGACGGGCGAGGCCTTGCGCGATTTGTAGAGCTTCACCAGCTCGTGGGCCGGCATCATGGCGAGATCGGCGGTCATTTCACGTTCTCCGGAAGAGTCGGGAAGGCAAGGGGATGGGCGTCGGTGTAGCGCGCCGCGGCGGCGAGCACCGAGGCGTCCTTGAAATGGCCGGCCACGATCTGCAGGCCGACCGGCAGGCCCTCGCGGGACAGGCCGCAGGGCACCGACGCCGCGGGATGGCGCGTGAGGTTGAACACGGACGTGTACGGCGACCACTGGCGGTTGGGCTTGCCGTCGGGCCCGTCGGGCAGGTTCTTCAGCACCTCGAACGGCTGGACCGCGACCGTGGGCGTCAGCAGGAAGTCGTAGGTCTCGAAGAAGCCGTTCCAGGCGACCGCCAGCTCGCGGCGCTCGGCCTGCGCGTCGATGGCGTCCTGCAGCGAATAGCGCTGCCCGGCCTTGGCCGAGGCCAGCAGGTTGGGATCGAACTCGCCGTGCCGGGCCTCGGGATGGATTTGCAGCAGCCGCTGGGCGTTGGTCAGCCAGTGGGTGACGAAGATGCGGCCGGCGTCGGGATAGGGATAGGGCGGTTCGACTTCCTCGACCGAACAGCCGAGCGCCTCGAAGCGCCGCGCCGCCTTGGTGACCAGCGACGCGACCTCGATGTCGATCGGGTGATCGCCCATGCGCAGGATGAAGGCCACGCGCGCCTTCTTCAGCCTGGCGCCGAGCTTCTTCACATAGTCGGTATCGTCGGCGGGCAGCTGCGTGGCGTCGAGCGCATCGGGCCGGGCGATGACGTTCATCATCATCGCGCAATCGAGCGCGGTGCGCGCCATCGGTCCGGTGTTGGCGAGATCGCCGTTCAGGCCGGGCGGCCACGCCGGGACGCGGCCGTAGGTCGCCTTGAGGCCGACCAGGCCGTTGAAGCTCGCGGGGATGCGCACCGAGCCGCCGCCGTCGGTGCCGATGGCGATCGGGCCCAGGCCCGCGGCGACCGCGGCGCCGGCGCCGCCCGACGAACCGCCCGGCGTGCGCTCGAGGTTCCAGGGATTGCGCGTGACGCCGTGCAGCGGCGAATCGGTCACGCCCTTGTGGCCGTACTCCGAACTGGTGCTCTGGGCGAAGACGACCGCGCCCGCCGCACGCAGCCGCGCCACGACCGGCGCGTCGCGGCCGGCCGCCGCCGGGTTGGTGAGCTTGCTGGCCATGCGCGCCGGCCAGCCCTCGACCCGCACCAGTTCCTTGATCGAGACCGGCACGCCGTCGAGCGGCGACAGCGGCTTGCCTTTCTTCCAGCGCTTCTCCGACGCGCGTGCGGAGCGCAGCGCCGCGGCGGCATCGACGTGGCAGAAGGCGTTCAGCCGGGCGTTGACCTTGTCGGTGCGCGCCAGCACCGCCTTCACGGTCTCGATCGGCGAGAGCTTGCCCTTGGCATAGAGGCGCGACAGGCGCGCGGCGGTGGTTTGCGTGAGATCGTCGTCGCTCATGCCGGCTGTCTCCTGTATTGCCGCGCGAGCTGCTCGGCTTCGTAGTCCGCCGTCATCGCCTCCTCGGCGCGGCCGAGCTTGCGGTAGAGACCGGCCAGGGCGCGCTTGACGGCCGGCACGGTCGGCCGCTCGCGGTCGTCGGCCTGCAGGACCTTGAGCGCGGCGTCGTTCCAGTCGGAGCGGATCATGGCGTCGAGATGGATGGCGCCGAACAGCGCGCGCTGGGCGATGCTGCCGCCGATCGGCTGCAGGTGCGGCATCGCCTGTCCCAGCAGGCGCGCGGCGGTGGCATGGTCGCCCGCCGCGTGGGCGGCCAGGCCGTGCGCGGCCGGCACGGCGCAATCGACCCAGACCTCGCGCTCGAACGGCCTGGCGCGCTCGGCGCGGTCCTCGAGGCTGGCCAGCATCTCGGTGACGGCGCTGTGCTCGCCCGCGCGCGCGAGGCCGTAGAGGTACTGCAGGTCGAGGAAGGCCAGGAAGTGCTCGTGCAGGCGCGGCTTCAAATAGGTCGCGACGTCGGCCCAGCGGTCGCCGACGTCGATGCCGCGCAGCTCGAGCCGCGCGAGCAGCGAGATCGCGTTGATCTGGTCCTCGGAGAACTCCTTCCACACGCCCCACACGCGCGTGTCGTACAGCGCCAGCGCCTCGTCGCCGCGATCGAGGTCGATCAGGAACAGCGCGAGATGCCACCAGTTGTGGGTGTACATGAACGAGTTGCAGCCCTCCCACGTGTCGGACATCGAGCGCAGGAAGGCCGCGCCCTCGACCAGCCTGCCGCGCGCCTCGAGGCAATGGGCGACGGCGTGATGGGCCCACGGATCGCGGCGATCGATCGCCAGCGCCTGGCGCGCCAGCGCCTCGGCCTCGTCGATGCGGTTGCATTCCTCGAGCCCGAAGGCGTGCATGGCGTGGACGAAGCGATTGTCGGGATTGGCGGCGGCGGCGCGCTCGCCCAGCGACAGCAGCATGGTGGCGTCGCCGCGGTTGAAGGCATGGAGCTGGCCGAGCTTGATCGCCAGCAGGTCGCGCGGCCATTCGGCGGCCATCCGGTTGTGGATCTCGACGCACTCGTCGGTGTCGCCGGCCACCCAGGCCGCCGTCGTGGCGAGCCACGCGCGCTCGCGGTCGTTGGCGTCGGCGCCATCGTTCGATATCGAACGGGCGCGGGCGAGGTGGCGCTCGGCGCCGGCCTGGCCGTCGGGCGAGTTCATCGACAGCAGGAGATTCGCCGCCATCAGCGGCAGCAGGGCACAGCGCTCTTCGGTGTCGGCGGACGCCATGAACGTGGCGAAGCGATTGCCGAAGGCCAGCCACTCGTCGCGCAGGAAGTCGAGCGCGCCGATCGCCCCCGCATCGGCATTGCTGACCTCCAGCCCCTGACCGTCCCTTGCCACGTGTACCCCTCTTTACCCCGGGGACAGTTTTGCACAGGGCTCAGTTCTTCTCCAGCCCTTCGCGGACCAGTCCCCAGCGCATCGTGGTGCGTTGCTCGATCGGGCGCAGCACCAGCCGGTCCATCGCCAGCCACACGATGCCGATGGTGAGCATGCCGACGACGATGCGCGCCGACTGGAAATATTGCTGGGCGTTGAAGATGGCGTAGCCCAGGCCGTCGGTGCTGGCGATCATCTCGCCGCCGACCAGCGAGCGGAAGCCGAAGGCGATGCCGAGCCGGATGCCGGTCATCAGGTTGGGCAGGGTG
>Ga0105240_10003876_pt1 | contig 23102 bp, 20 predicted proteins | sample KBSC54metaG_FD_80426 | JGI IMG/M metagenome (GOLD analysis project Ga0105240, IMG submission 80426) | Corn rhizosphere microbial communities from Kellogg Biological Station, Michigan, USA - KBS C5-4 metaG | ecosystem: Host-associated > Plants > Roots > Rhizosphere > Soil | place: Michigan, USA... | reverse complement strand
TATACTCAGTTTTGTTATTGGGTCGAACAAAAAAGTCCGGCTTATGCACCGGACTCTGGATTTGGATCTATAATTTAAGTTTACAACTTAAGCATAACTATTAAGCATCACCGGCATCACCAGCATCAGCACATCTTCGTTCTCGTCACCATTTTGTGGTAATAATAAGCCAGCGCGGTTTGGTGTCGACATTTCTAACATCACTTCTTCGCAGCTCAGGTTCTTCAACATTTCTATCAGGAACTTCGCATTAAAGCCGATCTCGATATCCTCGCCGTCATACTGACAGGTTAAACGTTCATGTGCTTCGTTCGCAAAATCAATATCTTCCGATGAAATATTCAACTCGCTTCCGCTAATCTTCAACCTTACCTGGTGCGTTGTTTTGTTAGCGTAAATGGCTACACGGTTAAGCGAGCTCAAAAACGACTGCCTGTCTATAGTCAGCTTATTCGGATTATTTTTGGGTATTACCGCTTCATAATCAGGATAACGCTCATCAATCAGGCGGCACACCAGGTTAATATTGCTAAATTTAAAGAACGCGCTCGTGCTATTATACTCAACAGACACATTGATGTCTTCTGAGGGAAGAGCCGATTTTAACAAATTTAGAGCTTTTTTTGGTAAAATAAAAGATGCTGTGCTTGCTGCTTTTGCATCTTTTCTGCGATAACGTACCAGTTTATGCGCATCAGTCGCTACGAAGGTTAATGATGAAGTCGACAACTGGCAGTAAACGCCTGTCATGGCCGGGCGCAACTCGTCGTTACTTACTGCAAAAATCGTTTTATTGATAGCCTCTGCCAAAACAGAAGCCGGCAGATTTACAGATGATGCATTTTCAACCACTGGGATCTTCGGAAAGTCCTCACCATTCTCGCCGCTCAGTTTGTATTTACCGTCGCCGGCATTAATTTCTATTGCAAATGTAGTATCGTCAATATTGAAAGCGATTGGCTGTTCCGGCAACGATTTTAAGGTATCCAAAAGAATACGTGAAGGGATGGCAATACGGCCGTTTTCCTTTGCCTCAACCGTTAAGGAAGTGGTCATGCTGGTTTGCAGGTCCGTAGCCGAAATAGTTAAGTTTCCGTCCTTTATCTCGAACAAAAAGTTTTCCAGGATTGGTAAAACTGTACTATTGCTTAAAGCGCCGCTTACTGATTGCAATTGCTTCAATAATGTGGACGTTGAAACTATAAATCTCATATATCTGAATCGTGTTTAGCAGTCAAAAATATAAATTTTAATGAGCATACTTTCGCCTGCGAATATAATGTTGAAAAATAGCAAATATTAACACAAAAGCCAAAGGGATAACATTATTTATCACCTGCCAATACAGTTTTTCACTGCGTATGCGCGCCCTATCGAGCAGGCGCAACTGTATCTCTTTAGTACGCAAACCGATCAGGCCCGAATCGTCGGTCATGTAGTCGGCAATGTTCAGCAAAAGGTTCTTGTTGCCAAAGCTTTGCTGGGTATAACGGTCATAACCTAAAGGATATGTAGAACCATCTGAGCCTACCTGGTTTTTAAACACATCACCATCACTGATCACGATCATTTTAGTTGGTTTGCTTTCGGTCAGCGACTCTACTTTCTCTGTCAAGCCTTCTGGCACAGGCCGATTCAAAAAGTCGGATTTGAACTTACCTTCCAGCAATACGGCAACCGGTTTAGTCGAACTTTGGAAATCTTTTGGCTGAGGCTCCTGCTCCAGCATTTGCAGCGAAAGAAGGTAAGGTGTATTAAATTTCTTGTTGTAAGGAGAGGATGACAGCAATACAGTTTTATTCACCCCTTTTATGGCAAGCGTATCAATAGTGCTGATAAACTCTGTATGGATACCATCCAGGTTTTTGACTATCGGGTGCTTTGACAAAGGCATGATCAATGGATAAAACAGCCATGGCACATTTTGTATCTGCGCTTGTCCGCCTACGTTGCCGGTAGCTACAGGAATTTGCGAACAGCTGATATCAGCTATCAGATCATAATTGATGCGGATACCATATACAAATAACTGGTCATCCAGATTTAGTTGTTTGTTAAATGCCAGCTGTTCACCACCATGCCCGCGAAGACTGTCCAGTTCGGCGCTTACCTGGTCAATCGTCCATAAAACTCTGCCGCCGCGCATGATGTATTGATCGAGCTTGAATTTCTCTAACTCAGTAAACGGTTTATCGGGCTTAGGAATCACTAATAGCTTTACCTTTTCCAACGCTGCAAATGGAATTGTTTTCAAATCGACACGTCCTACAGTAAAACCTTCCGATAATGACTTCATAGCATCATTCAATTGTACATCAGAAAGTTCATTATGCCCCTCGGTAAAACCAATCTCCGGTTTACCACCAGCAGTCACCTTTTTAATAGCCGAAACAAAGGCGTATTCCAGGTTTTGGATCGAATTGTTCAGCTGATCTTCCGGGGATAAGCCGATCCGGTTCAATAGCAACTTAACAGGAATTTCCTTATCACCTGATGATATTATTGCATAAGGGATAATTAATTTTTGAGTCAATCCATTATCTGTCTTTTCGCTCAGGTTGGTTGGCTCTATCCCCTTTTCTTCCATTGCCTGCAGCGTTTGCTGCTGCTGATCGCTGGATTGGCCTTTCAGTGGATCAACAAAATCAAACTGGAGCCTACGATGACCGTAAGCTTCCAGATCGTTCAGCATATCTGTGGTGGCGCTTCTCAATCTTTTAAAGGCGGAGGGAAAATTATTCCCTTCCAGATAAACAGTCACTTTTACGTCCTTCGGTAAACTGTCCAAAATACTGCGACTTATTTTTGATATGGTATACCTCTTTTCTGAAGTGAAATCAAAACGCGTAAATGTAATGGATGAGATAAGTATTATCGCTACAATGATACCTAAGCCACTGATAACTCCTTTTTTCTCATTTACTTTCTGCCTTTGTATTTTTATTGTGACTAATGTGAGCCAGATAAATAAAGCGCTTAAACATATGAAATAACATAAGTCGCGCGTATCCAGCACACCCCGGCTTACGGACTGGTAATGTGTAGTAATGCCAAGATTCTGTAAACCCAGGTTTTGTAATGACAATAATGAGCTCAGCGAATCAAACCCTGCATAAAAGAAATACGAAAGGAAAACAGCTATAGTAAATGCGATGATCTGGTTCTTGCTGACAGACGATGCAAATAATCCTATCGCGGCAAAGCCCGATCCTAATAAAAACAAACCGATATATGAACCGATTACAGCACCGGTGTCAACATTTCCTGCTGGATTACCCAAACTATAAACCGAATAATAGTATACCAAAGTTGGTATAAGGGCAAAAAGCACCAGTAGCACACAGGCAAAGAATTTACCAAGCACGATCTGCCCATCGGTTAACGGACGGGTAAGCAACAATTCAAATGTTCCCTCTTTACGTTCCTCGGCCAGCGAGCGCATAGTAATAGCCGGGATCAGGAACATAAACAGGTAAGGCGCAGTATTAAACAGGCTGTCTAATCCGGCATAACCATAATCCAGTATGCTCGAATCTGGGAATACCCATAAAAACAAACCCAATACCAGTAAAAATACGCCTATAGTAACATAGGCTACCAGCGAACTGAGGTAAGAAGTAATTTCTTTTTTTAAGATGCTATACACTATAAAATGCGGCTGTTGGCTGCCGAAATTACAATATTATTCGGTAAAGGAGAAAGGGTTCGTGTGTTGTAAGGTTGAAATGTTGGAAAGTTGAAAAGTTGATGCTATTTCCTTACAAACCGAACCTGTAAGCAATATGAATAGCCGTTTGCCTTACCTGGTTGGCCCAGCTTTCGTAACGAAAGCTGATATCAATTCCATTCTTCTCGCCAACAGGTGCAATAAAACCCGGACCAAGGGAGAATGCAAAAACACTCTGCCTGGCGTAATTGGCTTCGATTGCTGTACCGGCCTCACCTTCTGCATACACGCCCCGGTTGAAAAAATATTTAACACCAGCCTTTAAGGGAACAAACACCGCAGCGCCAGGAGTACGAGACGAATTAAACAGGTTACTTTTATAAAACATACTGGTAATGCCTCCCGTCAAACTTAAGCTTACAGGTGATGCGATAGGAAGTTCAAACTTGGCCGAGGCACCAGTACCAATGCTAAAAACACCATTTGCAGGTATACCCAGTTCAAACCCAGCGCTGAATGCTTTGGTTATAGTAGTTTGCGCAGATACTTTAAAGCAGCAGAATAGCAGCAGGAGGATTATTAGTCTTTTCATTCGGGGTAAATAATTTAAAATGACGAAAGTAAACATTCAGCACGAAAAGCAAATAAAAACACCAGTTGCATAACAAAAATGTTATTATAACAACAAAGCCCTACCGGAAATGAGTAGGGCTTTGCGTTAGATAATTAAAAATCTGTTACTGGAAGCTGTAAGCAAGACGTGCTCCGATCTGGCCAATAGACCCATTTTTAGACCAGCCCTCATAACGCACACCAATTTCGAAACCGCCATCAAGCGCATATCCGATACCAGGTGCATAAATAAATGCTGTGCCTCCGCCATCTTGGATGAATGCAGCACCTACACCAAATTCACCAAAGAAACCGGTAGCTCCGTTAAAGTTATAACGGCCAGCTACTTTCACCGGGATAGCTTTTAAGCTTGATACTTTTACTGATTGACCCAAGAAATCAATGGTCTTACCAATGAAAACAGAGTAACCAGCTGAAAGGCTTACATCAAAATTAGTAGCTGCGGGAAGAGAGTATTTAAGATCTCCGCCGATAGCAAAAGAAGAAACGTCGCTAATGCTACCAACAGGTAATCCCGGGTCAACGCCGATGCTAAATTTTCCGCCACTACTTGATTTGGATGTTTGGGCAAAGGATGCCGAAGCTGCGCTAACTATTAGTACAGCAATTAGTAGAATTTTTCTCATAACTAATGTTTCTGAATAAGGTTAATAAACTCAAATATAATAATATTTTACATTTTATTAACATTTGTTAATTCTATGAAAATATTTTCTAACGACTTATTACTGTTCTTGTTACGCAGATTCTCTAATGAGTCATTCGCTACAATTGTACCTTTATTAATGATGATCACCTGACTGCAGACGGCTTCCACTTCCTGCATAATATGAGTTGAGAGAATGATGGTTTTGGTTTTACCCAGGTCGCGTATTAATTGACGAATGCCGATCAGTTGGTTAGGATCAAGACCAGAGGTTGGTTCATCCAGAATTAACACCTGCGGATCATGCAGAATGGCCTGCGCTAAACCTACACGCTGACGATAGCCTTTAGATAGCTGACCTATTTTCTTATGGCGTTCGGGGGTTAAGCCTGTTTGGTCAATTATCTCATCAATACGTTTTTCAGGCTGATTAATCTTATGGATATTGGCGATGAATTGTAATGACTCTCTCACATACATATCCGGGTAAAGCGGATTGCTTTCGGGCAGGTAGCCGATATTACGCTTCACCTCTACTCCTTGTGTCTCCACATCAAAACCGCATACCGTTGCCTTGCCAGAAGTTTGCGGAATATAGCCGGTCAGGATTTTCATTGTAGTCGACTTCCCTGCTCCGTTCGGACCAAGAAACCCCAGCACGCCGGGCGACGCACTAAATGAAATACCATCAACAGCCTTTTGCGAGCCGTAAACTTTAGTCAATGATTCAACGCTGATACTCATGCTTCAAATGTAGAAGTTAGATTTGAGATATGGGTTATAAGATTTGAGAGAATTTCCCTTTGTCATCCTGAGCGATAGCGAAGGATCTATAACGGGACTTCGTTAGATACCCGCAATTTGAAATGAATCTATAATACTAAAGCACGGGAACAAAGATATGATTCGCGACAGATGCTTCGCTATCGCTCAGCATGACAGTTGGGGTCTATTGAAGGATTCCGTCTAATCCCGAAATTTCAGTAACAATCCGATCCTTACTTTTAATAGTGAAGTAAATAACAACAGCACTGCCGGCATCGCGTTCTAACCGCCCGGCTTTGAACGTGTAAGTATTATGATCTTCTGCTAGACCGTTTATGCTTTTAAAAGCCGTTGCAAAATGTGGCATTACCGAAGTCACGGGTTTGCTGAATTTCAACAGGATACGCGTATCTGTCAACGGTCCGGTTTCTTTATTGCCGAAGTAAAGTGTAGTTACATAGCTATTACCAGTGCTTTCCCTTTGAAGTGATTTAATAAGGAATAATTTACTCTTTGAACCGGCATTAACCAACACTTTGGCAACTATCGTTTTTCCATCGCGGTCATAAGCATTATATTCTTTTGGGTTGGATTTATCTTGCGCAGTAACGACAACTGTGCACAATGTAAGAATAGCTGTCAGAAAGTTTTGCATGATGGGTCAATTGGTAATATGAATTTACTAATAATTATTGTCTGAACCGCTGATTCGAATGATTAAATGATTTCGCTGATGGATTGTTACTCAAAATCATTATGCAATCCGAAATTGGAAATCCGACATCCGAAATAAAAAAATATCTTTGCGCTGTTATGAGCATACCAACCGACGAACTTTTTAAGAATGTAATATCCCACGCTAAGGAATATGGCTTTGTATTCCAGTCGAGCGAAATATATGACGGTCTTAGCGCTGTGTATGACTACGGTCAGAATGGCGCCGAACTGAAGAATAATATCAAGGCCTACTGGTGGAAGGCCATGGTGCAGATGAACGACAATATCGTGGGCATCGACTCGGCCATTTTCATGCATCCGAAAATATGGGAAGCGAGCGGTCATGTGGCTGGTTTTAACGATCCGATGATCGACAATAAAGACTCTAAAAAACGTTATCGTGCCGACCAATTGCTGGAAGACAGGATAGCGCAATACGACAACGAGAATAAGACCGACCTTGCCGAAGAGTTGCAGATCGAGATGGATAAGGCGCTGAAAAGCGACGACCTGTCCCGCCTGCGTGATCTTATTATCGAGCATAATATCACCTGCCCCGTAAGTGGCACTGCCAACTGGACCGAGGTTCGCCAGTTCAACCTGATGTTTAGCACGCAAATGGGCGCTGTGGCCGATGATGCGGATGTGATCTATCTTCGTCCGGAAACAGCTCAGGGTATTTTTGTCAACTACCTGAACGTACAAAAATCAGGAAGGATGAAAATTCCTTTTGGTATTGCACAGATTGGTAAGGCTTTCCGTAACGAAGTTATTGCCCGTCAGTTCATTATCCGTATGCGCGAGTTTGAACAGATGGAGATGCAATTTTTCATTCGCCCCGGTTCACAAAAAGAATGGTTTGAGCATTGGAAACAAACCCGTTTGAAATGGCATTTGGCTCTGGGCACCGCTCCGGGCAAATACCGTTTTCACGAACATACAAAGCTGGCTCACTATGCTGATGCAGCTTTCGATATTGAGTACCAGTTCCCGTTTGGTTTTAAAGAAGTAGAAGGTATCCATAGCCGTACTGATTTTGACTTAGGTCAGCACCAGAAATTCTCAGGAAAAAAATTACAATATTTCGATCCGGAGATCAACCAAAACTATGTGCCTTATGTGATCGAGACCTCTATTGGTCTGGACCGCATGTTCCTGCTAACGCTCATCAATGCTTATGAGGAACAAGACCTGAGCACACCTGAAAAACAGGATAGCCGCACCGTTTTACGCCTCCATCCTTGTTTGGCGCCTGTGAAGGCTGCTATCTTCCCGCTGACCAAAAAAGACGGTCTGCCGGAGAAAGCCCGCGAGATCATGGAGGCACTGAAAGTTGATTTCAACATGTACTACGAGGAGAAAGACGCTATCGGAAAACGCTATCGTCGCCAGGATGCTATTGGTACGCCGTTCTGCATAACTGTAGATCACCAAACCCTGGAAGACAATACCGTTACTATCCGTTACCGCGATACTATGCAGCAGGAACGAGTACCTGCCGATCAGTTGCAGAAAATCATCGGCGACCTGGTAAGCTGGAAAAACGTATTATAATCACCAAACTATAAGTTTCTGTGAGAGAGCCCGGTAATGAACGACCGGGCTCTTTTATTTTGTTAATAAATAGCTGAACCCATTGTCTTGTTGTTACCGTATAAGCACAATGTTTAATCAATAATTAAACAAACGGGAGATAATCTGGAGAAATTATCTCATATGAATTGTGATGCTGGGAAGTAATTATTGCTTCTGATAAATGGTAAAGAAATTGAAGGCCCCCATAGTTTTTATTCTCTTATTTTCTGCGTTAAACGGATTTTCCTTCTCGTTAACAAGTCCAGCTGGTTCCCAGCACCTTAACAATAAAAAGACCGACAGCCTTAGAAAAATAGCTACGGCAGGCTTAAGCAATCATGCAAATTCCGCTGATACTGCAACCATTAACCTGGTTAATAAGCTTGCTGCCGAGTTTATCGAGATAAAGCCTGATAGTACCCTCTATTATGGTTACAAAGGAATTGCCTTATCGAAAAAAGCCAACTATAAAGCTGGTGTTGCCAACGGATTAATACAAACCGGGCATGCAAACTATTTTAAGGGACGCTTTGCACCGGCGAAGGCTGAATTAAATGAGGCTATATCCATTTACACAGATCTAAATGACAAGAATGGACTAAGCAACGCCTATATGGTTACCGGGCAAATGTATAATATGCAGGCCGACTATAGACAGGCACTTTACTACCTGGACCTGGCACGTAACATTTACGAACAGCAAAATAACAAGCATGCTTTGCCCTTATGTTATAAAAACATCGGCATGGTTTACTTTGGACAAGGCCGGCATTCTACTGCGCTCGACTATTATTTTAAAGCCCTCTTTATTGAGATCGAACAGCATAACCAATCAGCCACGGCTGACATTTATAATAATATAGGAGACGTGCTGCAAAATATGCAGGCATATCCAAAGGCGCTGGATTATTATGGTAAAGCTATAGAAATAGCCCGTCGCAATCACGACCTTCTGCAAATCGGTACGGCTACAGAGAATATCGGCGAGGTACTGCTTGCTCAAAAACATTATGATGATGCCATCACCTACTTATCAAAAGCGCTTCGTATCGCTGAAAAGCAGGACGATAAGGACGGGATCAGCTATATTTCTGCCGATTTGGGTTTATGCTATGCCTACAAAGGCCAACACAATTTAGCCTTAAACTATTTCAATATAGCTCTGGAAACCGCAAGTAAGTATAACATAGTTTATGATAAAACTTACGCGCTGGTGGGTTTTGCGACTCTTTTCAACCTGCAAAAGGACTATAAAAAAGCATATGATCATGCCACGGCTGGCCATAAACTGGCGCGACAAATCAATAATATCTGGTTTAGAGCAAACGCTGTATTTCAGTTAAACAAAGCTTTAGCGGGTCTGGGTAAGTTTAAAGAAGCGCACAAATTATCGATGGAGTATATCGCACTTCAGGACAGCCTGAACAATGATGAAAATATTCAGAAGATAACTTCCTATAATCTTGAATACGAATTTGCTAACAAGCAACGTAAACTCGTCGCGCAGCAAAAGGAAAAGGATGAGTTGTATGCCCAGAAATTAAAACAAGAACGAACCAATTTAATATACTTAAGTACTGTTTTATTTGGGATGATTGTAATAGCGGTAATTTATTATAAGGCTAAACACAAGCAGCAAAAGATCAATGCTATGCTTAAGGAAAGGAATGTTGAAATTATCCGGCAAAAGGCAGATCTCGACGAGCAATCCATTAAGCTTAATGAGCTCAATCATCTGAAGGACCGCCTGATCGCAGTTCTGGCTCACGATCTCAGGGCTCCGCTAAGCACTTTAAGAGGATTATTTAGTTTGCTGGAAGATGACACGCTTACCTACGTGCAGTTTTTGGAGCTGATCCCGCAGGCATTAAAAAAATTGGAATATACTTCGGATTTCCTCGACACCCTACTATTCTGGATAAACAGCCAGATGGACAATTTTGATAGTACCGACAAAGCATTTCTTATTAAAGATGTGGTTGCCAACGAGACTACAAACTATTGCGAACAAGCTGCCTCAAAAGGTATTCGTCTCGTGGATAATGTTTCGGAAGATATTGTAGTAGCTGCTGATCCTAATTCAATCCGTATTGTGGTGCGTAACCTGATCACTAATGCCATTAAATTTTCCCGCGAGAATGACTCCATCACTATCAGTACAAAATATATTGATAACGATCATATCCTGATGTCAATAAAAGACACTGGGATAGGCATGCCGAAACAACAGCTTGATAAATTATTTAAAAGCAAGGTGGATAGCGGGCACGGAACAAACAACGAATCAGGAACAGGTATGGGACTACTGTTTTGCAAGGACCTGATTGAAAAATGTCATGGTAAAATCTGGGTTGAAAGTCAGCCCGGTTATGGCACCGAATTCTTTTTCACACTGCCACTTGGAAGCTTTAACGAGGAAGCAGTAATGGTATCATAAAACATCTTTTGGTATCACTGTTTAAGTCAATATCCTGCACAATTCAATACAAAGCTGATGCTGTTAATTTTTTTAATCCAAAATAAAACAAATTAACACGGCACTTCCGTATAACAGGTAAATAAATGCATTTTAGGCGATTACCAACAATTTCATCGTCTCTTTTTGCCACGTTTATACAGGTTAGTATACATTAAATGTCACTATCGGTCATCAAAAATTTAAAATCTTTTTTAATTGTAATTCTTCTACTCGCCACTGTAAAGGTATCGGCTGCCGCTTATATTCCTTACAGTTCGGGGGCGTACAATCTCGCTAACCTTAAGGTAGATAGCCTGCGCAGTTTATTGGCTGCCTCAAAACAGAATCCGACCGATACCCTTACCATTAACCGTATAAACAAATTAGCAGCAGAGTTTGTCGATGTGAATCCCGACAGTACTTTATACTATGCCAAAATAGCTATCAACCGTTCGTTGGTTGTAAAGTATAAAAAAGGTGTTGCTGATGGCATGGTAGAATCAGCCCGCGTACAAGCACTTAAAGGCGATTACGATAAAGCAAAGAAAAACTTTAATGGTGCCCGGCTACTTTATGCTAATATGAAGGACGAAGCCGGTCTGGCGTATTGCTACATCCAGGCGGGCCGTATGTATAATAACATAGCCGATTATAATTTAGCTTATACCTACTTTCAACAGGCCCTTGATATTTATAAAAAATTAAAGGATGACAATGGCATTGCAGAGGCTTACCACACGATCGGGATGGTTTCTGATAACATCGGGAAGTCGTCGGTCGCCCTTGATAATTACTTCAAGTCGCTTTCCATCAATTTAAAGCTGAATGATCGGCTTTCTTCAGCATCCAATTACAACAATATAGGTGTGATCATGCAGGGCATGGAGTTGTATCCAAAATCGATGGAATACTACAAACGTGCGATCAAGATCTGGCAGGAATCAAAGAATGTTCAGGGTGTCAGTACCGCCTATGAAAATATGGGCGAGATCATGATAGCTGAGAAAAAGTATGATGACGCTATCGTCTATCTAACCAAATCGTTAAAGCTCACGCAAGACCTTGATGATAAAAATGGTTTGAGCTCATTGTATGCTGACTTTGGTTTGTGCTATGCTTATAAACAACAGTATAAAGTGGCCCTGGGTTACCTGGCAAAAGCATTAAAAATGTCGGATGATTTCAAGATTGATTATAATAAGGCGGTTACTTACATTGACTATGCCATAGTTTATAACCTGCAGAAAGATTATCAAAAAGCTTATAAATATGCTGCTATGGCTAATGACTTGTCGAACAAGTTAGGTAGCCTTGCTAACCGGACCAGTGCATCTATGCAACTGAGCGAAGCACTTGGAGGCTTGGGTAAATTTGAAGAGGCCTATAAAGCACAAAAGAAATATGTTGAGTTAAAGGACAGCTTAAAAAGTGACGAAAGTGTACGTAAGCTGACCTCATTTAACATGGAATCGGCCTTTGCCGAGAAACAACGCATACTGGCCGAACAACATCAGCGCCAGGATGATCTTTATCAGCAAAAAATACAGAGACAAGGTTTGTTGAGCGCCATTTTCTTCATCATCATCTTAGGCATGGCTGCCATCCTGATCGTTTACTATAAGGCTAAGCTGAAACAGCAAAAGATCAATACTATACTTGAGGATAAAAATATTGAGGTAATACAACAAAAAGCCGACCTGAACGATCAGGCTCATAAATTAAACGATCTGAACAATCTGAAGGACCGTCTGATTTCAGTATTGGCGCATGACTTGAGGGCGCCTTTGAGCACGTTGCGTGGCTTATTCGGTTTGCTGGAAGATGATACCATATCGCACGACCAGTTTCTGACCATGATCCCACAAGCGCTAAAAAAACTGGAATATACTTCTGACTTTTTGGATACCCTGCTATTCTGGATCAATAGCCAGATGGAGAATTTCGATAGTTCGGCAAAAAGCTTTCCTATTAAAGATGTGGTTTCTTATGAAGTAAGTAACTACACCGAGCAGGCGGCCGAAAAAGGTATCAGGCTCTCGGATAATGTATCTGAAAATATTACGGTAGCGGCTGACCCGAACTCGATCCGTATTGTTACCCGCAACCTGATCACCAATGCCATAAAATTCTCCCGCAAGGACGACAGCATCGTGGTAAGCGCTTATCAAAAAGATGATAACTATATCCTGATATCTGTTAAGGACAGCGGTGTGGGTATGACTGAAAAACAAGCAAACAAACTATTCAAAAGCAAAGTTGACAGCGGGACCGGAACGAATAATGAATCGGGAACGGGTATGGGCTTGTTATTCTGTAAAGACCTTATTGAGAAGTGTAACGGTAAGATCTGGGTTGAAAGCACCCAGGGCTTTGGTACCGAATTCTTCTTTACACTGCCAATCGGCACGGTTGGTTCAATAAAAGAAGAGGAGCCGGCTTTTGCTTCCTGACTCCTCGACTCTGGTAATTTTTCCTGAAAAACCATTAAAAATCACGTGTCATTTCGACGAACGGGGCAGGATAAGAGCGGTCGCCGTGAGGAGAAATCTTATACAACTTGCAAAGTCTGCGAGTCGCTTTTATAAGATTTCTCTTCGCCCCAAAACGCAACTCTTGCCGCTCATCGAAATGACAAAGCGACTAATTATTCACGCCGCCAACACCTTTATCGATGGTACCGTTGGTGTATTTTAACGCGTCGACCTTTTTAGGATCACCCTGGTATACCCAAACTATATTGCCGATATACTTACGGAAAGCGTCGCTCACTTGTTCAGCGGTCAGTTTTTTTACATCGTTAACTAAAGAATAGCTACGCTGCCAGTTATTAAATATGATCTCATTGGTAGCCAGTGATGCAGCCTGCGCAGCATTGGTTTCCTGGCGATAATAGAAGCCTGTCAGGTAAGTTACTTTCATGTCGGCAACTTCTTCTGGTTTAAAACCATCGGTTTTGATCTTGTCTACCAGCCTGTCAAACACCTCGATGTATTTGTTCGGCTGCGTAGTTGAAACAGAAAATTTTGCAACCGAAGTGGCTCCATAGCTAAACCATGCCTGCGGTGCATAAGACAATCCGTTATTGGTACGAACATCCAGGAAGTGACGGTTGGCAAATATGCGCATCGCCACATTAAAGGCATCGAAATCAGGTGTGCCTGCTTCAGGGCCACCTGTGATACCTTCTACATAGTTGGTTGCCAGGTCACGTTGCTCAGCAGAGAATGAGTTTTTGTAAATTCTAAAGTCTTCCTTTTTCAATTCAAAAGGAGTACCCTGTTTTATACCACTCAATAATTGACTTACTTTTTGTTCGATAACAGTTCTGTCCAGGTCAGCCACAATAACGATCAGCATACGTGAGCGGGTTAAGATAGATTTATAGTAAGCCTTTGCTTCTTCAGCGCTAATCTTATTAATGTTATCTACCGTACCGTTAGGATCTTTTGCATAATCGCGGCCCGAGAACGCTACCCTATTTGCATATTTATCGATAGCCGCGTCCGGGCGACCTTCGCTTTGTTTCAAGCCATTGATGGCATCCTGCTTAACACGCGCAAATTCCTTTGCATCAAAAGCCGGAATAGTCATCATTTCAGCGTAAAGCGGCCAAACTGTTTCAAAATCGCCTTTGATACAATTCATTTTCACAATGGAATAGTCTTTACCGCTAAAACCAAATATATCGGCACCTACTTTATCCAGCTGATTTTTAAAGCTGTTTTTATCGTGCTTCATAGTACCGCATTCGCCCAATCCAGTCAATGCCAACGACTCGATACCTGTTTTATCAGCAGTATAGTTACGCACGCCGCCTTTTATAGCAGTTTGTATCTCAACAATATCATTTCCGCTTGGCTGAACAATTACTTTCACCCCATTTACGGTCATTTCATAGGGTTTTGCCTGTTGTGCTTTTACCGATTGGAAATTAAATGCGGCAACGCCAATAAGCAGTATAAATATTTTCTTTTTCATGATGATCAGTTTAAGGTTATTTGGCTGCAAAGAATGAACCGGCGTTTAGTTGTTTATTTAATTCAGGATTGATGATCAATCCCGCAACCATTGGCTTACCTGCAATATATTTTTTGATATATTTTACGATATCCTCGCGGGTTACCTTCTGATAATTATCATCGTTATCTGTAAAGTAATCCAGCGATGTACTGCACCAGTTATAGCTTACCTGGCTCGGCAGGCTCGATGGCTTCTCCATATTATGAATACGGTTACGCAGCAAAATGGCCTTCGCATCGTTCAGTTGTTCATCAGTAAAGTAATCAGGGTTTGCAAACAGGCCTACCTGGTTTACAATTTCCGCATAGCACTCTTTCACTTTATTTGGATTAGGTGTAACGAACATGTCGATAGGTCCCACGTACTTGCAGGTTGTATAACTAAGCGATACACCTGATGCCAAACCTTTGTCGACCAATGCCTGCTGTAGTTTTGACGAATTTAAGCCCAATATGGTTGAAAACACATCAGCAGAAATAGTAGCAGCAGAATCTGTCAGGTAAGATGGCCCCTGCCACGAGAATTGCATTTCTGGCGTTTGCGCAATGGTGGTCTCTTTTACAAAATAATCGTTTTTATCCAGTGGCTTAAACGGCGGTATCGGATACTTTTGGATCGGATCGAAACCGCTGCTTTCCCAATCGCCGAATATCTTTTCTGCCAGGGCGAATGCGTCTTCATGTTTCACGTCGCCGCAGATGGTCAACAAGCTATTATTAGGGAAATAGAATTTGTTTTTGATGATCATCATCTTCTCCGGCGTAGCTGTGTTGATCACTTCGTGTATACCGATAGGGTTTTTGCGGGTTATCAGGTCGCCCCAAAGATGTTGCTGCACATTATACCAAAGTTGGAAGCCTGGATCGCTTTCAGCACGCTGGAACTCGCCGTCAACTACAGGCCTTTCCTTTTTCATGTCTTCTTCGCGATAGATCGGGAAACGGATAGCCGCGTTCATGAATTTCAATCCTGCTTTTAGGCTGTCCCGGTCGAAAGTAAAAAAGTAGTTTACGCGCTCTACATTAGTAGTACCGTTCCATATTGCGCCCAGTTCCTGGGTACGCTTTAAGAATTTTTCCTGGTCAGGATAATCCTTGTTCGCCTTAAAGAACATGTGTTCAAATAAGTGCGACAGGCCGCTATACTCCGGGCCTTCGGTATATGCTCCATTTTTTACGGCAATCTCGATAGTGGCTAGCGGTACTTTGCTGTTTTCGATCACAACAACTTCCAAACCGTTTGGAAGCTTTTTCCAAAAATATCCCTTTGGCAATCTTGGCTGTGCCATTGTTTGAAATGCCAGTAAGAAGAAGGATGCCGCAAATAGTAAAAATTTTAGTCGATTTGATATCATACGATGCAGTTTAGATGATAAGACTATAAATATAGTATTTACGTTACGAAATGATATGTGCCAATATCACATTTTATTTCAAGCAAAAAGGGAACCCCGAAACCAGGATTCCCTTTCAATAAATTGACCGACAGTAATTAGGCGTATTGAACGCTCAAAGTAATTGGCACGCTCAAAGCTTTTGAAATGATACAGCCAGCTTTTGCACCTTCAGCTATCTCCTTAAATTTTTCTTCAGATACACCATCGATAGGTGAACCTTTAACATCCAAATGAATGCCGGTAACAACCAGGTTCTGAAGATCAAGGTCAAGGATAGCTTCAGTATTCAGGTCATTTGCAGTGAAACCAGCCTGAGTCAAAGCAGCACTAATTGCCATAGTGAAGCAACCTGCATGTGCAGCCGCTAATAATTCTTCCGGGTTAGTACCAACGCCATCGGCAAAACGGGTTTTGAATGAATACTGGGTATTATTTAAAATAGTGCTCTGGGTGCTTATTTCACCTTTGCCTTCCATTAAATTGCCATTCCAATGGGCTTTTGCAATGCGTTTCATAGTTTGTTCTTTGTTTAAAGTGTGAATGTATTTGATTGAATTAAATTAGTTGTAAGCAATATATTAAGTTTACCACTTAGCCCTTTCATATTGTACCGGCCATTTGATCTCCTGCCCCAATTGATGCGCCGCACGTAGCGGAAAATAAGGATCGCGTAATAGTTCCCGCGCCAGCAATACCATATCAGCCTGACCGTTTTTGATAATTTCATCAGCTTGTTCAGCTTCAGTTATTAGTCCCACGGCACCTGTCATTATTCCGGACTCTTTACGAATTCGCTCAGCAAACTCTACCTGGTAGCCCGGCTTCAATGGAATTTTGGCCAATACGTTTCCACCTGACGAGCAATCTACCAAATCAACACCGGCTTCTTCTAGTTTCTTAGCAAGGTTGACAGAATCATCGGCAGTCCATCCGCCTTCGGTCCAGTCGGTTGAAGAGATGCGGACAAACAACGGATTTTCGGTAGGCCAGCTTTCCTTTACTGCCACAACAACCTCCAATAATAGCCTGATACAATTTTCAAACGAGCCGCCATACTCATCAGTACGATGATTACTTAAGGGCGAATAAAATTCGTGAATCAAATAACCGTGCGCTGCATGTATCTCGATCACTTTAAAACCAGCTTTAAGCGCCCTTGCCGCAGCGGCTTTAAAATCGGCTTTTATTTTTTCTATGCCTACCTTATCCAGTTCAAGCGGCGCTTCTTCATCTGACCCAAATGCCAGCGGGCTTGGCGCTACTGCTCTCCATCCATTTTCACTATTTGATGGTATTTGCTTATTACCTTTCCATGGCACTTCATGACTCGCTTTGCGGCCTGCATGCGCTAATTGCACACCAGCGATTGCGCCGTGTTCATGAATAAAATCGGTAATTTGTTTTAACTTTTCGATGTGTTCATCTTTCCATATCCCCAAATCGCCATAACTAATGCGCCCTTCAGCAGAAACGGCAGTTGCTTCAGTAATCACTAACGCAGCACCACCCACGGCACGACTGCCCAGGTGCACCAGGTGCCAGTCGCTGGCAAAACCATCAACTGACGAATACTCGCACATAGGCGATACAGCAATACGATTCCTGAATTCGGTATTTTTTATTTTAAGGGGAGAAAATAAGTCAGACATAGGTGTGCTTTGTGCAAATATAGGTTAACTAACACGGAAGACAACCTCACGGTTTTGTAAAATAAGGCAGGTAAAATCTATATTACAAAGATCAGATCGAATTATCTTCTCTTCTGACTAATAATACCTCATCGCCATCCAGCGGCAGGTACCCGTATTCATAACAAAAGTGATATGTTTTGCCATTTTGAGTTTGGTAGGTCCGCGTATGATATTCGAAATTGTAACCCTTGGCGGCCATCTTTTTCTGTGTGGTTTTGGTTTTCCCGGATGGGTTTAGTTCTTCTATTATCCTGCGGTTACGGCGCAATATGTTGTTGATGTTCCGCACCAGGTTGGAGCTGTTGCTATTCAGCTGGTTATTATAATTATTGCGGCATTGGTCGTTACAGAACTTCTTATCGGCACGGCCACGTAGTACCTCACCGCAATCAAGGCAATATCTTTCTTCTGTCATAGCGTAAAGATAAGCAAATACATATCCATTTACAAACGCTTACAAACGGAAATTGTCGACTATAAGCGGTTAATAACCGGGTAAGTTTTTCTTCCCTCCTCACCTTTGTATCGTTGACTCAGATACGAATATTTAAAAAATTAAAAGTATGAATACGTTAAAAAACAGTGTACGCCTTGTAGGGAACCTGGGCATGGATCCCGAAGTAAAAAGCTTTGAGAATGACCGCAAGCTGGCAAAGATCGCGATTGCTACTAATGAGACTTACAAAAACGACAAGGGTGAAAAAGTAACCGACACCCAATGGCATAACCTGGTGTTATGGGGTGCTCAGGCTAAACTAGCTGAACAAATATTAAGAAAAGGCGACGAAATAGCCATTGAAGGCAAGTTGGCCAGCAGAAGCTATGTAGATAAAGACGGCATTAAGCGCTACGTAACCGAAGTTGTTGTGAATGATTTCCTGAAGATCGGAACAAAGAAATAAATACCTAAACCATATACAATTACCTAAACCTGTTCTACCTGCCTTATCACAGCAATACAGGGCGGCGCAAGGCTGTCCTGTATTAAAATTATTAAATCCTAAACCTTATATTTGTTATGTACTTAGAAGCAAAAGAAACCGCCAGGCTGTATAAACTGTTATCCGAAAAATTAGGCAGCGACACAACCGAGGCCATGTTCAAATACATTGATAACCGAACAGAACGATCAGTGGAAGCAAATATTAAAACATTAGCCACCAAAGAAGATCTTGCAAAAGTTAAATATGATCTTAGTCAGGAAATAAGCAATTCCATTAAATGGATGTTTATTTTCTGGATCGGGCAAGTAGGTGCTATCCTTGGAATTATATTTTTATTCTTCAAGAAATAAAACTGGTGAATGAAGGCAATTGAAACATTAGTTACTAAGGATGATCTCGTAAAAGTTCAGAATGAGATTACTAGTATTACTGATGACATCAGGAGCCTATGCTATGATCTTCGAAATGAGATTCGTGTCGCCAAGCATGATTTGATCATATGGATGTTTATCTTTTGGCTGGCACAAGTTGAAGCTACCTTCCTTATATTTTTATATTTTGTGAAAGGATAATTGGTGCCAGAATCTAAGGCGTAGTTACTGCAACCGGCAACACCTTACCATTAAAAAAACGGTGACCGGTAAGCGCAAAATCAGCAATATATTTCCCCATTTCAAAAGCCATTACAGGCGATTCATATCCCGGAAAAGCCTTCTCCAACATTTCTGTTTGTGCAGAGCCTAATGCCAGGCAGTTTACTTTGATCTGTTGTTCTGTAAATTCATGGGCAAGGCATTCGGTCAGCGTGTGCAAAGCGGCTTTACTTGCCGAATAAGCGGATAATCCCGGAAATTTAGCACTACCCTGGAAACCGCCCATGCTGCCAATATTAACGATATGAGAACCTGCCGGCATATAGGATAATAAACTTTGAATAATGCGGACATGCCCGATAAAATTGCTTTGCAGCATTTCTACAAAGTCGGATTCCAATAAATCTGCAAATGGTTTATTGATCAGGACACCGGCATTATTGACGAGGATATCGACTTGCCCATCCAGGTGACTATTGATGAATTGCTGCAGGTGATGGTAATCATCATGTACAATGTCAAAAGCTACAGGATAAAGCACACAATCCGGATTCAAACCTTTAGCTATTTCCAGCAAGCGACCCAACTTATCTTCAGACCGTGCCAAAGCTACAACCTTGTGTTTATTGGAAAGTATCAACTCCAATACAGCCTCAAAGCCAACGCCGCTACTCGCGCCTGTTATAATAATATTCATAAGGCGAAGATATTAATTTTATCAAACCACCAACTTCTGTTCTACCGGATGCTTTATTAGGTAAAGACCATCATTGATCAATTTTTTAAGCTTTGGTTCCTTTTTGGCTTTGTCTTCAAGGAAGGATTTTATTTCTGAAGCGACTTCGGGCTCAGCCTCTTCATGTTCCAATATTTCGAGTATTTCCAACGCACAAAGCCAATCGTCATGATGATTTTTTTGCAGACGCATCCATACATTTCCCAGGTAGCCAAAATCGCCGCCCTTATGCCTGCGGTTGCGGACTTGCTGATAAAGCTGGTGCAATTCCTTTGTCCGGGCATCATATTCTACGTGGTGCGTATTGGTGTTTGATTTGTAGGTGACATCCTCAAATGCATCCTTATCTGCGGCACCACAAAATACAGAAGTGATCTTCTCTCCCACCGCCATATCATAAACTCCCCAAGAAGGGTCGAACAACGTTTCATCCTTTTCATCCTTTACCGTACAACCTGTAAAAGTAATGATCAGGTTTTTGCCTTCAACGGTTAGAATATTTTTCACCACGCCATCCACTGTAATACCGCTTGCAAAATTCAGTCGGGTATGCTTGCCCGTTTCAATTCCCAACAGTTTTAATGCATCAAGAGCCATATCTTCTAGTGGTGTATCTATCCCCTGCAATCGTCCGACTGGTGAACTAAATCCGTCTTTGTGATAATCCTTCCCGTGACCTTTCAGTTGTCTGTTGTCGTAAGATAAAATGGTTGGACTAGATATCTTAATAAAGGATGACTGATCTTCATCCAGTTTTCTAAAATCAATAACCGTACCCGATACCTGCAAACCTGAACTATACATCACAGTACAAGTATTTTTGCTTTCTACTGCTTTTTGTAGTCCGTAATTACCTCCAACTCTAAACGACATAGTATTGGCAAATTCCTCCAATACGTCGATCAGGTTCTGAAAAGTCGGCGTTACAAAAAGTTGTGGTTGTGGTTTGGTGATGTCATAAGGATAATTTACCGCATCGATGGTATATGGCAGTTTTTTTATATCCTTCTTCATGCAGGTAACACTTTCGCCTATAGATGAAAGCAAACCCGCACCATAAATTTTCGGTTCTTTTAATGTGCCGATTAGTCCGTATTCAACGGTCCACCAATGCAAGCGGCTTAATAGCGCCATTTCCGATGGTCTACCCATATTCTCCTGACGCTGTGCAACCAGTTCCTCGGCCGTTTTTAATTCTTCCGGATCTGCATCAGGCATTTCCTTTAAGATGGAAAGCTGTCTTATTGCTTCATATAATTCAAAATCCTGCGCTGAGAACATAGCCTTCGCACCTATCGACCCAAAATAACTCAGGTATTCATGATAGTCTTTGTCAGCAATAATAGGTGCATGCCCGGCTGATTCATGTATTATATCCGGTGCAGGTGTATATTCAATATGTTTTAATTGACGGATATCTGCTGCGATCACCAAAACCCGGTATGCCTGGTATTCCATAAATGCAGCGGGCGGAATAAAGCCATCAACGGTAACGGCACCCCAGCCGATCTTGCCCAGTGCATCGTTCATTTCCTGTAGATTGGGGATCTTTTCGATGGTCAAACCAGCCTTTAGTAAACCGGGGATGTAAGGGTAATAAGCGACGTCTTTAAGATAGCTGTAATTCTGGCGCATCACATAACGCCACACCGCATGGTCAATCGGGGTATAATGGTCGTAGTGCTGCGGTACTATAAATTGCTTTAAATGGCGTGGCAACGCAGCAACCTGCGGATTCTTAAAATCATTAAAATCGCTCATTACGTTCAGTAGGTTTATTAAGAGAACGTAAAAGTAGGAATTTGGTTGCTTAGTTGGTTAATTCTATGACCCGGGGTTTTCTTCTTTTGTAGCAATAGCAGGCAAGCCTTCTTCCAATCTGCTCGGGCGTATCACATAATAAAGTCCGGATAAAGCCACAATTAATGATATAAGGTAGAACGATACACTGAGAAATACCGCCAAACCAACATTCATGTTAAATATAGGTGAAAGACGGGCAAAGATCGCTTCACGTGCACCTGCACCGCCAAAGGTAATAGGCACTACCGCAGCTAAGGCCGAGATAAGGAATGATAACAGGTAGGGTGCATATTTCCCATGAAAGTCCTGTCCCATCAAAAAGCAAAGAATAGCCAATATTTGAAAAGACTGCACTATAACTGCTTTAGCATGTCCCTTAAAAAAGTGCCTCGTAAAGTCTTTAAAGAATATTTTTACTACCGCGTAGTAAATAGCTGATCCCACAAGAAATATCGCCATTGGGATAGCCAGATGTATCTGTTCCTGTATCTGGGGAATAAAAATGGTTAGCGCTACCACAATCAGACCTATAGCCCAAAGTCCGCTCAGGCGGTCAAAAGCAATTGCCCAGAACACTCTTTTTGCAGGTAGGTTATATCGCTTATGCAACAGGTAGATTTTATACCCATCACCGCCTATACCACCGGGCAAAAGCAGGTTATAAAATATTCCAAGTGCATAAAGCCTCAGATTGAATCTAGGATCTACTCGTAAATCAATTGATTTGAAAAAGCTGAGCAAGCGCCATGCCGAGGCGATCATGGAGCAGGCATACATTAATATGGCTACCAGCATCCACCAATAATTAGCGTGCAAAAGGCGGTCTTTGATTTCCCCGATTGGTTGCTTACTGAACACATACCACAACAACACCGAAGTAACCGCGAGTTTTAGGAGTAACTTGGTTACGTTCCAAACTTTGTGTTTCCAGGTTCGCGGATTGGGGTTATCCTCTACTGCGTCTTCAAATGTTGTCATCGGCTGCAAAAGTAATATTTTGATTTCACAGATTGGTTATACGATTTCACCGATTGATTATTGTATGTACAATGCTGATTTATAGACTAATTTTAACAATTACAATCCGATTACACGGATAACAGAAATTGACAGAGCAGTTAACATTAAAATTTTAAATTTGCGCAAAATTTAAAGGCTATGGCTAAAGTAAAGGTTGGTTTGGTGCAGATGTCGTGCACGGCTGATAAACAGCAAAATTTGCAAAAGGCAATTGTTAAAGTACGCGAAGCTGCAGCTAAGGGTGCACAGATAGTTTGCTTGCAGGAATTGTTTACCTCGCTATACTTCTGCGATGTGGAGAATAACGATAATTTCAAGCTGGCCGAAGCGATTCCCGGTCCCTCAACCGACGAACTGTCAAAAGTAGCCAAGGAGCTGAATGTGGTGATCATTGCCTCGTTGTTCGAGAAACGTGCACATGGCCTTTATCATAATACT
>Ga0105240_10003875_pt1 | contig 23102 bp, 16 predicted proteins | sample KBSC54metaG_FD_80426 | JGI IMG/M metagenome (GOLD analysis project Ga0105240, IMG submission 80426) | Corn rhizosphere microbial communities from Kellogg Biological Station, Michigan, USA - KBS C5-4 metaG | ecosystem: Host-associated > Plants > Roots > Rhizosphere > Soil | place: Michigan, USA... | reverse complement strand
CCACTGGTTATGGACGCGGGATTTGCTGTGATCGTGACGGTCGGTTGTGTCGCGGATACTATAACGGTCGCGGTCGCGGTTGCAGAGCCCTTCGCGTTTGTGGCCACCGCGGTATATGTGGTCGTTACAGCAGGTTTAACAGCCTGAATGCCGCCGTCGGTGCCGAGTTTATAAGAGGCTCCGTCACTCCCCGTGATGCTGAGGGTCACTGCGTCATTCGCGACGACGGTAAGCGTCGAAGTCTGGTTGGCCGCCACAGTGCCAGGGTTGGCAGTGATGGTGACGGTCGGCACCCTTAACGTACCGCTTCCGTTGAACAAAGCACATCCGGAGAGCAGCCCCAGAAATCCAAACGAAGTAGAACATAGAACGGCACGCAACCACGTTCTGCTGTGCAAAGGCGAAGTCGCCAAGGTACTCTCCTTTAACGTTCAACTCCGATATGGACTCTTGGGTCAGCCATAAGGAATCGACGCTTCTTGCAAACCTTGAATAACTTTAGAGGCGTCAAAAGGCCGCCGATAAAGGCGGCCCCACCATCAACAACACCGATCAGCACTCTCGAGGAGCATTCTGAAGATCAAAGTTGTTGTACGGCTCTGCTGAGGGTTGGATGCTCAACTCAGGACCCTCAGATGCCTGCTTCGAAAGCAACAATAAGCTTTCCTTCAAGCGTCCTTGACGCCCTGGTGCTGGCCGCCCATATAGTGCTTAGGGATTTCGTTCTCCGGTCCTTCGCGTTTCCGGCTCCGGGGTTACGTTCTCGTCTACCAGCACTGGCGATCCGCTCGTGCTCTCCTCCGGAAAAGTCTCCTTCAGTCCCCAATGCGGCGAACGGTCATTTGATCTCATCGCCTGAGTCCAGGGAATGTGCGACCGGACCGGTGAAAGATCGTTCAGTAATCTCTTCTTCGCCTGCTGCAGCTTGAACCAACGCAGATAGCTCGCGATGACGTTGCTCATGGTCATCTGAACTCCGGCAGCGAAGTTCTGTTCAGCCATGCTTCGCTGCAGTTCTTGAGACTTGAGAATGCGAATCAATTGCTGCGCCAGATCCTGATGATCGCCGACGCGGTAGAACCGGACAGCCATATCCTCGTCGGTCACCATTCCTCTGAAGTCGGGAATGTCGGCGCACACAATGGGCACGCCGAATTCGCACGCCTGGTGAGCAGGTCCACTGGATCCCGTCGCCGAGTCGTAGGGAAGTACGAGGATCGACGTTGACTGAAACAGCTCTGGAATCGCTTCTTCAGCAACATATCCCTTAAACTCGATCGGAAGCTCCGGCGGTTGCGCGTCCCGAATCGATTCCCAGTATCCAGCGCGCGTATGGTGATTGGCGCCCGCGACCACGAGTTTTGCCTCACGCACTTCCTTCAGAACATGCGGGAACGCGGCCATCAACGTTTCGAGCCTCTTGTAGGTCCCCCAATGGCCGATGGCAAGGATGCGCTGGTGCGGATTGCCCCGCTTGCTGAAGTCCGGTGGCTCCGGTTCAGACGCGAAGGTTCCGTGGGTTCCAAGCAGCACGTTTTGCGCGGAGTACTTGTTCACCAACGTGCGTCGGTATCCGGGCAAAAGCACGGACACTGAGTTTGCCCGCAATAGTGCTCGCGTCGCGAAATCAGAGCCGAGCTGGTAAAGCCTCTCCCGTTTCACCCCTGCCGCGGCAAAATCGACATGCTCAATGATGTGGTGAAGAGTGATGTGCGTGTAGAAGCCAGCCGCCCGAACCATTGCCGGAATGGAGAGCCCTGCAAAGGCGGCGACAGGGTTTTCCGGTGTGGCGAAGGACGAGAACACCAGGTTGAACCACACAATGTCAGGCTTCAGCGCACGGATTGTGTTTAACAGTCGAATCGGATTCGACAGTGAAGCAAACTTCCAGCAGCGAATGACATTGAAGCCCGGGAGTTCTGATTGGGCCCCGACCTCCAGCGGCTTCCCGTTCTCATCGGTGGCGAAGTCGTACTGCGTGAGTTCGTCGGCAAGAATGGTGAGTTCCACATCTGGACGGTTCTTGAGCTCCCGCGCGATGTGAAAAGCGTACTCATTGAGTTGTCGACCGCTCGGGGGAAACGTTGCCACCAGACAGATTTTCATCTTAGCTCTGACCCCTAAAAGATACTTACCTGGATGAACGGCCGTATCTGCTGGCTGTGTCCGCCCGGGAAATTGAAGAATGTCTCTGTTTGCACGCCGCCTGAGAATCGGATGGGATACTGCAGCATCAGTTCGCCGGAATCGTCGCGGAATCTGCGCTTGAACGGCCGTGCATACGAAACTGAGAAACCATTCTGCGTGGCGTCGTAGAGATGGAAACTGCGTGTGCTCGAGAAGGCCGTCGTAGCCTGTATCTCCCAGTTTCGTCTCGGCTTGAAATCGACAGAAGCAGCGGGACGAACATCCTGAGCAATCGCCGATCTCCCGTGCACCACGCGCCATGCTCGAAGGTCCTCAAGCATCCCACGAACCATGAGTCTCTGCGAGAAGCGATGTTCAAACCCGATGTACGACGATGTCAGGTAGTCCTCAATCTCTGCGGGATGAAAGACCTGATCATTCGCTCCCCAGCCTGTCACAAGCGCGTTTTTGCCCCATGGGGCGCCTACGCGAAAGTTCAGTGCACCAGCCAGAACGCGCGAATGCTCATTGATTTCGGTAAACGGACCGCTCTCGCGGATCAAATAGCCATTAGCTGACAGTGCATTGAAAAAGGAACTCGTGTCCATGTAGATGAAGGTGCGAAGTAGATTCTGGTTGATCTCACGCGGAGATACTGAATCTCGTCGGATAGTTGTCTGAACGCCCCCGCTGAAGGTCATGACGTTCCTACCCAGGTTCACACTGGGGTTCAGCGCAAAGTTAAACGTCCAGTCGGTAGTATTTCGATTTGCAATGGAGTTTGTCGCAGGCACTGAGATCTGACCGCGACTGTTGCGAATCTGGAAGAATCCTCCCGGCTCAGGCAGCTTGCCCACGTGCAGGTGGAACGCGTTGGTGGACTGCGTCTGAAGCTGCGATCGAGGCGGCGGAAGAAGCGATGGATTTGTGCTCGGAACCGCGAAAGTCGCGTCCAGCTTCGAGTCGAGAACATAGACCGTCGAGTTTTCGAAGAGCGGCTCCATGAGGAAGTCGGAGAGCACGCTCACCTTTGGAGTTATCCGCAATCCCTCGTTGGCTCCCGCCTGGAGCAGGCTGGTTGTGGCCGACTCATCTTCGCCCTCGGCGTTCGATGCCTGTGCGAATGATGTGAGCGCCTGCACGTTGCGATGTTCCTGCCTGTAGAGGTTCGCTTGCGCAAGCAGGTACTGATAATCAGGGGCGCTTTCCGCGTCAGTTTTTATTGCGGACAGCGCGGCGTTTGCCTTGGCGGTTTCCCCCAGCGCGAGATAAGTGTTGGCCAGTCCTATACGCACGGAAGTCTCGGGGGCACCTGCTGCCTGGGCGTGCTGGATGTACGTCTCGGAAAGCTGGTAATCGTGCAGGGAGCGGAAGATATCCGCCGCCTGTATGTATTGGCCACCCGTAGGCGGCAGGGAATCGCCCGACGCCGCTTCCATCATGGCCAGGGCAACTTCGCGTTGAGCATCGTCGTTGCGATCCTGTTGTGCCATCGTCTGCGCAATGGCCAGTCGAACGCTCACGCGATTCGCTTGAGGCAGTTCCAGAGCCATACGGTAGCGGCCCATCGCGGCCTTGTGGTCGCCGAGTTCACCAAGCGCCTGGCCAGTGGAGATGTATGTTTCGCTCTGCACTGAATCTGCGTATGGATTGTTCGGAGGCGGCGCAGCGGCTGCCAGTTTTTCAGCAACCTGCACATACTGAAACGTCTCATCCCGCTGGCCGAGGAAAGCATACGAACGCGCTATCATGGCGGGAATCGCGGGATTGTCCGGGCCGTACTTCTCCGCAACTTTCAATTCATCGATTGCGTCATGATAACGGCGAGCGCCAAAAAGCGTGCCCGCGAGACCGAGGTGCAGAGCCGGATCATCAGGAGTGAACTTCAGTGCTGCCTTGTACTCGGTGGCGGCTTTGGTGAGCATGCCTTCGCGTCCGTAGGCCGTGGCTCGAATCACGTGCACGTTTTTTGAATCGCCCATGATCTGCTCGGCAAGGTTGGCATGGCGAATTGCCGCCTGCGACTTATGCAGATTCAGATCGGCGTACGCCATTCCGAGGTTCGCTTCGCCGTTCTTCGGATCCCGTTTCAACGCCGCTTCAAAGTCCTCTGAAGCTGCGTCGGGCCTGTGCATGTCATTGCGCATGTAGCCCCGGTTCACGTACGCGGTCACCACCTCAGGATCGCGCTTCAGAGTCTCTGTGAAATCCCGCTCAGCTTCCTCCGACTTTCCCAGGTGCTTGTAGACATATCCCTCAAGCAGCGGAAGGTCAGGCTCCTTCGGCAGCACGTTCATGTACTGCTGGGTCAAAGCAAGCAGTTGATCCCACTGTTCCATATGAAGCAGGTCATAGCCCAGGTAAACCACAACATCCCGATCGTGAGGCAATACTTTGATGGCCTGCTGAGCGATCTTCGCCGATTGCTCGTAGTCGCCCCTGAAGCTGAGATACCGCTCTTCTTCGCGGAGGAACTGCGGCTCGCTGGCCATCTCGGGAGTCGACCGCGCGAGCCATTTGCCGGCAAGCTCAAGATCGTGCGCCTCGATGGCTGCATTCATCGCGCCCGCAACTACCATCGCATTTTTCGGCGACAACTCATACGCCTTGGCATACGCCGTCTCGGCTTGCGTGTAGTGTTTACGCGCCGTATACAGATCTCCCAGGGCGGCATATCCCACGTAGAGGCTGGGGTCGACCTGGGTGAGCCGCTGGAAGTACTTCTCTGCGTCATCATCGCGGCCGGCTGCTCGAGAGGCGTAGCCGAGAGAGGTAAGCGCAAAACGGTTCTTCGCATCGATGGCCAGAATCTTCTTGTACGTCGAGATCGCCTCTTCTGTACGTCCGAGCTTCATCAATACGTCGCCGTTCAGCTGTAGCCCGCTCGGATTGCGGCTATCGATCGCGAGTGCGTCTCGTACGTCTCTGAGGGCTCCATCGGGGTCTCCGGAAGCTAATTCGATCTGTGCACGAAGTCGGAGGAAGGGCGCTTTGTTGGGGCCCTGCTCGTTCAGCTTGCCGATCTGTTCCTTCGCAGTCGCCACTTCGCCCTGCGCGTTCTGATCGTCGCGTTGCGACTTGTACAGATCGGCGAGGTTCATATGGAGCTGGATTCCATAGAGCGGCCCCTCCCCTGGCTCTGCGGGAAGGTGCGCAATGGCGATCTTGTATTCGTTGATCGCCTCTGGGGCCTGATCGTGTATGCGGGCAATCTCTCCGCGTATCGCATGCAGTCTGTAGTTGTTGGCGTCGATTCCTGCCGCGCGCTGCAAAAAGGCGTCTGCCTGCTGCGTGGAGCCCACAGCGACCTGAGCCTGGGCTGCTGAGAGCTGCAGATTAAGGTCTTTCGGTACCGCGTCGGCTGCCTGTGCGTACGTCCGTGCTGATTCTTCAAGCTTGCCGTCGAGCTGATACGTGTACGCCAGTTCCGCTGTGACATCTGGCCGGGGATGACGAATCGACTTCAACGCTGCGATTGCTTGGGCGAATTTCCCTTCCTCACGGTAGTAGCCGGCCATGGCCCGTTGCACCTCGGGATTGTCAGGGGCACGCTTCCTGGCTGCTTCAAGATACCGGTTTGCCATGTCGGGCTTGTTGAGGTGCTCGTAAGAGATAGCCATCAGCAGTTCAGAGCGGGCATCAGGATGCGCGCGCTCCGCCTGGCTCAGCGCGTCAAGGGCAGAGTTGTAATCTCCCGCACGCATATAGATATCGCCGAGCACCAGCGCATCATTGGCGCGCTTCGGATTTGCCGCCAACACCTGCTTCAACAGCTTCTGTGCTTCGTCGTTTTTGCCCATGGCGGCGTAGGTTTGCGCCAGGCCTGAGAGACCTTCGAGCGAAGACGGGCTGACTCTGAGCCCGTGAGAGTAAGCATCGACTGACTGTTGGAACCGCGCATTCAGGCGCGCCGCATATCCCACCAGGAACCAAAGTTGCGCATCGTTGGGGGCCGCCTGGGCCGCGCGCTGTGCAAACTCGAGCGCACGCACCTTGTCGCCACGCTGCAACGCTTGCTCCGCGGCTCGCCCAAGTCGCGCGTTTTCGATGTTCGAGCCGAATCCAAGATTTGGCTCCTGTGCCTGCGGTTGTTTTTGCGATTGCTTCTGTGCTGGCTTGGAATTTTGATTAGAATTCTCAGGACCGATCTGGTAGGTCTGCGCATGTAAAGTGCAGACTACGCCGAGCAATACCGCCAAACAGGCAGAATTCAAGGATCTAGCTTTCGATATCAAAGAAGTTCACCTAGTCCGCTTCTTAACTGCGGGAGTCCACACAGCCGCGGAACTCACGGTACTGGATTAGATTCCAGAACAGGCCACAATGTTGGCTGGACTATTGACGCCGGCCCGAACTTGCCCCGCTCCTCAAACCCTGACGTTCCTGTCATATTGCCACTCCGATGCAACCGATGACCCCCAATTGTGAATCGAACACTTAAGGCTCGCATACCGGGGGGCTTGCCGCGCGGTTTTACATCATGGCACCGAGCTAGACTTTTCCCGAACGAACAATCCATGAGAGGAACCTGTGCAGAAGTCTGAAGCGCACTTGTCCAGACGTCCGATACCACTTTCCTTCATCCTGATGGCAGTTTTACTGGTTCACCTGCCGCTCCTGGTGATGAAGCTTCCCTTGAAATCGTACGACACCAACTTCCATATCTTCTTCGCGTCTCACTATCTCCACCACTGGTTCGATCCATGGAACACGAAGTGGTATGCGGGTTTCTCGCAGGCAACGTATCCACCCTTGCCGCAGCAGTGGGTAGCAGTCGTATCGCACGTGATGGGGCTGGAGTACGCCTACATGGCGGTGCAACTGGTCGCCATCCTGCTCCTCGCTGTGGGCGTTTACCGCTTTTCGCTTCTGTGGGTTTCGCCGCGAGCTGCGTCGTTTGCGGCTCTTGCCAGCGTCTTTCTTGGTTCTGAAAGCTTCCTGGTGTACTCGGCCGGACAGCTCGGCACCACCTCGGCGGCGCCAATATATCTTAACGCACTCCCGTTTCTCTTCGAGTGGATCAGATTCGGGAGGTGGCGCGCATTCATCAAGGCGACTGTGCTCTTCGCAGCCGCTGCGGCCGCGCACCACGCAACGCTGATCTTCGGATCGTTCTTCTTTGCATTGCCGGTCGTGGCTCTTGCCATCATGGAACGCCATGGAGGGGAAGAGTCAGAGCAGTCTTCAACGGGGGCGCTCATCGCCCGTACGGTCGCAATAGTGGTCGTCGTCACCGCGATCATCGCAGCCGTGCTCTTGCCTTTTTGGATCGCGCTGATTAACTATCCCGTGACCCAGGAGCCGATCCCTCACGCCAGTCGAGCTAACTACATCCTCAGTCCATTCTGGGGTCTGAATTACTTCATCGTTCCGTATGGGGCTTTGATACTTGCATTCCCGTTCATCTTTTGGCGAGGAGCCGCCGTCTCCCGCCTGCGTCCCCTGCTCATCGGATTTTGGGTTGCCCTGCTGGTTGGGTTAGGCGGAACGACTCCCATCAGCCAGCTAGTTCTCCGTCGCGCTGGTGAAGTCATCACCATGGAGAGATTCAGCTACTGGGCGACGCTACTTGCATTGCCATTTATTGGCCTTCTCATTACGGAGCTAATCGACCGATTCAAGACACCGGCGATAGCTACGATCTGCACCCTGGCGGCTTTGACCTGCGGTCTCGCCGTTGCATGGTCGACTATCCATCCGCCAGACGCGCAGGACTTCGATACTAAGCCGGTTGCCGACTGGCTGAATCGGGACGGTCACGATCAGTACCGCTACGTGACCCTCGGCTTCGGCAACAAGATCGCGCGTCTCGCAATGCAAACCAACGCGAGCAGCGTCGACGGCGAATGGAACTCGGGCCGCCGGCTTCCTGAGCTCACGGAGCACGGCGCCGGCCAACTTACTAGCTCCAAGTTCTTCGGCAAAAATGGCATCGACTCCTTGCGCGCCATGCTGGAGCACGCCGACCACTATGGGTTGAAGTGGGTATTTGTGCGGGACCACTACTACGATCCGCTGCTGGCTTTCGCCGGATGGCGGCCCGTGGACAATCTCAATGACCGCACTATCATCGTTTGGAGCAAGGATGGGGTGCCGCCTGCTACCCCCCTTAACGCGCCTCAGATTCCGCCGCACTGGCAAGGGCTGATGTGGGGGCTTCTTCCATTTGGCAGCAGCATTCTGGCTATGCTCGTACTGTTGATTCCGGAGCGCCGCCCGTTGGAGAGCCGCATTTCTTTCCCTTCCCCAGCCGAGGAGGAATACGTACCAGGGAGGTTGGCATCGTGAGCAACGGAGGAAGACTGCTGGCAATCACACTTGCCGGCGCAACTGTAGCTCTAGTCGTAGTTGGAACCCTCTGGCCGAATAAAACTGCAGCCGCTTTCGCCAGCGGCGAGCAGTTCTCCACCTCGGCGGGCACACCGGAAGCAGCCGTTCGTTCGCTTGGCGATAAGATCCGCGCTAATGCCTATGGCCGGGCGTATGATAGCCTTGCCAACAAGGGTGAGTTCAGCGAACAGCAGTTTCATCGCGACCTGACCAGCGGCTGGCCGGACCTTCGGACGTATGCAACACTCAGTGATTTCCAGGTTCAGCCACTTCACGCAACTGATACCGATGCCAACGTGCAGCTGAAAATGCAGTGGTCTACGGTTGTTGGCCCATCGTCGAGCGTTCGCGATCTGCACGTGGTCAAGAATGGCGGCAGGTGGCAGGTGGAATGGCCGATCACGAAAGAGCCGGTCGTTCCTCCGCAGGTCATTCCTGTGAACTACCTGCGTTGGGATGTAATCAATCGCACCTCGGGCGATGATTGGGGTGCGCAGGATGTCGAATCCCCGCACGTTCGCATCGTTGACATGCACCCGGTGCAGCGCGCCCAGGGCTTGGTACTGTTGGGGGAATTGCTCAACGAAGATGTCGTTCCGGCTTATGTGTCAGTTACTGCAACGCTATTATCCAAAGATCAGAAGCCGATCGATACGGAAGGCAGCTTCGACGCCATTTCTCACCAGCTTCTGCCGAAGCAGGTCACGCCGTTCCTTATCCGGTTTCCCAATGTCACTCTAAGCCAGGTGGGAAGCGTGCGGATGACGCCATTCTCAACCCTGATTTCAGCTTCCGCCGACCCCGTGATCGAGATTCAGAACGAGAAGCTCAATCCTGCGCCGGATGCTTCGGTTACCGGGCAACTCACCAATCAGAGCGGCCAGATTGCGAATGTGGCGCACGTACTGGGTACGTTTTACGATCAGTCGGGCCAGGTGGTGTGGGTGGGCGACCAGTACGTGGATCACGCCCTGCTCCCTGGAGTTCCGGTAGCCTTCAACATTCATATCCCGGAAGACCTCGCGCGCAAGGTTAGCAGTCAACGAACAGTGGTTGCTACCTACAGCTTCGGAGGGGCGCAGTGAGGGCGGAAATTCCAATTTTGCTGGCTAGCCTGTCTTTAGGGATTACATCAGGTCTCGCTCAATCAGGAGATCTGACGCTTCCAAAAAGCATCGAAGCCGGAGCCGCATTCTCCATTCAAAGCGGTGGAAGTGGCAAGGGCACACTCTACATTGCCGGCCCCGGTCAATTCCTCAAGCAGGATGTGCAATTGGGAAGTAGTATTTCCATCACACAAGGCTCGCTTTACAACGCAGGGCATTATTCGGTCTGGTTGACGTCGGACTCATCCACGCAGGCCGGCTCTCTCGATGTTGTGCCGGCGCAGAAGCCTGCAGATTTGACGTTCATAGCCAAGCCCTCGCGCCTGCCCGTCGCCTTGCATAACGCAATCACCGGCTCGGCCTACGTTTTCGATGCATACGGGAATCTGATCACGAAGCCAATGCAGATCTCCTTCCAACTGACAAATCAGGGCAGCGCGCCCCAGACTCGCACAATGGAAACGCGCAATGGAGCCGCGTGGACACAGATGGATTCTGCGACACGTGAGGGCAAGGCCCAATTTGTAGCGCGGGCTGCCGATGTTTCGAGTACCCGGATTGTGGGTCAAGTTCCCGGAGATCCTTGCAACATCAAGATGAACGCGAAGCCGGCCGGAAACAAGGTTCAGTTGGTGACCGACCCGGTGCGCGACTGCAGTGGTAACGCCATCTCCGACGGTACGATCGTGACCTTCACCGAAACCTATGGTGCTGAGAAAACCACGGTCGACGTTCCGCTCAAAAAGGGGATCGCATCTGTAGAGATACCGGCACATCGCGGTGCCACGATCTCCGTGGCCAGCGGTGTAGTCCTTGGAAACCAGATCAGGTGGGCACAGTGATGCTGAGAAAAATGTTGCTGCTTTCCGCCTTCACGGTCGCACTCCCGGCATTTGGCGGGGATGAGCCCACAGTCCACGTTCAGCAGCCTCACCTGCAAGGGCCTCGCGAACTCCAGGAGACCACTGCCAAAGCTGTGGTTCAGAACTACCTCGAATCCTGGCATAGCATGAGCCAGGCTCTCGGCCAGAACCGGCCCGATTTACTCGATCGAGATTTTGTCGGTTCTGCCAGGGAAAAGCTTGCCGACACCATCAAGCAGCAAAAGATTGCCAAGGTGAGTACCACATACCGCGACCGCTCCCACGACGTTCAGATTCTCTTCTACTCGCCCGAAGGCCTCTCAATTCAGCTGGCTGACAACGTCGAATACGACGTTCAGCTGTCAAGTGGCGGCAAATCATTGGGAACACAGCGGGTAGCGACAAAGTACATCGTGGTTTTGACGCCCTCAGAGGTTCGTTGGCGTGTGCGCATTTTCCAATCTGAAGAACAATGAATTCTGGATTAATTGCATCTAAACAATTTGGGCCGGGTGATAAAAACCTTTTTTCGATGTACGCAAGCTAGGGGAGACCACCCAATGCGATCTGATAGGAGCTGAAGATGATCTCAATAGTCATACCGATTTATAACGAAGAAGAGTTGATCGAGCAGTTGAACGAGGCCCTCGCATCTGCCTTAAAGGGGGCGGTAGACGACTACGAAATTGTCTACGTCAATGATGGTTCAACTGATTCCTCACTCGAGCTCCTCAGGGGCCTGCAAGCTGTAGATTCGCACGTAGTTGTCGTCGAGCTTTCCCGCAACTGGGGGCACATGGGCGCCATCAACGCCGGCCTTCAGACCGCACGCGGTCGCGCGGTCATCTTGATGGATGGCGACTTCCAGGATCCTCCAGAAGTTCTCCCTCGCATGATCGATGCGTGGCGTAAAGGGGCGGAAGTGGTGGTAGGGGTACGCCGGAGCCGCCAGGAGAGCCGGAAGCTTCTTGCATTCCTGTTTCCCATGTTCTACCGCGTGCTTGGTTCCCTCTCGGACTATCCAATTCCGTTGAACGCTGGCATCTTCAGCCTGATGGATCGGAAGGCGCTGGATTCCGTTCTCGCCATGGGCGAGAAGAACCGCTACTTGCCCGGACTTCGCGCTTGGGTCGGTTACAAGAACGCTGTTGTCTACTACGATCGGCAGGATCGGCTCGGTGGTGAAGGCAAGCTGTCGTTCATCAGCCGCATCAAGTACGCGATGGATGCGATTACCAGCTTCAGCTACAAGCCTCTGAGACTTAGCTTCGGGCTGTTCGGGTTCACTACATGCTTCGCGTTCCTGATGGCGCTGTGCATGTTCATTCCCAGCAGCACAGTGGCTACGGCAGCCTTCGGACTGGCCAGTGCAGTATTCTTCGTCGGTGGTCTGGTAATGCTTTCTCTCGGAATCGTCGGCGAATACATCGGCAGGATTTACGACGAAGTGCGCAATCGGCCGCTGTCTCTCATCAGCTATGTACACCGGCCGCAGGTCACCATCCAAACCGAGAACGGCACGATCGAGGTCCCGGTGGGCAGCTATGGCGTTGCTGGCGGACTGGCAGCAATGCAGGTGAACTACCAGGAGCAAGACGCTGCGTAGTCGGAAGCAAGTAAGAACATCAAAAAGCCCCATCGCCAGGCGATGGGGCTTTTCATTGCTGCCGACTCCTGTGGCAGAGATCCGATAAAAGTTCAACCATACCGCCGTTGCGTGCGCGTGGTATGCAGCGGCTTGTCGATCTTTTCCCTTCGCACGAAGGCAAGGAGTTCGCGCTGGCCTCACGAATGAAGAGGCTCAGCGGGAATGAGTCGGAGCCTCGTCCCGCTCCGCCTTTACCTGACTACCTTGATAAAGCGAAAAATCGAAAGGGCTTACTTAGCGCCCGCCGCTTGGCGCCGGTTGCGCAGCGGTTCCGCTCGCCGTGGAAACGGGCTTCATCGGATCACCGCCGCAATTGGGAATGCCGCGTTCCATGGCAGTGCCTTCTTCGTAGTCATTCCATGTGTCGAGCAGAATGAAGGGAGGCACCTGGTCAGGCGGAAACTCCTTACGCCAGAAGTTGAAAGTATCCTTGTACGTCTGTCCGCACCGGGCGGAGATGTGCCGGTTGAGCCCCCACGAAGCCTTGCTGTCGTCGAAGGTTGACCATGCGCCACCCACAATGAGCTTGTCCGGGTGCTTTGTCTTCATCGTCTCGTAGAAGTGGCTGAGGTACTGCTCTCCCCAATCGCTCCCGTCTGGAGCCCAGCCTTTGTCCCCCGGATTGACCCATGCATAGAACCCATCGAAAGCGTTGGCGTACTGCCCGGGCAGGTTCTCCTGGATGAGCAAGGGCGCGGGATCCCATGTGTTTACAACGGCCCGCACCTTGTCCCAGTTTGTATGGCCGCCCTTGGGGAAGATGAAGATCACGGGGTGGCCCTGGTACATGAGATAGGACGAGTACCCCTCTGACTTCGTCGTCAAATAGGTATCGTGGAACATGGTGAAATCCGCGATAGCCACATCGGTCGCGTCGTCTTCGTGGTTGGTTTCGTCGTACATCATCGCGACCTGGAAGTGATTGTTGACCGCGGCCTTTTGCATCTCGGCGTAGGCGCGATTAATGAACGGTTCGCGATCCCCGTACCAATCCACCACAAAGCCAGAGATTCCCATCGCCTTAGCCGATTTAATCTGGCGGTCGATTACCTCCGGATCTTGCGACGAGTATCCAACAGAAATATGCCGCGGGTGGCCAAACCAGGCCTCGTAAACGGCAAGAACTTGCGGCGAACTGCCGGTTGCCCGGTATTTCAGTTGAACGGGCGCGTCCGCAGCCGAGCTCAGACACCCGTGCGGGAAGTAAAGAAGGAGCAAAAGTACACTTAAACGGTTCAGCATCAGATATTGAATTTAGAAGCCTCCTCAAGGCTCTCGGTTGCAGAGAGTTTGCGCCCGGACCTCAGGGGCCGAACGAGCAGCCAACATGGTGTTTGTAGCATCTGATTTAGTATCGGCCGTCTCAAGAGCTTATCCCACCTTCACTGGAGACCGAGACGGCTCCATATCCATAGAACTCTGGAGTTTAGGTGGCCACTTCCGTAGTGCCAAGAAGAAAGACCCTGCAGGCACGGATTGTCTCGGGCAGTATTGTTCTCCTTTCGGGCTCTGGCCTGAACACGGCAATCAACCTTGCATACAACATTGCTGTGGCCCGGTATCTGGGACCGAAGGGCTTCGGACACGCGACAGTAATCTATACAATCCTCGTACTTCTATCTGCCCTCACCCTCGCAATTCAGCTTATCGCTACCAAGATGGTGGCCCAGCAGTCCTCACCTGAAGCCAAGTCGGCGATCTATCGCCTTTTCCATCGTGTTTCCTGGATCAGCGGAGTCGTCGTGGCTCTCGGTCTGGTTTGCTTTCAGGCAGGCATCGCCGACTATCTAAACCTTCCCGCAGCCAGCCTGGTGAGCATCATCGCAATCGGCGCCGCCTTTTATGTTCCCCTCGGAGCGCGTCGCGGATTTATCCAGGGCACTTGCGGATTCCGCAACCTCGCTGCGAATCTCGTTACTGAGCAGGCGGTTCGGCTTCTCGGCTCGCTGGCCTTGATTTCCATTGGATGGGGGCTCAAGGGAGTGATCGCTGCGAATTCCGCCGCAATCGCAATTGCTTACGTAACGGCACGCGTCAAGCTCACCGGGCACGAGAAGTTTCCCCTCCTTTACTCGCACGCAGCGCATGAAACGTTTCAAGCCTCGGTTTTCTTCGCGGGACAGATGATCATCAACAACGGTGGAATCGTTCTGGTGAATCACTTCTTTCTGGCGCGTGAGGCTGGTTATTACGCGGCAGTGGCGATGGTAGGGCGTGTGATCTTCGCGTTCTCGCAGGCAGTTGTGAACTCAACGTTTCCGCTGGTCGCCGGTACAAGCAACGAGGAGAGAAGAGATCTGCGTGTCATTGCTACTGCACTGGCGCTGGTTGTCGGCGTTGGAGCAGCGATATCAGTCGCACTCTGCATCGCGCCTGCTGAGCTCTGGACACACCTGTTCGGTCCAGGCTTCGCGATTGCGGGCAAATACAATTTGCCTTACCTGCTGGCGCTCTACGCTCTCGCCACCGTGATCTATTCCCTGGCGGGGGTCATCATCACCTTCGAGATGTCCTACAAGATCGCAAACACCAGCTGGGTGCAGTTGGGCTTCAGCGGTGTTCTCCTCGGGACGATTTGCCTTTTCCATTCTTCTCTGCGCGAAGTCGTCCTCGTTCAACTGGGATTGATGGTCTTGCTGTTTGGCTTTGTTGCAGTGCCATTCCTCATCAATTCTCTTACAGATCCAAAGGACATCCTGGACCCCGAGTTCTCGCGCCCGGTGCGGTTGATTCGCCGCATCTCAGAGGACGCGGCCATCGCCGAATTCTTGAAGAGCGACTTCCATGTTCCCGCCTTTCGTGAGTACCACAAAACGCTCAGCAGCATTGTGATGAACCCGAACTTCGGTGATCCCGAGGAGAACGCAAAGCGCCGTGCGCTGTTTTACATCCGCCACTCCTACCTGTGGCGCGAGATTCCGCCGGATACCGAATGGTACGAGGTGGAGATCAAGTCAGAGGATCTCGCGAGCGTACGGATGTTTCCTCGCGCGCAGTGGCGCAAGATCGCCAACGGGCGCTTCTCTTGCGTTCAGATTGCAGACGGAATGCGCAAGCGCGAAAACCAGCTCGACGCAGCCTTTGTGTCAAAAATTCGTGCAATCAGTCGCCGTTACGACGCGGAGGACCACGGCCTCAATGCAGTCATCCTCATCGGAACAAGCGAGGCTGAGCCATTCACGGTGATTGATGGAAATCACCGATTGATGGGTGCGCTGATGCATTCCCCGCAAGCCGTCACCAAGTTGCGTTTCATCTGCGGGCTTTCTCCCCGCATGACCGAGTGCTGCTGGTACCGAACCAATCTCCTTACGCTGTTCCGGTACGCGAAAAATGTACTCACACACTCGTCGAGGAACCCAGAGGCGGAACTTGCCAGGATGCTTTGACCCAACCGCGAACAACTGCCGAGCGATGGATTGTTTGAATTTGCCCTACGCACTATCAAATCAGTTTGAAAAGGAAATCGGGGATGAAAACAAAAATTGGATCTGTTGCGGTAAAGAAGTTGCCGGGGCGCATCTCTGGAGCGCAACGTGATCAAGTTTACAGGGACCTTGAAAGCTCGATCCGCGTGGATCGGCCGGCGGTCATACTGGACTGCTCTGAGCTGCTCGAACTGGATGGATCTGCAATTCACCTGCTTCTGTGTTGCCTGGAAGAAGCCATGAAGCGCAATGGCGATGTTCGCCTTGCCGCACTGCGTCCGGAAGCGCGGGCTGCGCTGCAGACAGCGGAAGTCGACTCTCTGTTCCAGACATTCGAAAATATCCCCGAAGCCGTGGAGAGTTTCCATCGGCCACAGTTCGATTTCATTCAGTTCGACAGTCCGGTTCAGGGCGATCGGAAATCGCGCATGAACGCGGCATGAAAGTGAGGACGTGATGGTGAACGGTATCGGTGTGCGGCTCGACAGCAGTTCTAAAGTTTTGGCGAGACTCAAGGGCCTTGTGGTCGTCGCTCTGTGCGCGATGCTGTTAGTACAGCCCACCCTCGGCGTCGCGCAAGAACCTGCGCAGAGCTCACAGGTGAGTCCGCCATCAAGCACTGAGATCAGCAGTTCGCAGCCTCCTGAGGAGCTTCCTTCCGCGCCCGTTCCGCAGCAGCCCACTCAGCAGGCACAGCCAAGCCAGCAACCTCAGCAACAGGACGCACCTCAGCAGCCGCCCGTTGGCACAGCAGCAGCGCCGTACGAGAAGCCGACCGGCGTTCCTGGATCGCGTCCTGCGGGTGCAGCGATCGCTCCCGCAAAACAACGCAGGGTGCGAGCCATCGTGATTAGCCTTGCAGTGGTTCTGGCAGGCGCCGGTGCCATCGGCGCGGTTGCCGGCATGTCCAAGGCGAGTCATAGCCAGCCTTGATCCTTGTAAGAGCCAGATTTTTCAGAACACACAATGACCATGCAAAATTCGCAGAAAGTCAGATCCGTCAGTTTTTCGGGCGTCGATGGTGCAGGCAAGACCACGCAAATCGATAACCTGTGCGCGTTCCTAACCGAACAGGGAGTGCGCTATCGGGTGCTTCGCTTCTGGGATGACATCGCGCGGCTTACCAATGTCCGAGAGGGAACGGGGCACAGGGTCTTCAAGGGGGAGAAGGGGATTGGAAGTCCCGAAAAGCCCATCAATCGCCGCGATAAAAATGTTCGCGGGTTCCCGATGACGTGCATTCGGATGTTCCTCTATTTCGTCGACGCACTATCGACGCGGAAGGTGTTCGGCGGCGCCATGCGCAGCGACGTCGACTTCGTAATCTTCGACCGATATACCTACGACGAACTGGCCAACATGAATCTGCAAAATGCGGTAGTTCGGACATACGTACGATTCATCATGGCTCTGGTTCCGCGGCCCGACATCAGCTTCCTGCTCGATGCTGACCCCGATGCCGCTCGCGCCAGAAAGCCGGAGTACCCGGTCGACTTCATTCGGCTGAACCGTCAGGCTTACTTCGATCTCAATCGCGTTGTTGGCGGTCTGACCGTTGTGGAGCCCATGGCGATCGAGGATGCAAAGAAGCAGGTTGTCGGCCCGGTGGCGGCTCTGCTGAGTTCCAGGCGAGTCGGCGACCCCGGGCAGAAGCTGAAGTTCGGCAAGCAGACCGGAACCGATCCAGCGATCTCGTGATCCTTCGCAGACAAAAAGAAAACGGCCCGCTCTGAGATCCCGGCGGGCCGTTTGTATTAGCGACCGAGATTTACCATCTGTGGATAGTCAGGTTGTCCATGATCAACTCGGCATATCCGCTGCCGCTTGTGGCCCCATCGAGCTGAACATTTACCAGCAGAGTAGGTCTCCAACCCAGCATGTAGGCACCGAGAACAGTCATGTTGATCGGGTGAGACACTCCGTCCACAGCGGCAGATTTGTACGTGATCCAACCCGTATCGTTTCGCGAATAGCTGAGCTGAACGTGGTGCCACTGGTTCTTGCCCCAGCTCTGAACGTTACAGGGCGCTGAGGTGTGAGCCCAGGTATTCCACGGCTTCGAAGTGGTTCCCTTGTTGATAGCGACGTCCCACGTGCCTGTCCAGCCATCACACTGCATGCCATAGAGGACCGTCGCCCCGCTGGAGATCACCTGGTTCATATCCAGTTCGAGATTCTTAAGACCTGTGTCTCCGGCGGGGATATAGACCCATGTATCGAAGATGAAGTTTGTGGCCGCCTCGTCATCGCCGAATGAGATGCTGTAACGCTGGCCCCCGAAATATTTGTAGCTCATTGAGAATTTGCGTGCCGCGCCTGTTCGCGATGGGGAACTGGTGACTGCTGACCAGCCGCTCGAGCTGCCAGGAGTACCGCCGTCGTGTACCGAGTACCAGCCGCCGAATGTCTGAAGACTACTGACACTGGCGCTGTTGACGGGAACCGAAGACGAGTTGCCGACAATAATGGCAACATCGGTAACGCAGGTCGCTCCAGAGACACCCCATGCCTTGACGTGCAGGGTGTGACCACCGGCGGGCGCCCAGACAGAGGTTGTGATGGCTGGGGCCTTGAAGACGGTGTCGTTCGAGCTGTTGTCGAGCGAATATCCGGTGGACGCAACCTGCTGCCCCGAGCAAAGCGACGTAAAAGCCGAGAGGCTGAATGGGGATTGGACAGTACTGCCGTTCGCAGGGGCGTTGATGACAACGCCTGCGAAGGATGGGATTGCCGTCGAGACAAACAGGAGAATTGCGATGTAAATTTTCTGCGGGGTTTTCATCAGTCCTTCTCGTGAAAAAGAATGGTTCGCTTTCGTTGCCGTTCAGGTGCTCACCCTTCAGTGGGCACATCGTGTTCGCTTTGTTTGTTACGAATTCAAACTCTTCAGATATTCGGCTCCTGAAGAGTTCCTGCAATCCCAACCGTCTTCTCGCCATCTGCCATTCAGAGCTGGCGTATGAATAACGCTGCGTCTGAGCACAGGGATCTCCTGTGCGGCTTTGGTTCCGCTTACGTCCTCGCATCGAGGAACGCAGGAAGTGAATTGTGAAGGGCTGTTCTGAGGTCCAAGACGGGAACCGCCTGAGAGTTCTACCCCAGCAACCTCTGATCTGACTTGGCGGCACTCGCCGAGAAGCTTCCGGCGTCTTGCCGCCACACGGCACCATGTCTTTGAATCAGAACTGATGGCAGCATCTGAATCGTGGATCAAAACATGTTGGCCCGTGAGGCAACCAATTTCTAAAAGCTTTCAAGGAATATTTCACGTTCAGTGCAGCCCCACAACCCCTTTTTTGCAACAAAGCTTCAATTCCCGGGCCGGGATGATCAGCGCATGAAGTTCCTACTCGATTCTGGTAAGAATTACCCGAGAAAGCTTTTGTTTTTAAGGGTTTGTAGAAGGTTCCGGTTCACAATCTGAGATTGATCGGCAGGAGTTCGGCGCATCAGGAACTTGTCTCCGGTGATTCGACGCCTCGGGTAGCTTTCAGCCTCCGTCTCGCGCCAGCTAGGCCGCGCTGTCTCTCTGCCGCGAACTCGCATCTAAGTAACCAGCGGTCCTTCCAACTCCACTCCGCTGGACGAAAACATGTTCGAGAAAAGGGAATTCCTGCGTCGCACTCTCCTGCTGTGCACGTGTATGTCACTGGCCTTCTCCGCGCCAGGTGTTTACGCCGCCACCTGTGCAACTCAGTCGCAGATGGATGCGACTCTGCGCTCGACATTCACAGGTGAGGCCCGCACGATCGCCGCGATCGTTCAGAGCGGGGATACCCAGGCTCTGCGCGCCAAGATTCTTCCCGCCATCGCATCAGACTTCGACGGTATCGCACAGTCAGTCACGAGCCTCAAGCCGCTCGTACAAACGGCGACGATGACGGTCGATTCACTCTATCTGCTTGATGCCTCCAAGGACGCACCCGGCGCCGAACGAACCCAGTTCTTCTGTGGATCACCAATTGTCGTACTGACCTTCAACGGCTTACCTCCGGGCACGTATGGCCTCGTGATCCTGCATGCGACCGGCGTTCAGCAGCCGCAGCAGATTTCGCTGATTCTGGCGAGCGCGCCGGGAAATCAGTGGCAGCTTGCCGGCTTCTATGCGAAGCCGATGGTTCACGCCGATCACGACGGATTGTGGTACTGGGTCTCAGCGCGTAAGTATGCACAGACCAAAGATGACTGGACCGCGTGGCTCTACTACCACATTGCCGAAACGCTCCTCAGCCCAGTCGATTTTCTCTCAAGCCCGAACCTGCAGAAACTGCAGCAGGAAACTCAACAGGCCAAGCCGAAAGACTTTCCCCTGGACAAAACGCAGGTGAGTCTCAACGCGCAAGGAGCCTCCTACAGCTTGAGCGCGGTGGACACGACGACACAGTTTGGTGGGCTCGACCTGGATGTGCACTACCTTCCAAGTGCAACGCAGGCGGCGCAACTGAGAACGCCGACAGAAGCCCGCAAGCAAGTTACCGACATTATGACTGCTTTACTGGCGCAGCATCCGGGGTTGCGACAGGCATTTCATGGGATGTGGGTCCACGCTGACCAGGGCGATTCCAGCGTGTTCGCGCTGGAGCTACCAATGGATCAGATTGCTCGTGGGACGCAGCCACAGGCGTTGAACAATCCGCCTGCGACTCGCTAGTTTTCCTTAAGCAGTGCGAAGCGTAAAGATGGTAATCTCCGGCCGGCAATCGAAACGAAACGGCACTCCAACGCTGCCGATCCCGCGGTTCACGTAGAGTTGCATCGAGCCTACCTGGAACATTCCTTCAACGTAGTTGCGGCCGCCCGGCGGAAGGTGAAGCGCCCCCACAAATGGCAACCGAATCTGGCCGCCGTGTGTGTGGCCACTCAGCACCAGCGACACTGCGCGTCCGGCGGGATGATCGCGCAATTCATCAACGAAATCCGGTGCGTGACACATCAGGATCACCGGCTCGCCGGCCTTGTTGCGAATGGATTGCGGAATAGCACGATCGGGATCGGGCTTGCCGCACACCGGATCGTCAAGTCCGGCGAGCCACATTCTGGCCCCGTCTTGCTCCACCGGAAGGTACGAATTGTTCAGCACCGTAATCCCATTGGTGGTGAGCGCCTCGCCCACATGCTCCTCACCCGCCCATACATCATGATTGCCGAAGATTGCGTAACGTCGGGCGCACTCGATGCGACTCAGCATGCTTCCGCACTGCCACGCCGCTTTCGCCGTTAGTTTGCGCGGCAGCGCCTGGGCACTGACATAGTCGCCTGTCAGCAGAACCATATCCGGCTTCGCGCGATTAATTTCGTCAATGGATTCGCGCAGCAGGAACGGTTCTGTGAATTCATCAAGATGGATGTCGCTCAACTGCGCGACCTTCATTCCATCGAATGTTGCCGGAAGGCCGCCAATCGCAACCTCCTTGTAGACGATCTCGAGCCAGTGGCGTTCGATTACTCCCGCATAGAGCGCCAGGCCACCTGCGCCGAACATTGCCCCTCTGAGGAAAGAGCGTCTTGAGACCTGCTGCGTCTCAGCAGTGATGGTTGATTCCATTTATGAGTATCGACCCTTTTAGTTTATTTCGGTGACAGCGCAAGCGAGCAGAAGAGAACAACCCGAGCAGCGCATATTTATATGATGCAAGTGAACTGCCATAACGTCTGTTGCGCGCAACTCTAAGTGGCTCGCGTCCTCACACTTTTAGGATGAGGCTGATTGAAGATGACAATTTGATGACTATGTAGAAGCAGAGGATCTCGAGATAACGCTTCCCAAATCAAGCGGTGCTCGTAAACTGGAAGGCAAACCATGCGCATGCAATTATTTCGCCTCCATTGTCGCCGTTTGTCTGTCCTGGTTACCTCAGTGCTGAGCCTTGTGCCGGCAGTAACTCTCTCTGCGAGTTCGCCCACGTCTGCATCATCGGCCGCTGCACGGGAAATGCGCGCATCCCGCGCATATCAGCAAGCAGTTCATCAGGGACCGCTTGCGGTGCAGGCTTTTCTCGCCGAGTTCCCCAAAGGTGCAGACCTGCACTTCCATCTCAGTGCCGGTGTGTATGCGGAGACGCTGATCCGCGCCGCTGCCGAAGACAAGGTGTGCATCGATCCGGTGAAGGCGCAATTTGCGCACGACGCGCAGGGCAGGACAGTGAAAGAGCCGTGCGCGGCGCCACTGGTCGCGGCGTCGAAACTGAATGGCAGCAGCCTGACGCCTGCGGAGCAGGATATCTATGATCGCGTTGTCGATTCGTTCTCAATGCGCAACTACGTTCCGACTTCCGGTTATAGCGGACATGATCAGTTCTTCGCCACCTTCGATCGATTCGGCGGACTGGATAAGGGCCACATCGGACAATGGCTCGACGAGATCACGCGCCGATCAGATGCGGAGAACAATCAATACCTGGAGCTAATGCATACCCCGGCGTTCGGTCACGCGGCGCGGATCGCGCACGAAATCGGATGGGACGCTGATCTGGCGCAAATGCGGCAGGCACTGCTTGATCGCGGTCTTCGCGACGAGATTGCGGTAGATCGAGATGAGATTCGGAACGCGATCGCAAGTCGTAAGCAGATTCAGAAATGCGACTCGCCGCAGGCCTCATCTGCCTGCAGTGTGCAGGTGCGCTTCATCTACCAGGTTCTTCGCGCGTTCTCGCCAGAGCAAGTCTTCGCGCAGACACTGCTTGGCTTTGAAACGGTGGAACAGGCCATCGAACAAGGCTCTGACGATTGGGTCGGCATCAACTTCGTTCAGCCGGAAGACTACATGGTCTCAATGCGCGACTACTCACTGCATATGAAGATGATCGACTATCTGCACGGCCTCTATCCGAAGGTGCACATTGCGCTGCATGCCGGCGAACTCGCGCCGGGGATGGTGCCGCCCGAGGGCTTGAGATTCCATGTGAGGCAGGCATTTGAGATTGGCCACGCAGAGCGTATCGGGCACGGCGTCGACATAATGTATGAGAATGATGCGCAGGGATTGCTGAAAGAAATGGCGCGCAAGCACGTGATGGTCGAGGTTAACCTGAGCTCCAACGATGGCATCCTCGGCATCAGTGGCGAGCGGCACCCATTTCAGTACTATCGAGCCGCGCATGTTCCGGTCGCGCTTTCTACGGACGATCAGGCTGTGAGCCGAATCGATTTAACCCACGAGTACGTTCGTGCCGCCGACGAATACCATCTCAGCTACACAGATCTGAAGCAACTGGCGCGTACCGGCATGGAGCACAATTTCCTTCCCGGAGCGAGTCTTTGGGCCTCGCCGGATGTGTTTGCTGCGTCGACGACGGCGTGCAAAGATCAAGTCATCGGCGGCCCGAAGCCTTCGGCTGGGTGCAAAGGCTTCCTCGATTCGAACGAAAAGGCAGCGGCTCAGTGGGAACTGGAGCGGCGGTTCCGCGAATTCGAATCGAAGTTCTGAAATCGTGACAACCCCGTTTGTCTCGGGCGATCTGCGGCTAAGCTGATTCAGAAGAACAGAGGGACCGATGCCATCCATTGCTTATCTTGAGTGCGCCCGCTGCCACGCTCATATCTCTGCCGAGACTCCGCAGACGGTGTGCCCGCGGTGTCCGACGCAACCTGCTGGATCACT
>Ga0105240_10003874_pt1 | contig 23103 bp, 21 predicted proteins | sample KBSC54metaG_FD_80426 | JGI IMG/M metagenome (GOLD analysis project Ga0105240, IMG submission 80426) | Corn rhizosphere microbial communities from Kellogg Biological Station, Michigan, USA - KBS C5-4 metaG | ecosystem: Host-associated > Plants > Roots > Rhizosphere > Soil | place: Michigan, USA... | reverse complement strand
TGCGTAGAAACCCTGGATCAGCAGCACCGCGCCAAGCGCGAGAAAGACATCCTCGCCGAAAAACAGGCCGATATTGTCGGTCGCCGCCGCCATCGCGCGCACGCGTTGCTGTTCGTCGTGCGAGAGTTCGCCGTGCGCTTTCTCGGCTGCCGCTTCGCTCATTGGTGCGAGCAACGGGCGCACGGTCTGTGCATGTCCGGCGATATTGGTCAGCCCGAGCATGCTCAGGAACTGGCGCATCGCAAGATAGCCGATCAGCAATTTCGCTAGCGTGAGTCCGCGCATCGCCGTGATCCATCGCTGTGCGTGTTCGCGCAGGCCGGCGCGCTCGAGCACGCCGATTACCGGCAGCGTCAACACGAACAGCATCAGCGCGCGATTCGACAGGAAACTCGTGCCAAGCAGGGCGAGCAGTTCCAGCAAAGATTTTCCCGCAGCGAATCCGCTGGCGAATCCGGCCGACACCACGACCAGAACTGGATTCAGCCGGAATGCGAAGCCGAGCACGACGACGGCGACGCCGATCAGTGGCCAGTAGTTCATGTCTCGACCCTGGAAGCAGGCGCGGCGATTTCGATGCCATCGGCTTGCAATGCCTGGCGCACTGCGCACGCGAATTGCGCGGCATCGGCACGATCGCCATGCAGGCACAAGGTATCGGCACGCAGCGCCAGGGATTCGCCAGTGCGCGCGATCACGCGGCCATCGCGAACGATGGATCGCACCTGTGCGAGCGATGCATCGAGGTCTTCGATCACGGCATCCGGCTGGCTGCGCGGAGTGAGCCTGCCGTCGGCTTCGTAGCGGCGTTCTGCGAAGACTTCATGCGCTACGCGCAAGCCGACGCACTGGCCGGCAGTGGTCAATGCGCTTCCGGCAAGGCCATACAGGATCAGCTTTGGATCGAAGTCGCGCACGGCGCCTGCGATTGCGTCGGCGATCCGTGCATCGCGCGCTGCCATGTTGTACAGCGCGCCATGCGGCTTGACGTGGGCGAGCCGCGCATCTTGCATGTCGGCTATCCCGGAGAGAGTGCGGATTTGCATCAGTACCGACGCATGGATCTCATCGGCGCTGCATTGCAGCTCGCGGCGACCGAAACCTTGGCGATCGTCGAACGACGGGTGCGCACCGATCGCGACGCCGTGTTGCAGGCACAATGCCACCGTGCGCCGCATCGTCTCCGCATCGCCCGCGTGCAATCCGCAGGCGATGCTCGCCGAGCTGATGAACGGCATCACCGCCGCATCGTCGCAACCTTCGCCGAGATCGCAGTTGAAATCGATGCGGCGCGGCATGCCGTTTCGCCGCCGTGCTTATTTCGCGGAACCGCGCTTGAACAGCATGTTCACGCCGACCGCGATCAGGATCAGCGGCCACCATTTCGAGATCAGTTCGCCGAGATCGAAATGGCCGATGCCGAGGTTGTGCATCAGGAACAGCACGCCGATGGCGATCACGATGATGGCGGAAACGACATTGGGACGCATGGATTCTCTCGATGGAATGGAAGATGCGGCGAGGCGACAGGAATGCCCTCGCCGCAGTGATGTGTCAATGCATTATTTTGCAGCGCCAGCAGGTTTCTGCCACAGCACTGCTTCGGCTTTTCCACCGAGCATCTGCGCACGCACCAGCGGGATCGGCGGACCGCCGTAGCTCAGGAACTGGTCGTGGAAGGCTTTCCATCCCGCGCGTCCGCCGTGCGTTTTCGTCCAGTCCTCGCGCAATTGCATGATCATCAGCTTGCCGAGCGTGTAGTTGAGGTAGGCCGGGTCGTAGGTGCCGCGCGCGGCCTGCTGGCTTGCGTTGCCGGCATCCTGGAATGCCTTCTCGCGGAACATCTTGTCCGACTCGGCCATGGTCATCCCGCCGGTATGCATGCCGATCGCGGAGATGAAGCGCACGTTGCGAAGCAGCGCTTCGCTGAGCTGGCCGATATGCGTCTCCGGCGTGCCACCGCCAAGACCCGCGTCGAACATCATCTCCTCGCAGTAATGCGCCCAGCCTTCGGCGTAGGCGTAGCCGACGAACAGGCGCCCGAAGATCCAGTCGGAACGGTTCGCGTGCAGGAACTGGACGAAATGGCCGGGGAACACTTCATGCGACGAGGTGAACAACAGCACGGCCTTGCCCGGCACGTACGCGTCCTGTTCGGCCTTCGGCCATTTCGGATCCGGCGGCGCGATGTAATACGTCGACGGCAAGCCTTTTTCGTACGGGCCTGGAATTTCGATATACGCGAAGTTCCAGCGATTGAACGGCGGCGCCTCGTCGACCTTCGCCTGTTCGGTGCCGGGAATCGTGACCAGGTCCTTGTCGATGATGAACTGGCGCAGGCCGGTGAGTTGCGCGCGCGCGCCTTCGACTGCACCGCCTTCGGGCTTGTCTGCATTCACTTTCGCAACGCAATCGGCGAGCGGTTTGCCCGGCAGGTATTGATCGCAGGCGGACTTCAGCGACGCGAGGTTGCGTGCGAGGTCGGCTTCGCCGGCGGCTTTTAGCTTGTCAAGCGGAATGTCGACGCGCTCGGTCGCGTACAGCATCTTCGCGAACTTGTCCGGGCCGAGCGCGAAGTTCTGCGTCGCGTGCGGTTTCTGCGATTTCAGCCACGCGGCGAGGTCGCGCATCGTCGCGATCGCTTTCGCGTTCGAGGTCTTGAAGTGTTCCTGCAAACCCTTGTCGTCGACTGTCGCGAACGCTTTCGGCACGTCGTTCTGGAAGAAATCCGCGAGGCCGCCGAACACGCCGATGCCGTAGTCGATGTAGCTCGCCGCCAGCGGCGCCTGCAGGTTCGCGCGGATCTGCGCGACCGCGGCCGGCAGGTTTTCTTCGTAGGTGACGAATGCGGCCATGCGCTGCGACAGCGGCGCGTATTCGCGGGTGAGGTACATGCTCGGCGAAATCGCGCCGGCGTAGAACGCCGGGTTGCTGTGGACGAAACCCGAATCCTCGTTCCAGAACAACTGGCCATCGATCACCGCGAGCACGTAATCGCGCTGGAAACGCTGGGTCGCATCGAGCTTGTCGTCGGTGAATGCGGCGAAGCCATCGCGCTGCGCGTGCAGCCAGCCGATGGTTTCCTTTAGCCCATCGGGACTCCAGTCGGGCAGTTTGCCATCGTATTCGTGCTTGCCCGCGTTCGCGGCATCGACCGGGAAGCGCTGGAAATAACCGGCGATGTAGGCATCGACCTGCGCCTGCCATGCGGCATTGGGCTTGCTGTCGTTTGCCGTCGCCGCGGCGGTGGGTGCAGGCGAAGGCGAAGCTGCCGTGCTCGCGCTCGCAGGCGGCGATGCAGTCTTGTCGCAACTCGTCAGTGCGATGGCGAGTGCGAGTGCGGCGGACAGCATCGTTGCGGGACGGCGCAGGGTGGAACGTTGCATGGGCATTCTCCGGCGGCAGGTTGATGCGGGCTTCCTGAAGCGGTCACAGTAGGCAATCGCAGGCGTCATCGCAACGGCTGTAATTCGTGCGCGGATCCATCCGCGCAAGGAAAAGACGGCCGTCCGTGGCCGACTTCTCAACAATGCTGGTCATCCATTTCTCCGGCTGGCGATCGCCAGCGCTATCCGCGCCACGCGCGCGCGCTGTCCGGCATTCGCGCGCTGTGCTTGCAAGCGATCCACCGCGATGAACTGGACGTGTTGGCCGGCGCGTCGCTGCGCAAGCCGCGGCAGGTCGGCGGCGATCACGTGGCCGATGCGCGGATAACCGCCGACGGTCTGCGCATCGGCGAGCAGGACGATGGGTTGTCCGTCCGGCGGCAATTGCACGGTACCGGCAATTACAGGTTCGGAAATCCGTTCGCGCATATCGGCGGGTTGCAGCGGTATGCCGCGCAGGCGCAGGCCCTGGCGATCGCTTGCGGCATCGATCGTGAATTCTTGGGCGCACAAGGCGTCGGCTGGCAGTGTCGCATCGCTGCCGGGCAACACGCGCACGAGGATGCTGTCGGCAAAATCGAGATCGCTGTCGGCGTCGATCCACCACGCTGCGACGTCCGGTGCGCCGGTTGCGCTGGTTCGCGCGCGCGAATTTCCAAGTGGAAGAATGTCGCCGGCGCGCAACGTACGTCCGTGATGACCGCCGAAACCGGCGCGCAGGTCGGTGCTGCGACTGCCGAGCACGAGCGGTACATCGATGCCGCCATCGCACGCGAGATACGCGCGCGCACCGCGCCGGCATGCGCCGAGAGCCAGCGTGCAGCCTGCGGGCAGGGCGATCGGCCGCCATCCCGGCAAGGCGATGCCATCGGCGTGCGCGTCGATGGCCGCGCCGCACAGCGCAACAGTCGCTGCGCGTTGCAATCGAATGGTCGGGCCGGTCAGCGTGATTTCCAGCGCGGCGGAATTCGGATCGTTGCCGACCAGCAGGTTCGCGACATGCAACGAATGGGAATCGGCGGCGCCACCCACGCGGACGCCGAATGCGCGCGAGCCAACGCGTCCACCATCCTGCACGCTGGTCAGCAATCCTGGCGCCAGGATCTCGATGCTCATCGCGCGTGCTCATCCATCGCAGCGAACGTCGCCGCATCGATCGCGACGAAGCGCACGCGATCGCCGGCTTGCAGCAGGCTCGGCGGATCGCGTTGCGCATCGAACAGTCGCAATGGCGTGCGCCCGATCAAACGCCAGCCGCCGGGGCCGGATTGCGGATAGATGCCTGTCTGCGCGCCGCCGATGCCGACGCTGCCCGCTGCGACGTGGGTGCGCGGCGTGGTCAATCGCGGCATCGCAAGCGCCGGATCAAGACCGAAAAGATAGGGAAATCCCGGTGCGAAGCCGAGCATCGCGACACTGTAGATGGCGGACGTGTGATGCGCGACGACGTCTTCCGTCGCCATGCCGGCGTGCGCTGCGACCGTTGCCAGGTCGGGCCCGTATTCGTCGTCATACGCGACTGGAATCTCGATGGTGCGCACTTCGGCGTCCCTCGGATCGAATCGCGTTCGCTCAAGCCATTGCATAAGCCACGCACGCGCAGAAGCCAAAGGGTCTTCGCCGCCGATCAGCGCGACATCCACGTGCAGCGCAAGGCAGGCGTATGCAGGCGTGACATCGATCAACCAACTTGGCGTTTGCGCGCACAACGCGGAAGCGCAGGCGTGCACGCGCTGGTTGATCTGCGCATCGATGCCATCGCCAAGCCGCAGCAGCAGGGCCGCATCGCCGAGGAACTCGATGCGCAGGGCGTTCATTGCCAGCGTGTCAAATGCCGAAGAACTGCTTGTATCGGGTACCGCGCGCGTTGAGCACCTCCGGCGTGTACGGCTGCGCGTCGCCGAGTCCCCAGACCGGGCGCGGCCAAGTCGCATCGTCGGTGAAGCGTGCGATCACGTGCACGTGCAATTGCGGCACGACGTTGCCGATCATCGCGATGTTGATGCGCGCGGGCTTGTGCAACGCCTTGAACAATTCGCAACAGCGGCGGATTTCATCGAGCAGCAGCGATTGTTCGTTGTCCTGCAGTTCGACGAATTCGTGCATGTTCGGGCGGCGCGGCACCAGGATCAGCCACGGGTAGCGCGCATCGTTCATCAGGCGGATCGCCGACAGTACCGACGGCCCGATGCCGACAGTGTCTTCTATAAGTTTCGGATGCAGCGTCCATCCCTGTTCCAGTTCGATCGACGTCGCGGTTGCCATCAGCCCAGCTCCCTTTCAAGAAATGCGAGAGTAACAGCGAGTGCCTTGTCCGCGCTGGCCGCATCGTAATCGGCGCGCATGTCGCAATTGAAGCCGTGGCCGGCCGGCCAGACGTGCACTTCGGCCTGCGGCTGTGCCGCGCGGATCGCGGCGATATCGGCCGGCGGAATCGAATGGTCGCGTTCGCCGAAGTGGAACAGCAACGCGGCCTGCGCTTTTTCGGAAACGAACTGCATCGTGCGCGCGCCGTAGTAACTCACCGACGGCAGCGCGAGGCGCGTCGCCGCGAGGAAGGCCAGGCTGCCGCCCCAGCAGTAGCCCACGACAGCTACACGCGCATCCTGCGCAACAGACCGCACATCCCTGTGCGGACTTTCAATGGAAGCGGCGACGCGCAAATGTTTTTCTTTCAGCACATCGGCTGCCGCGCTGATTCCCTGCATCGCGCGATCGAATCCGATCGCTGTCACCAGCTCGCGGCCGCGCGCGATGCCTTCGGCGTTGTAGTCGAGCTCGACATCGCGTTCGGCCGGATCGAACAGCGCTGGCGCGAGTGCTGCATAACCCAAGGCTGCGAAGCGTTCGGCAACGTTGCGGATATGCGCATTGATGCCGAAGATTTCCTGGATCACCACGATCCCGCCGCGCGGCTTCCCATCAGGCAGGGCGAGCCAGCCGCCGATGCGTCCGTTCGCGGTCTCGATGTCGATGCGCTCGCCCACGCTCTTCTCCGGCTTATCTCCTTGATTCTAGCTGTAGCGACCTGCGTCGTGCGAAAGACGCCCATGCGCCTTCACGCCGCGCTTACGCCCGCTGCCAAAAACGGTAGTACGCTCGCGCCATCGGGGCGGGGAGCAACTGCGATGGCAGCAACGAATGCGGCGATGGACGAGATGGCGCGCCCGGTTCCAATGCCCGCGCAGCCGCCGGCGTGGACGATCTATCGCCACCGCTTGCCGGTGCGGATCATGCACTGGATCAACGTGGTCTGCCTGTTCGTGATGGTCGGCAGCGGCCTGCAGATTTTCAACGCGCACCCGGCGTTGTACTGGGGCAAGCAATCGACGTTCGTTGCGCCGGCGCTGATGCTCGGGGCGACGCAGGACGGGGACCACAACCTGCACGGCGTGACGAAGATCGGCAGCCACCAGTTCGACACGACCGGCGTGCTCGGCGTATCGGCTGGTGTGAATGGGAAACCGCGCGCGCGCGGATTCCCGTCGTGGGCGACATTGCCCGGCCCGCAATCGCTGGCGATGGGGCGGCAATGGCATTTCCTGTTCGCGTGGATCTTCGCGATCAACGGTTCGCTGTATCTGTTGTGGACGTTCGCGAGCAAGCATTTCAGCCGGGATCTCGCGCCGACCGGAAGCGACTGGCGCGGATTTTTCCGTTCCATCGTCGACCACATCAAGTTCAAGCATCCGCACGGCGAGGAAGCCACGCGCTACAACATCCTGCAAAAACTCGCCTATCTGATGGTGATCCTGGTATTCGGGCCGGGCATCGTGTTGATGGGATTGGCGATGTCGCCGCACATGGATTCGGTGCTGGGCTGGCTGGTCGATCTCGTCGGCGGCCGGCAGTCGGCGCGGACGATCCATTTCATCATCGCATTTGGCTTCATCGGTTTCGTGCTGATCCACGTGTTCGAAGTGCTGATCTCGGGCGTGTTCAATCAATTGCGTTCGATGATCACCGGTTATTACAGCGTTCCCGGCGGCAGGGACGATGCCCATGATGCCGCGAAGGAGGACAGTCATGAAATCGAATGATCGCAGGCTGCTCAACCGAAGGCATTTCCTCGCGCGAAGCGTCGTCGGCGGCAGCGCTTTGCTTCTTGCCGGTTGCGACAAGCTGGCCGGCACATCGTGGTTTTCCGGATTGCTTGGAAAAGCCGGGCCGTTCACAGAAGCCGTGCAGACTGCGATCACGCCGGCCAATGCGCTCGCGCGCGAATTCACCGAAGCCGACATCGCGCCCACGTTTCGTGCGAACGGATCGGTCGATCCGCAGGACGACGATTACCTCGATCACGTCGACAACAATTTCGCGGACTGGAAACTGGAGATACGCGGTCTCGTCGAACGCCCGTACAGCCTCTCGCTCGCCGAACTGCGCGCGCTGCCGTCGCGCACGCAGATCACCCGCCACGATTGCGTCGAAGGCTGGAGCTGCATCGGCAAGTGGAAAGGCGTGCCGTTGCGCGCCGTGCTCGAGCGCGCTGGCGTGAAGCCGCAGGCGCGCTTTGTCGTGTTTCGCTGCATGGACACGCTCGACGACAACCTGTATTACGAAAGTTGCCGCATCGTAGATGCCTACCACCCGCAGACGATCCTCGCCTACGACCTCAACGACAAACCGTTGCCAATCGCGAATGGCGCGCCGTTGCGCGTGCGTCTCGAACGCAAGCTCGGCTACAAGCAGGCGAAATATCTTTCCGCGATCGAGCTCGTCGACAGCTACGCGAAGATCGGTAGCGGCAACGGCGGTTACTGGGAAGACCAGGGTTACGACTGGTACGGCGGAATTTAACGACCCACATGGATGTGGGAAGTGCACACAAGCGTCTGGAACGCTTGTAGTCGACCCACATGGATGTGGGAAGTGCACACAAGCGTCTGGAACGCTTGTAGCCAATGATTCACTACCTGAATCGCAGCCTGAATATTCAGGCCGTGTTCGTCCGGCGGCCGTTTCGCGCGCGCACAATGGCACGCTTCGAGACAGAGGGTGGTCATGGCGAATAACAGTGGTTTGTTCAGCAGGTTGGCGAAGGCGGTTTCGCGTTTCACCGGCAGTGCGTTGTGCTTCGGTCTTGCCTTGCTTTCGGTGTTCGTATGGGCTCTCACGGGGCCCGTCTTCCACTACAGCGCAAGGTGGCAGATGGCGATCGACGCGGGTACTTCGATCATTACCTTCCTGATGGTGTTCCTGATCCAGCGCTCGCAGAACCTCGACACCGAAGCGATCCATATCAAGCTCAACGAGCTCATCCGGGCCACGCAGGGCGCGCAGAACGCATTGCTCGACCTCGAGGAACACGAACCGAACGAGCTCGCGAAATTCCGCAGTCATTACAAAGATCTCGCGAGCAAGGCCAAGGATCCGGGCGATCCATCCGTGTCGGCCGCAGGCGTGCATACGGTCGAGCTCGATGGCATGCCGCATCCCGGTCGCGAGACAGTCGAGTAGCGATCAGTCGTCCGTATAACGCACCGACAACACGGCGTAGCGCGCGGTTCCAGTCGGCAATTCCGTTTCGAACGCATCGCCGACACGCTTGCGCAACGCGGCGCGTGCGAGTGGCGAATCGATGCTGATCGCACCGCTCTTCGCATTGGTCTCGTCGGGTCCGACGATGCGGTAGCGCGCGATGTCGCCGCTTGCCTCGTCCTTGATCTCGAAACGCGCGCCGAAAAAAACCAGGGTCGCATCGCTGGGCGCCTGGTCGACGATCTTCAGCGACGGCAAGCGCTTGCTGAGATAGCGCACGCGGCGGTCGATTTCGCCGAGCTGCTTCTTGCGGTAGGTGTACTCGGCGTTTTCCGAACGGTCGCCTTCGGCCGCGGCTGCGGCCAGCGCTGCGACGACTTCCGGGCGCTTGCGCTTCCACAGTTCGTCGAGCTCGACGCGCAGGCGTTCGTAGCCGTCGCGGGTGATGATCGCGGTCGAATGCGGCGGAGGCGGGCGCCAGCGGGACATCCGCGCATGATACGAGGCGACAGCCTCATTGCGTCGCATACAATTGCCCGACGATCGCTGCGCGTTACTTGGGGGCGGAAATGTTGATCCTGTTCGTGGTGGTGATTGCGGCCTTGATCGCATGGGCGATCTGGACGTTCAACAACCTGGTGCGCCTGCGCAACCAGTCGCGCACGGCATGGGCCGATATCGACGTGCAACTCACGCGCCGCCACGACCTGGTGCCGATGCTGGTCGAATCGGTGAAGGCCTACGCCGGCCACGAGAAGTCCGTGCTGGAAAACGTGTCCGCATTGCGCGCGCAGGCGATGACGCTGAAAAGCCCGCAGCAACTCGGCCAGGTCGAATCGCAACTCGAGCAGGGGCTGGGTCGCCTGCTGATGTTGCAGGAAGCGTATCCGGACCTGAAGGCGAACCAGAATTTCGCGCAGTTGCAAACCGGGCTGGTCGAAGTCGAGGATCACCTGCAATACGCGCGGCGTTTCTACAACGGCGCGGTGCGCGACCTCAACGACGGCATCCAGCGGTTTCCGGCTTCGCTGATCGCCAATGCATTCGATTTCAAGGCCGCCGAATTCTTCCACTCCGATGACGATGCGCGAGTCGCTCCGAAAGTGGAGGGACTCGCATGAATCGGCACGATTGGTACGGCAGTGCGTTGATCGCGTTGCTGATGCTCTTCGCGGTTCCCGTCGCGCGCGCGGACGAACGCATCCTCGATTTCCACAGCGAGATCGCGATCGCCGTCGACGGCGGCCTCGACGTGACCGAGACGATCAAGGTGCGCTCTGAAGGGAATGACATCCGGCACGGCATCTTTCGCGAGTTCCCGACGCGCTACACGGATCGGCTCGGCAACAGCGTCGTGGTCGATTTCAAACTGCTCGACACGCGCCGCGATGGCAATGCCGAGAATTCCCACGTGGAGGAAAAGAGCAACGGCGTGCGCATCTACCTCGGCGATGCGAACACGCTGCTCGATCCGGGCATCTACACCTACGCGTTGCATTACCACGCGACCCGCGAACTCGGTTTCTTCGCCGACCACGACGAGTTGTACTGGAACGCCACCGGCAACGACTGGGGTTTTCCGATCGACCACGCCAGCGTGCACGTGCTGTTGCCGGCGCCGGTCGACGCGGCGAAATTGAAGACGCTCGCCTACACCGGCCCGCAAGGCGCCACGGGCACGGATTGGCAGGCAAGTATCGATGGGCCGGGCGAGGCCAGTTACTCCAGCACGGCCGTGCTGCCGCCGCGGACCGGCATGACCATCGTGCTGATGTTTCCCAAGGGCATCATCGCCGAGCCTTCGAGTTGGCAACGCTTGCGTTGGCTGCTTGCGGATAACGCAGCGCTGCTGTTCGGCCTGCTGGGCCTGGCCGCGCTGTGGATTTACTACATGTGGATATGGCGCGTTGCCGGTCGCGATCCGGAACCCGGCGTCATCATCGCCCAGTACGATCCGCCGCCGAACATGTCGCCGGCTGCACTGCGCTATATCCAGCGCATGGGTTATGACGACCGCTGTTTTTCCGCCGACGTGGTGGCGATGGCGGTTGGCGGTTTCCTGACCATCGATCACGAGCAAGTCCTCGAGGACAGATGGACGCTGTCGCGGCCATCGGATGCAGTCCACGCGCCGGCGGACCCCGCGCAACGCGCGCTCGGACTTGGATTGCTGCCGGTTCCCGGCACCGTGCTGGATTTGAAAGACGTCAATTCGGAAATCATCCGCACTGCGCGCAGCGCGCATGAGGCAAGCCTGAAGAGCCAGTTCCAGATGCGCTACTTCCTCACCAACAGCGGCACCCTGGTGCCGGGATTCGTGTTGACCGGCCTCACCGCGCTGGCGGTATTCGCGTACGGCGCAGGCGGCGGAATGGTGTTGGGAGGCATGCTGCTGGTGCTGATGCTGGCAACCAACATCTTGTTCGTCGGCTGGATGAAGGCGCCGACCATGAGCGGCCGCAAATTGCTCGACCAGGCCGAAGGATTGAAGCTGTACCTGAGCGTGGCCGATCGCGATGAATTGCATGGGTTGAAACTGCCCGATGGCGCGCAACCAAAACTCGATGCCGATCGCTACCAGGCATTGTTGCCGTATGCGCTCGCGCTCGGCGTCGAGGAAGCGTGGACGCACAAGTTCACCGCTGCGGTCGGCGCGGCAGCGGCGATGCAGGCCGCGAACTCGGTCGGCTGGTACAGCGGTAATGGTGCGCCGATGAATTTTTCCAGCATGAGCCATTCCATCGGCAGCAGTCTCAGCAGCGCGATTTCGTCGGCGGCGACGCCTCCGGGCAGCAGTTCCGGCGGTGGCGGATCGTCTGGCGGTGGTGGTGGCGGCGGCGGCGGTGGTGGCTGGTAAATCCGTACCCGGCAAAAATTCGCGCGTGGCGGAACGCGTCGTGCATCGCGACGCTGCGAGTCACGGATCCTTGCGCGCCATGTTCGCGGCATCGCCTGGAAGCTGGCTCGACAAGGCATCGAGTTTTGCGAGTTCCTGAAGCAATTCCCCGTACATCGGGTGCGCCGGCAAACAACGATCGAGCGCGCCTTGCAGCGCGGCACGCGCGCCGGCGGCATCGGAGCGGCGCTCCAGCAGCAGGCGCGCCGCGAGCAGGGCATTCGCGGCGCCATCGAATTCGCGCGGATTGCGCATCACGAAATCCTGCAACAGCGCTATCGCAAGATCGTGCTGGCCAAGGCGTTCGGCCGCGCGCGCGAGTTGCGTGGTCTGCTCCGCCGCCGCTGGCCGGAACAGCGGATCGCGCGCGAGCGAATCGCGCAGCAACGCCAATGCCTCGCGTTCGTTGCCGGCGACGAGCAGCGCGCTGATCCGCGCCTTCGCGTGCGCGAGCAGGCCGGCCTGGTCGTCGATCTTCGCCAGCAATTCGCGATAGCGCGCGTGCATCGCCGGCGATGCGTGCGGTTCGGTCGCGAGGCACTCCTGCAATTCGCGCGCGGCGCTGGCGTAATTCTCGCTGGCCACGAGTTCGTCCACGCGTTGCAGCAGGGGTGCATGCCGATCCTCGGGACGCAACGGCGCGTCCGCGATCGGGATGAAGCCGAGCGCGTCTGCGTGCGTGAAGATCGCCCGGCCCATCGCGTTGAAATACGCGACGATCGCGTAGAACCACACGAAGCCTGCGAGTACCTGGCCGATGATGACGAGCAACCAGTTGCCGGCCAGCGCGCCTCGCACCTGTTGCGCCCCACCCAGGCCGATGCCCGTTGCGACCACCAGCACATAGGCCCTTCCGCCGGTGATCACTGCGCCCATCATCTGCTGCACCGCGCCCAATCCCACTCCGGCGATGACCAGTAGCGCGTAGGTCGCGCCGAGTCCGTTCATGACGCGCAGTGTGCGCCCTGGATTGAACGCGGAGCCGATGTCGCGGTTCATCGCCGTGGTCATCGTCATCGCCGGTTGCACGCAGGCGACCACGGCGATGCCGAGCCAGCGCAGGGCGGCGGTCTCGACGCGAGAACCCAGCCACGCCTGCATGGCGAGGAACAGAGCTTGCAGGATCAGCAGCGTCCAGCCGATGCCATCCTGTTCGATGGCGAATTCCGGCGCGGCCTGCGAACCATTCGCGCTGCGCTCGAACACTGCCACCGCGTAATGGTAGGCCGCAGCCCAGATCACCAGCTGGATCAGGAGTCCGAGCAGCGGCGCGATCGTGAGCAGCATGCACAGCGACAACGCGACCAGCATCGTCAACGCTGCCGGTTGCGCCGGATAACGCAACGCAGCGATGAAGTCGTGGCGCATGCCCGACGCCGCGACCGGTGTCTTCGCGGTCATCGCACGATGGTCATTGCGCGACAGTCACGGTGCGACGCGCGCGATCAACGTCTGCCCATGATGCCGCCGAGCACGCCGCGCAGGATCTGCCGCCCGACCTGGCTGCCGATCGTGCGCGCGGTCTGCTTGGCCATCGTCTCGACCATGCCCTGGCGGCGGTTGGTACCGAACATCCAGTCCTTCACGGTCTGGCCGAAGCCGCCGCCAGCCGCTGGCGCCGCAGCAGTTCCAGTCGATGCGCCGCCGCCGGATGCGGGCGCCGCGGGTGCGGCAGCGTGGCGCGCCGCTAGCATCTCGGCTGCAGACTCGCGGTTGATAGCCGTGTCGTACTTGCCGCCGACCGGGCTGCGCGAACGCACCATCGCGCGTTCGGCGTCGGTGATCGCGCCCATCCGGCAATGCGGCGCGCAGATCAACGCGCGCTCGACCGGCATCGGTATGCCCTTGTCGAGCAGCATCGATGCCAGCGCTTCGCCGATGCCGAGTTGCGAGATCACGGTGGCGACGTTGAATTTCGGATTCGCGACGAAGGTCTGCGCCGCGGTATTCACCGCCTTCTGGTCGCGCGGCGTGAAAGCGCGCAACGCGAACTGCAGGCGATTGCCGAGCTGGCCGAGGATGGTATCGGGCACGTCGTCGGGGAATTGCGAGCAGAAATACACGCCGACGCCTTTCGAGCGGATCAAGCGCACGACCTGTTCCACGCGTTTCTGCAATGCAGGAGTGGCGTCGTCGAACAGCAGATGCGCCTCGTCGAAGAAGAACACGAGTTTTGGCTGGTCGAGGTCGCCGACCTCGGGCAGTTTCTCGAACAGTTCCGACAGCATCCACAGCAGGAAAGTCGAATACAGTTTCGGTTGCAGCACCAGCTTGTCGGCGGCGAGGATGTTGATGATGCCGTGGCCGCTCATGTCCTGGCGCATGAAATCGGCGAGGTCGAGCGCGGGTTCGCCGAAGAACTGGTCGCCGCCCTGTTGTTCGATCTGCAGCAGCGCGCGCTGGATCGCGCCGATCGATGCGGTGCTGATCAATCCGTATTTCGTCGAAACGTCCTGGCGCGTGGCGCCGCATTCGTTGAGCAGCGCGCGCAAGTCGGCGAGGTCGAGCAGCAGCAGGCCGTTGTCATCGGCCATCTTGAACACGACTTCCAGCACGCCTTCCTGCGTATCGTTCAGGTCGAGGATGCGCGCGAGCAGGGTCGGCCCCATTTCGCTGACTGTGGTGCGGATCGGATGGCCGGATGCGCCGTAAATATCCCAGAACACGACAGGGTTCGCTTCGGCGCGCCAGTCGGTGACGCCGATCTGCGCATTGCGCTGGTTGATCTTGTCGCTCGCCGCGCCAGCCATCGCGAGGCCGGCGACGTCGCCTTTCACGTCGGCCATGAACACCGGCACGCCGAGCCGCGAGAATCCTTCGGCCATCACCAGCAGGGATACCGTCTTGCCGGTGCCGGTCGCGCCGGCGATCAGTCCGTGGCGGTTGCCGTAGCGGGGCAGCAGGAACACTTGCTGGTCGCCCTTGCCGATCAGGATATCGCTCATGTGCGCTTCCTCGTCGCGATTGAAGGCGCATAGTTTCGCATCATCGACACGCTCTGGCAGGCTTGTACGCAAGAGCTGCGCTGAGTAGGCTGCGGTGTTATCCGCATATTGCGCTTCACCGAGGAATTCCGATGCGTCGTTGCGCTGTCATCTTGATGTGTTGCTGCACACTCGCCGCTTGCGCGACCGCGCCAACCGCGCGCACCGGGCCATCGACCCTCACGCACACCGGGATCGCTGCGGTGGATGCGCTGTACGACCGCCTTGCAGCCGATACCGTGCGTTACAACGCCGGCATCGACAGCATGGCGCGCGGCGATGCCGACGCGGGTCGCCAGGCGATTACCGCCGCACGTACCGACCTGCTCGATGCCGCAAGCCGCTGCCAGGCGACGCCGCCCTGCGACGGCAGCCATTTCATCGCTGCATACGATGCCTTGCTCACGCGTCAAGCCAGCGAACTCGACAACGAAGGCGAGGGCTTCACTGCGGTCGAGGACAATGGCAATACGCCGAAGCACATACCGACCGACGGTTCGCCGGTGATCGCGAACCTGCCGGCCGCCGCGCGCCCGGTCGCGATGCTCAAGGGCCGCGACCTGCGCGAGATCATCACCCTCAACGAACCGATGAAGGCCGCGCTGACCGAGTGGCTCACCAACAATCGCGCGCAACTCATCGACGCGTGGGAGAACTACCAGTACATGCGCCAGCTGATGTGGCCCGAATACGAACGCGCGGGCCTGCCCGAAGCGTTGCTGTTCGGGATCATGGCGCAGGAATCGGGCGGCAAGGTGCATTCGGTGTCGCGCACCGGCGCGGCGGGCCTGCTGCAGTTCATGCCGGCCACCGGCGCGGCCTATGGCCTCGGCAATTACAACGGATTCGACACGCGCTACGACCCGACGCTGGCGACGCGCGCGAACGTGCAATACCTCAACGCGCGTTTCGCCGAACTCGGCAACAACCTCGAACTCGCGGTCGCCGCGTACAACGGCGGCGAAGGCAAGATGGCGCGACTCTATACGGGCACGGGCGGCAAGGGTTTCTGGGATCCGGAAGTCTATGGCCAGCTCGCGCCGGAAACGCGCGACTATGTGCCGCGCGTGCTCGCTGCGGCATGGCTGTTCCTCAACGCGAAGGACTACGGCCTGCAGTTCCCGAGGGTGAACGCCGGCGAGCCGCAGCAGCTCACGCTCACGCGCGGCACCTCGATCAACGAACTCACCATCTGCCTCGGCAACAGCGGCGTGCGCGACGGCTGGTTCCGCGCATTGCGCAACCTCAACCCGCGCTACGACCCGCACGATCCGATTGCCGCAGGCACCGTACTGCGCGTGCCGCCGTACGTGATGCACCTGTATCGGCAGAATTGCGTGGACAACAACACGCGTGCGCAAATGGCATCCGACTTGGCCTCGGCGCGCAAGCCGGTGTTCGTCGCCCCGCCGCCACCGCCGACGCAGGTCGTGGTGCAGGAGGAAAGGACGTCGCGACGCAGCAGGGAAGAGCCGCGCGTGAAGACCTACGAGGTCAGGCGTGGCGACACCTTCAAGTCGATTGCTCGCCGCCATGGTTGCGACGAAAACGATCTCGGCCGCGAGAATGGATTGCGGTCGCCGTATTCGATCCGGCCGGGGATGCGGTTGCGGTTGGTGGGGTGTGATCGGTGATTCAGCGCGCGCGTTGTTCGAGCACTTTCGCATTTACATTTGCATGCGTTATGGCAGGCATCGCCCAAGCTGAGTCGCCTTGTGATTTGCGTTCAAAGTCCGTCGGCTCATTCGATCAAGCGGTCGAACGAGTCAGCCAGTTACCTGAATTTCGTAGGTGGAGGTCTAGTCATTCATTCCGTGTCGCATACGGGATGGGGCCTGATAGGCAAGAGACCATAGCTGGAAAGTGCTACTGGGATGTTCCTGTGTATGCTGATCGGCCGGAGCGATTCGAACTCTGGCATGAGTTCTTCGTCGCGGCTTATAGCAGGACTGTCTTCATTTACGACCCGACTCGCGACAAGTCAATCACAATCACGCAGTGGCGAAGACAGCAGCAAGGTAGGGCGCATTAGAGCAGCGCCCGAAAGCTTTGCGTTAAAGCACTTGCCCCAACTTCTGCCCAAGCCTCACAGCCTGTTCGGACTGCAACGACCCATCAAGCGCAACAACGCCCTTCGGCAACAGCACAATCACCGTCGATCCATAATTGAATCGCGCCATCTCCGCAAAGCGCTCCAGCGCAATCCCCTTGCCGCGCCAATCCTTGCGCACGATCCTCGATGCATAGCGCGGGATTTCAATCCCGCTCCACACCGTTTCCACGCCGGACACCAGCACCGCGCCGACCATCACCAGGCACATCGGGCCGAAGTCAGTGTCGAAGTGGCAGACCAATCGTTCGTTGCGTGCGAACAATCGCGGGATCGCCTGCACGGCGAACGGCGCGACGCTGAAGATGCGACCGGGAACATGCAAGGTTTCGCGCAGCGTTCCGTTCCACGGCATGTGCACGCGATGGTAGTCGCGCGGCGCGAGGTAGACGGTCGCAAAAAATCCGTCGGCGAATGGCGCGGCAGCGTTCGCATCGCCGAGCAGTTCGGCGACGGTGTAACTCTGGCCTTTCGCCTGGAAGATTCGTCCCGATTCGATGACACCGAGTTGGCTGATGCGTCCATCCGCCGGCATCAACAACGCGCGCGGATCGGGATCGGCAACGCGCGCGCCGGGTTTCAATGCGCGCGTGAAGAAAGCGCCGAAACTCGCATAAGCATGCGGGTCGGGCTGCGCGGCTTCGGCCATGTTCACATCGAAGCGCCGCACGACCAGATCGATCAACCAGTTTTTCCACGGCCTCCACTGCCAACTCGCCGCATACAACGCGAGACGCGAGAGAAACCGGTGCGGCAGCAGGTATTGCAGCGCGACGGCGGGCTTCATGCTCAGTGCGCTTTCGATAGCGTCGCGAGATCGGCGCCGATCGCGGCCGGATCGAATGGCGGGCGAATCAAACCGGCCATATCGCCATTCGGATCGAGTACCGACACGGATGCGGAATGGTCGATGGTGTAGTCCTTGCCGTCGGCTGTCGGCACCTTCATGTAAACCATGCCGAGGCTGCGCGCGAAAGCGGAGAGCGTTTTCGCGTCGGCGGTCGCGGCGAGGATGTCCTTGCCGAAGTAATGCGCGTATTCGCCGACATGCTGCGGCGTGTCGCGATCCGGATCGACCGACACGAACAGCACGCGCGGACGCGTCGCTGTCGGCAGCGCGGCCCATGTTTTATCGGCCTGGCCGAGGGTTTGCAATGTCGTCGGACAGACATCCGGGCATCGTGTGAAGCCGAGGAAGACCAACGTCCAGTGACCCTTCATCGCCGCCGGCGTGATCGCGCTGCCGTCGGATGCGTCGAGTTTGTAGGGCGCCAACGCACGTGTTGCCGGGAACAAAGTGACGCTGCGCATCGCCGGCATCGCGGCTACTGCTGGCGGCGCGTAATGCTTTTGCGCGGCCCACAGGCCAAGGCCGGCGGCAAGCGCGGCGGCGAGGATATACAGGGTCGGATGGCGAACTGCGCCACGCATGTTCGAATGAGTCGTCATCACGGATTTCATCAGGCAATTATAGCTGGCGGGCCGCTATACTCGCGTGCCATCCACAAACGTGTGACCGCATGGCCGCCGAACTTGCCACGATCATCGACCTCATCCGCTACGGCGCGAGCCGTTTCGGCGCGGCCGGGCTGACTTTCGGCCATAGCTACGATAACGCGCTCGACGAATCGACCCAGCTCGTGCTGCATGCGCTGCACCTGCCGCACGACATGAATCCGATTTACGGCCAGGCGCGCGTCACCGTCGACGAAAAAGCGAGCGTGCTCGCGTTGTTCGATCGACGCATAGACGAGCGTATTCCGGCCGCGTACCTGACCGGTGAAGCATGGTTCGCAGGCTTGAGTTTCCGCACCGATGCGCGCGCGTTGGTGCCGCGTTCGCCGATTGCGGAATTGATCGAATCCGGCTTCCATCCTTGGCTCGGCGAACTCGAGGTGCAACGGGCACTGGATTTGTGCACGGGTTCAGGCTGCATCGCGATCGCGATGGCGCACTACAACGCCGACTGGCAAGTCGATGCGGTGGACATCAGCGACGACGCGCTCGCGCTCGCCGAGGAAAACACGATCCGTTTGCACACGCCGAACTTGCGCCTGCTGAAGTCCGATCTGTTCGGCGCGCTCGCTGGCGAGATGTACGACCTGATCGTCAGCAATCCGCCGTACGTCACCCACGATGAAGTCGCCGCGTTGCCGCCCGAATACGCGCACGAACCGGAGTTGGGTTTGCGCGCTGGCGATGATGGCCTCGATCTCGCGTTGAAGATCCTGCGCGACGCGCCCGAACATTTGAACGAGGACGGCGTGCTGATCGTCGAAGTCGGCGAGAGCGAACGCGCGCTGGTCGAATTGCTGCCGGAAATTCCGTTCGCGTGGATCGAATTCAAGGTCGGGCAGATGGGGATTTTTGCGATTGGCCGTGATGATCTGGTCGCGCATCACGCGCGGATCAAGGAACTTGCCGATGCGCGTTGAGACTCGTCGTGGCCGGTAATACCTTCGGCCAGCTGTTCGCGGTCACGACCTTCGGCGAAAGCCACGGGCCGGCGATCGGCTGCGTGGTCGACGGCTGCCCGCCGGGCATCGCAATTGCGAGCGAAGATTTCGCGCACGACCTCGCGCGCCGCGCCACCGGCCGCACGCGGCACACATCGCAACGCCACGAGACCGATGAAGTCGAAATCCTCAGCGGCGTGTACGAAGGCAGGACCACGGGCACGCCTATCGCGCTGCTGATCCGCAACACCGACGCGCGTAGCAAGGATTACGCGAAGATCGCCGAGCAGTTCCGGCCTGGCCATGCGGACTACACATACTGGAAGAAATACGGGATCCGCGATCCGCGCGGCGGCGGGCGTTCGTCCGCGCGCGAGACGACGATGCGCGTCGCCGCGGCGGTGATCGCGAAGAAATGGCTGGCGGAAAAATTCGATGTGGTCGTGCGCGGTTATCTTGCGCAGATCGGCGAGGTCGTTCCGCGGGGCTTTGATCAGACACGAATCGACGCCGCGCATGTCGACTGGAATATTGTCGAATCCAATCCGTTCTTCTGGCCGAATGCATCACAAGTCGATGAACTCGAAACGTACATGGATGCGCTGCGCAAGTCCGGGGATTCGGTCGGCGCGCGCATCGACGTGATCGCCGACGGCGTGCCGCCGGGCTGGGGCGAGCCGATCTACGGCAAGCTCGATGCCGAACTCGCGAGCGCGCTGATGTCGATCAACGCGGTGAAAGGCGTGGAGATCGGCGATGGTTTCGCGGTCGTCGCGCAGCATGGCAGCCTGCACCGCGACCGGATGACGCCGCAGGGCTTCGCGTCCAACCACGCGGGCGGCATCCTCGGCGGCATATCGTCGGGGCAGGCCGTGCGTTGCTCGGTCGCGTTCAAGCCGACCTCGAGCTTGCGCTTGCCGGTGCAGGGCGTGGACGTGCACGGCACCGAAGTCGAGATCGTCACCACCGGCCGCCACGACCCCTGCGTCGGCATCCGCGCGACGCCGATCTGCGAAGCGATGGTCGCGCTGGTGCTGATGGACCAGGCGCTGCGGCATCGCGCGCAGTGCGGGGACGTGGGCGAAGTTATGCCACAGATTTCGGCTGGTTCCGATTGAACAATTTGAAGCGCAGTTGCAGCTATTGAAGGACACCGCGAGACATGAGCAAGCAATTCAACGTCGCAGTCGTAGGCGCAACCGGTGCAGTCGGGCAGGTGATGCTGTCGGTTCTCGCCGAGCGCAACTTCCCGATCAACGAGATCGTCGCGCTGGCAAGCGAGAAATCGGCGGGCAAGCCGATGAAATTCGGCGACCGCGACCTTTTCGTGCGCGACCTCGCAACGTTCGATCCGCAAGGCATCGATATTGCGTTGTTCTCCGCCGGCGGTTCGATCTCGAAGGAATACGCGCCGAAATTCGCGGCTGCGGGCGCGGTGGTGATCGACAACTCGTCGGCGTTTCGCTATGAGTCCGATATTCCGCTGGTCGTTACGGAAGTGAACCCGGATCAGATTGCGAATCGTCCGCGCGGGATCATCGCGAACCCGAACTGCTCGACCATGCAGTTGCTGGTCGCGCTTGCGCCGATCCACCGCGCGGTCGGCATCGAACGCATCAACATCGCGACCTACCAGTCGGTGTCGGGCACCGGCCAGAAGGCGATCGAGGAACTCGGCCGGCAACACGCCGCGCTTGCGGATTCGCGCGAAGCCAGGGCCGAGGTGTATCCGGTGCAGATCGCGTTCAACGTGATCCCGCACGGCGGCGATTTCCTCGAGAACGGCTATACCACCGAGGAAATGAAACTGGTGTGGGAGACCCGCAAGATCCTCGGCGACGACAGCATCCAGGTCAACGCGACCGTGGTGCGCGTGCCGGTGTTTTACGGGCATTCGGAAGCGGTTGCGATCGAGACCCGCGAGAAGATCACGGCCGCGCAAGCGCGCGCGCTGCTGGAAAAAGCGCCGGGCGTGGAAGTCGTCGATGAGCGCCGTGGCGGTGGTTATCCGACGCCGGTCACGCACGCGGCGGGGCGCGATGCGACCTATGTCGGGCGCATCCGCGAGGACATCTCGCATCCGCGCGGGTTGAACCTTTGGATCGTGTCCGACAACATCCGCAAAGGTGCGGCTCTGAACGCCGTCCAGATTGCAGAATTGTTGGCAAAAGCGTATAGCTAACGCCAACTTGCGTGCGCGTCGTGATGTCGATTCACATCGACGGCGGCGCTATTGTCGGTTTTCGGGGAGTGTTTTGCGATGCAATCGAATGCGATGAAATCGACAATTCTTTGTCTTGCGGTGGCCGGCGCGCTGGTTTCGATGCAGGCGCATGCGGTTGGGCTGGGTGCGATCGAGGTGAAGTCCAAGCTCGCCCAGCCATTTGTCGCCGAGATTCCGCTCACGCTCAACAGTCCCGACGAGGCCGATGGGCTGGTCGTGCGCCTCGCATCGCCGGAGGCTTTCGAGCGCGTCGGGATGGATCCGCACGAGCTGTCCGCCAACCTGCAATTCAGCATCGGCAAGAATGCGCGCGGCGAACCGGTCGTGCGCGTAACCACGCCGCAGCGCATGAACGATCCCTACGTGACTTTCCTGGTCGAGGCCGACTGGGGCAAGGGCAAGATGGTGCGCGAATACACCGCGTTGCTCGATCCGCCGCACACGGCATCGGTGCCCAAGCGCGGGATCAGTGCCCCGACGGTTGCCTCCACGCCGTTGCCAGCACCCGCGCCGGTTGCAAGGCCCGCACCCAGTATGTTCCAGCCCGTTGCTGCGCCAGCGACAGCCGCCGTGCAACCGCCACCGCCGGTAGCCGTAGCGCCACTGCCACCACCAGCAGCTGCAACGCCGGCTCCTGAAGTCCGGACACCAGCGCCGCCGCCGGCACCGATCGCTGCCGCGCCACAGCCCGAACCGCTCGCACCACCACCGCCTGCCGCGTCGATATCCAGCGAGCCATTGCCGCCTGCGCCGGTCGCAGCGGCGCCGTCGCCGCCAGAGCCAACTCCGGCGCCAGCGCCGGTTGCAGAAGCGCCGCCACCGCCTGCGCCAGCACCGGTCGCGGAAGCGCCTCCACCGCCGGCTCCAGAGCCAGCCCCAGCGCCTGAAGCGCCCAAACCGGAGACGGCACGGGCAACGCCCGATGCAGTCACCGTCAGTCATGGGCAAACCTTGTCGGCGATCGCCGAGGAAGTACGTCCGGCCGACGTCTCGGTCAATCGCATGATGATCGCGTTGGAGCGCTCGAATCCCGACGCTTTCATCCACGACAACATCAACCTGCTCAAGAGCGGCGCGGTGTTGCGCATTCCCGCAAGCGACCAGGCGCAGGCGATTACTTCCGCCGAAGCCAACGCGCTTGTGCACGAACAGGTCGAAAGCTGGCGGCAGGGCGCGCAACCGGCGCCGCAATTGCAGCCGGAGGAAACAGCCGAAAGCACGCCAGCGAAACCGGCGAAATCCACTGCTTCCAGCGCGACGGCAGCGACCGAACATCCGGCTACGGCCAAGGCCGCGTCCACGACCAAGCCCGCAGCGGGGAAGCCAGCCGAAGAACCGAAGACCGACACGACTGCGAGCGTGCCAAGGGCATCCAAGCCGCGTGGCGCGCACCTGGAAATCGTGCCGCCGGTCGGCAATGCTGCGGCAAGCAGCCAGACCGGTGCCAGCGAAGGCGGTTCCGGCAGCGAACTGCGCGCCCAGCTTGCGCAAACCAAGGAAGAACTCAGCGCGCGCAATGCGGAAGTCGGCGATCTCAAGGCGAAGGTCGGCGATCTCGAAAAGATG